>CEOG01009659.1_pt1 | contig 18797 bp, 12 predicted proteins | sample 530301 | NCBI WGS metagenome assembly CEOG01 (sample SAMEA2619903, study PRJEB7988) | marine metagenome | biome: marine biome (ENVO:00000447); feature: surface water layer (ENVO:00002042); material: "saline water (ENVO:00002010), including plankton (ENVO:xxxxxxxx)" | depth 5 m | reverse complement strand
ACGGGTCCCGGGCCACGCGGCAAGGAACGATTCGGTCGATTCGCGAATCAATCGCGTGATTCGCATCTTACAGGCAGTTCAACCCTGCAACCGGGACAGATGCAATCGGGCAGCCGGCGCGAGGAATTGATCCTGCTGACGGTCATAAACCACCCGGCCATAATGGAAAATCACTTCGAGACGCTGGGCGGCCTGACGCTCAGCAGCCCCCGACTTGACAGATTGCGACGCGCAATAATAGATATTGCCACGGTCGAATCTCCTCTTGACTACGCGGGCATGACACACCATTTAGCAAAACGTGGATTGTCTGAGCAGGTAAAGGGTTTGCAGCGACCGGCAACCAGATCCCTGGACTGGTTCACCAATCCGGATACGGCCTATGAAGATGCGCTGAATGCCTGGCTGCATATCATTGACCGCCACAAGCTGGAGGCACTCAGAAAAGATCTGGAAACGGCGGAGCGACAGCTCAGGGAAAATACGACGACGGAAAATCTCGACCGGTTGAAACTGGCAAAGAAAGCGCTGGAAGAGGCATCCGGCACATCGGCCAGTCTGGACGGATTTGGAATGGCCTCCGGGCGAAGCAATATTGTGTAGACATCAAGGACCCCCGGCAGCCCGCAAGGCGCGGCCCATCAGCGGAATATTTCAGGAGATTAGACTTTATGGCGACAAAGAGTGCGGAAGCTGTTGATACGTCAGACCAGAGCGATGAAAGCCCGGACAGCCCCCTTATTGATGCCTCCCAGGCAGCCGTCAAGAAGATGCTCGCGAAAGCGAAAGACAAGGGCTATGTGACGTTCGACGAGCTGAACGCGGTTCTGCCGCAGGATCAGATGTCGTCTGAACAGATCGAGGACACCATGTCGCTGCTCTCGGAAATGGGCATCAATGTTGTTGAGAATGACGAGGAGGGGGGCGATGATTCCTCTCCCGATAACAGCAACGACGATGACAGCGACGATGAGACGGAGGAGCGGTCCGGCCGCGAGGTCACCGAGAAACCGGCCGTCGGCGCCGGGGACCGTACCGATGATCCGGTGCGCATGTATTTGCGCGAAATGGGCACGGTGGAGCTGCTCTCGCGCGAAGGCGAGATTGCCATCGCCAAACGGATCGAGGCGGGCCGGGGCAAGCTGATCGGCGCCATCTGCGAAAGTCCGCTGACCATCCGCGCCATCCTCAACTGGCGCGAGCTGATGCTGCAGGAAAAGCTGCTGCTGCGCGATGTCATTGACCTGGATGCCACCTATGGCGCGGGCGCGGCAGCGGAAAAGGCGTTGCAGGAAGGCTTCAGCGAGGACAGCGAGGATGACGAGCTGCCCGCCGCAGGCCTCGCCGATGACGAGGAGTCCGATTCCGATACGGATGATGAGGATGACGAGCGCGACGAGGAAGAAGGCGAAGCCAACCGCGAGGAGGATGAGGAAGAGGATGAGGATGATGCCGAAGGCAACACCATGTCTCTTGCCGCCCTTGAGGAAACACTGAAGCCCGAGGTTTTCGAGCGCTTCGATGAAATCGCCAAGACCTACAAGAAGCTGTACAAGTTGCAGGAAGCCCGCCTGACGGCGGCGCTGGAAAACGAAATTGTCTCCAGCGCGCAGGAAAAGAAATATGAGAAGCTGAAACTGGAAATGGTCAAGCTGATGGATGATGTCCATCTGACCAACAACCGGATCGAGGCATTGGTCGATCAGCTTTACGGTATCAACCGGCGGCTGATGAGCCTGGAGGGGCGTCTGCTGCGCCTTGCGGAGCGGCATAAGGTGTCGCGCGCGAGCTTCCTTGAACAGTATTTCGGCAATGAGCTCGATCCCGGCTGGGTTGACAAGATGGCGGTGCTGAAGGCCAAGGGATGGAAGGATTTCATCGCCGGTGAAGCGGATATGATTGCTGAAATCCGGGGCGAGATTATCAAGATCAGCTCCGAATTCGGGCTGCCGATGAATGAGTTCCGCCGCATTGTCAGCACGGTGCAGCAGGGCGAGCGGGAAGCCAGCCGCGCGAAGAAGGAAATGGTGGAGGCCAACCTCCGCCTTGTGATTTCCATCGCCAAGAAATACACCAACCGCGGCCTGCAGTTCCTCGACCTGATCCAGGAAGGCAACATCGGCCTGATGAAGGCGGTGGACAAGTTCGAATACCGCCGCGGCTATAAATTCTCGACCTACGCCACCTGGTGGATCCGGCAGGCGATCACGCGCTCCATCGCGGATCAGGCCCGCACCATCCGTATTCCGGTGCATATGATTGAAACGATCAACAAGCTGGTGCGTACCTCGCGCCAGATGCTCCATGAAATCGGCCGCGAGCCGACGCCGGAGGAGCTGGCCGTGAAGCTCGGCATGCCGCTTGAAAAAGTCCGCAAGGTGATGAAGATCGCGAAGGAGCCGATCAGCCTCGAAACCCCGATCGGGGATGAGGAAGACAGCCACCTTGGCGATTTCATCCAGGATGAAAACGCGGTGCAGCCGCTCGATGCGGCGATCCAGTCCAACCTGCGCGAGACGACGACGCGGGTGCTCGCTTCCCTCACACCGCGGGAGGAGCGGGTGCTGCGCATGCGCTTCGGCATCGGCATGAATACCGATCACACGCTGGAAGAGGTCGGGCAGCAGTTCTCGGTCACACGCGAGCGTATCCGCCAGATCGAAGCGAAGGCCCTGCGCAAGCTGAAGCATCCGAGCCGGTCACGCAAGCTGCGCAGCTTCCTCGATACCTGATGAGATGCCGGGGCGGGAGGCAAAATTGGCGCAAGTTGCATTTCGCCAATTGCGTCCCGCGCCCGATCAGGCTAAATAGGCACAGTCATCTGCCATATACGTCCTCTCAGGAGGATGAGGTGAACAAGGGCCTGTAGCTCAGCTGGTTAGAGCCGTCCGCTCATAACGGACTGGTCGTAGGTTCAAGTCCTACCGGGCCCACCATTCCCCTTTCGCCATTCTCCAATTTGCAGTCTCCGCCGCCGCCGGGCACAGGCCGCGGCGCGCCCGGATCTCGGCCAGCTTCGCCCCAGACCCCTCCAGAGCCGGGGGCTTCGGGGGTTCCGGCGATGACGGAGATGCCTCAATCAGAGCAAATAATCCGCAATTCGACATGCGTCTCGGCCGTCCTGTTTCTGGGGTCAGATTATGAAACACCGATAAATGGCAATGCCAAATTTCTCCTAAAGTTAGTGATGATTAGAGCTGATATGACGAAATATTGTTGCATAAATATGATAATGTTTTAAATAATGAAATAATATATAAAATAATGTCAATTATTTGGAGGTTTCTATGTCGGCGAGCGAAGGGGAGGGGCCGCTGAAAGGGCTGCGTGTACTGGATATCGCAACGATTATTGCGGGTCCGATGGCGGCAACGATGATGGCGGATTTTGGCGCGGAAGTGATCAAGCTTGAACTTCCGGGGGTGGGCGATGGCCTGCGGGGCTTTCCGCCGTTTCGCGAGGGTAAATCGCTCTGGTGGAAAGTGACCAACCGGGGAAAATATTTCGGCACGCTGGATCTGCGAAAGGAGGCCGGGAAAGAGCTCTTCCTGCGCATGGTCGCGAAAAGCGATGTCGTGGTCGAGAATTTCCGCCCCGGAACACTGGAACGTTGGGGGCTCGATGTTGAAACCCTTTGGGCCGCGAACCCGCGACTGGTGATTTTACGGCTGAGCGGTTTCGGGCAGGATGGTCCCTACAAGGAGATGTCGGGCCTTGCCCGTATCTTTGAAGCCATGGGCGGCCTGACGGAGATTTCGGGCAGCGAGGATGGCCCGCCGATGCATACCGGCTATCCGATCGGGGATCCGATTGGCGGCCTGTTCGGCGCTTTCGCCATCATGGCGGCGCTCTGGCGCGTGGCGCAAAGCGACCGGGAGAAGGGGGAGGAAATCGATCTTGCCCTGACGGAGGCGCTGTTCCGTATCATTGAAGTTCTGGCAATCGAATATGACCAGCTTGGCGAGGTGCGGCAAAGAAGCGGCAACCGCAATCTCTATTCCGCGCCCTCTGATGTTTATCTTACTGCTGACAAGCGCTATGTTACGGTTGCGGGCAGCACGGCGCGTACTTTTTCCAACAATGCAAGAGCGATTGACAGGGCAGATTTGATTGATGATCCTCGATTTGCCGATAACGCCTCGCGGGTTACGAATGCCGTCGAGCTGGACCGGATATTCGGAAGCTGGATTGCGTCTCATACTCAGGAAGAAGCCGTTAATGCTTTTCGGGCCACCCATGGTACACTGGCGCCGATTTATTCGGTTGACCAGATATTCACGGACCCGCAATTTGTCGCCCGCCAGGCGATTACTGCGGTAGAGGATGAGGATTTTGGTAGTGTTCGGATGCAGGGCCTTGTCCCGCGCTTTAAACGCCATCCAGGGAAAATCCGCTGGGCAGCCAAGGGTATTGCGGCGGATAATGATCACGTTTTTAAGGAAATTATTGGTCTCGATGATTGGGAAATCGAAGAGTTCAAGGTGAAAGGCGTCATATGAGTAAAGCAGGGCGGAAGTCCAAAGACAAAGCCGTTGATGAATTGTCCGCAGAGTTGGCCGGGGCGATCGATGCCTCGCTGTCATCGACGCTTATTCGCGGGATCGAGATCCTGCAGTGTTTTTCATCGAGCGACAGGGCGCTCTCTAACGCTGAAATTGCCCGTCGTGTTGGACTGAAGCGACCGTCCGTTTCGCGATTATGCAAGACGCTGGCGCATCTTGGATATTTGCGTAAACATCCCAAGGGCGGGTTCCGCTTGACGCCGAGGCTGCTATCGCTGATCTACCCGGTTCTGTCGGCAATGCCCTGGCGCTACGAGGTGCAGGGCCCCCTGCGTGATCTTGCCGAGCTGTGTTCGGGCAATGCGTCACTCGGCGTGATGTCCGGTGATTCCTTTGTTCATGTCCAGACAGCCGGCATCCCCCCCGGATGGCCGCATATCCCGGATATCGGACAGACAGGCCCGCTGCATCGCTCCGCGCTCGGCTGGTCACTTTTGTCGATGCTGCATGGCCTGGAATTCACAGATAAGTTGGATGAATTGCAGACCCTTCACGGAGAGGAATATGCCCGCTTCGAGGGGGCGATCAATACCGCTGTCGAACAATGCCGAAAAGAAGGGTTTTGCGTTTCCTACGGGGATTGGCGGCCGAATCTGGTGGCGGCCAGTGCCCCGCTCGGTACGACGGAAGAGGGGCATTATGTTGCCATTGCCTGTGCCTTGCCGCGCTATCGCGTCGTTCCCGGCTATTTCGAGACCGATCTCGGGCCGCGCCTTGCCGAGGCGGCCGAGTCGATCCGCCTGTCCGGCACTTTTCATATGCCGGTGACCGCGGACTGACGGCTCTCCGGCAGTTCCACTTTCCATTTGAAGGACTTCTTCTCTGCCCGGATACAGGCGGTATGCTCCCCCTTGATTCAAGGGGATGGATGGGAAACGATTATAGATATCGATAGCCAATTTTTCAAATCGTTCAATTATATGAAATTATATATATAAAAAATTATAAATTATGAAATTTTAGTTGAATATATGCGTAATTTGTGCAAATCATATTTTAATAATGCACTTGATACAGCACATGCAGTCGCATGAAGCTGATTGCACCTAGGGAGGAAAATATGCGGAAAATATTATTCGCTGTGGCGATGTGCGCTATTGCACCCACCGTTCAGGCAGCAGATTTCGAATTGCCGGACCAGATCACCTGGACGGCTTATGGGACCGGGTCCGCTGGCTATAACCAGGCGGTCGCCATTGGGGCGGCATTGCAGGAAAAGTCAAATGTCAATCTGCGGATATTGCCGGCTGGTAATGATATTGCCCGTATGGAGCCGCTGCGTCAGGACAAGGTGCAGTTCTCGCTCAACGGGATTGGCGTCTATCTTGCGCAGGAAGGTGTCCTCGCCTTTGGCGGCGAGAACTGGGGTCCGCAAAAGATCCGCGTGCTGGCGACAAACTCCGGCGGCGGCATCGCAATGTCGATCGGCGTTGCGCGGGACGCCTGCGCGGACGCGGGCAAACCGGACTGTGAAGGCTTCACTTACGCCGATGTGAAAGGGTTGCGCGTCGCCTACATCAAGGGGGCGCCTGCGCTCAATACGAACACGACTTCCTGGCTTGCCTATGGCGGGCTTACTTGGGATGATGTCGAGAAAATTGAATTTGGCGGATTTGGCGCCGCCTGGAAGGGCATGGTCGAAGGAACCGTTGACGTGGCTTTTTCGGCGACGAATGCGGGCGTTGTCTATGAAGCCGCGTCCAGCCCCCGGGGCCTTTTCTGGCCGCCGTTTGATCCGAAAGATGATGCGGCATTCAAGCGTCTGACAACCGTCGCGCCCTATTACATCAAGGTGCGCGCGACCGTTGGGGCGACAATTGACGATACCGGCGGACGAGATATGGCGGCATTTCCCTATCCCATCCTCATTGGTTATGACACGACCGACGAGGATATCTCCTACAATATGACGAAAGCGATATTCCAGCTTTTGCCGGAATATACCGGCAAGGCGCCCGGCATTGGGGGCTGGGCGATGGAATTCCAGCAGTTCGATTGGGTCATTCCATATTCGCAAGGCGCGATCCGCTATTATAAGGAGGCTGGCGTGTGGACCGATGCGGCGCAGGCTCATAACGACAAGCTGATCGCCCGGCAGAATGCGCTGGCCGCCGCCTGGGAAGAGTTAAAGGCTGAAGCACCGGACAACTGGAATGAGGCGTGGCCGAAAAAGCGGCGTGAAGCCTTGGCGGCTGGTGGGTTTCAGGTCGCCTTCTGAAAAAATTTCGCGGCGGGCGGGCTCCGGCGCGCCGCCTGAGGATCAAGGATGTAAAAAGCCCTTCCCCTATGTGGCGGATATAGCGGTATGATTGACAGTGACGAATTTGCCGGGCGCAAAAACAAAGCAATTGAAGCCGAACTGGCCGCTGAGACGGTGGCCTTTTCCGGCGCCGCCCGCTGGCTGATTGCGATCGCGACGATCGGGGCTATTGTTGTTGCGATCAATCAGCTATTCAACTTTCGCATAGGTGGATATGCCATGCTGGAAGGGATGTATCTCTACGTCCTTGCCGGTACGTTTCTCGCGATCAGCTTTTTGTGTTTCCGGATCAAAGGCGGCGTGTCGTCGCAAATTCCGTGGTATGACTGGGCGCTTGCTCTCCTGGCGTTCGGTATCGCGGGCTACTTCGCGTTCACGAGGAGCGAAAGCCTCGATAATGGCTGGGAATATGCCGCGCCGCAGACAGCGATCTGGTTCTCGATTGCCTTGTACATTCTTATCCTGGAGGCGACACGGCGAACGGGCGGACTGGTTCTTTTCCTGGTGGTTTTTCTGTTTTCGCTGTATCCCACATTCGCCGGAGATATGCCGGATCCGTTGAATGGTTTCACACAGCCTTTTGTTGATGTTATCCCGTTCTTTATGATTTCGGCCGAGGCATCTTTCGGCATTCCGATGCAGGCCTTCGGTAATCTTGTTATTGGATTCATCTTATTCGGGGCAGTGCTGCAATATACCGGCGGCGGACGCTTCTTTAACGATCTCGCCATGGCCCTGGTCGGGCAGTATCGGGGCGGTGCGGGCAAGGTATCGATTTTTGCCTCCGGTTTTATGGGGTCGATGTCGGGCTCCGTGATCTCGAATGTCCTGACCACGGGCGTGGTTTCCATACCCGCGATGAAGAATAGCGGATTTTCGGCGCGGTTTGCGGCCGCGACGGAGGCATGCGCGTCGACCGGCGGTGTCCTGATGCCACCGATTATGGGCGCAACAGCGTTCGTAATGGCGTCATGGCTTGGATTGCCCTATGTGGAGATTATGATTGCCGCCGCGATCCCGTCGGCACTTTACTATTTCGGGCTTTTTGTCCAAATCGATGCCTATTCGGGCCGACGTGGACTGAAAGGGCTGGCGAAAGCCGAGTTGCCACAGGTTAGGGCCGTTTTGGGCCACGGCTGGGTTTACATTTTCGTTTTTGCCTTGCTGATTACTCTTATGGTGGCCTTCAGGTGGGAAACAACGGCGCCTTTTTATGCGGTTGTGCTGCTGCTTATTGTCAACCAACTCAAGAAAGGCACGAGCTTCACCGTTTCCAGCTTCGTTGACATGATCGTCTCTGTCGGGCGGACACTTGCGGAGATCGTGGCAATCCTGCTCGGCATTGGTATGATTGTGGGGGCGTTTCAGGCGACGGGACTGACTGGGCCGCTGGCGAATGAGCTGGTGTATATGGCAGGCAATTCGACAGCCATGCTGCTTGTTATGGGCGCCGTCACTTCGTTTATTTTCGGCATGGGAATGACGGTGACGGCCTGTTATATATTCCTTGCTGTCATCCTTGCCCCGGCCCTCGTGCAGGCGGGTCTTAATGAGCTTGGCGTTCATCTTTTCATTCTCTACTGGGGGATGGTCAGCTTCATTACGCCGCCGGTCGCGCTCGGGGCTTTTGCGGCCGCGACGCTTGCGGGCGCAAGTCCCATGGGCTCAGCCTGGCAGGCAACGCGACTGGGCGCAGTGATCTACATTATTCCGTTCTTCTTTGTGCTTAACCCCGCTCTGATCGGGCAGGGACCATTGCCCGGGGTCCTGCTGTCCGTGGTTTGCGCGTTTGTCGGCATCTGGTTCATAGCCGCGGCCATGCAGGGATATCTCGCCTTCATCGGAACCATCGGGGCAGGCGCCCTTTCGCTGGTCATGCGGGGTGCTTTGATGGCATCCGGCCTTTTGCTCGCCGCGCCATTTGGCGGACTGTTGGCGCTAAACCAGATTGAAATGTCACTCGTCGGTCTTCTGCTGGCGCTCATTCCTGCGGCCTATGCGTGGCGGTTCAACCGCCGGATCAAGGAAGGATCAATCGTACTTTAGCGGTTTTGCGCTCAAATATGAGCGCTTCGAGGGGACGGATCGAAAGGGAGGCCCTGCCGCAGGAAGCTGGCGGCAGGAACGGCTGGTTCTGGCCGCCGTAGATAAATTTTTCAACGCAGAGGAGGACATCATCATGAGATTAGCGTTTTATTTCGCAATATGTGCCGTGACATTTCTGGCGACGGGCGCTGTCGCAAAAGAACTGTCCCGTGCCGAGCCAGAAGCGGTTGGATTATCTGCCGAACACCTAAGCCAGATTGACTCTGTTTTTGAGGAAAAAATTGGTGCGGGCGAGTTTCCTGGCGCCGTCTTTATGGTGGCCCGTCATGGTAAAATTGTGCATTCGTCGGCGCTTGGTGCCCGTACCGAAGGGGGCGAAGCGATGACGGAAGATACAATTTTTCGTATCTATTCAATGACCAAGCCGATCACTTCTGTGGTTGCGCTGTCACTCATTGAAGAAGGCAAGCTGGATCTTGGTGCCCCGCTTCATCAATATCTGCCGGAATTCAAGGAGATGAAGGTTGCAACCGGAAGATCCGCCGACGGTACGATCGAAAGCGAACCGGTGGCGCGGCCGATCAGGGTGATAGATCTCATGCGCCATACGGCGGGTCTGACATACGGATTTTTCGGAACCGGTGTGGCGCGCGAGGCTCTCAAGGAAAAGAACCCCGGAAACGGTCAGTATAGCAACCGCGAACTTGCCGAGATCATCGGGACTCTCCCCCTTGAATATCACCCCGGGACGACATGGGAATACAGCCGGGCCACGGATATTTTAGGGGCCGTTATCGAGGTCGTTGACGGCAGGCCGCTCAGCGAGGCTATGAAAGCGCGGGTATTTGATCCGCTTGATATGAAGAATACCGGCTTCTATGTCGAGGATGCGGCAAATTATCCGCGTATCGCCGAGCCAAATGCCGATGATCGCATGATCGGAAATATCGCTGTATTCGATCCGCGAAAATCACGTGTATTCGAGACGGGCGGCGGCGGTCTGGTCTCGACCAGCCGGGATTATGCGCGGTTCATGCAAATGTTGCTGAACCGCGGTGAGCTTGACGGGGTCCGGATACTGTCGCCATTTACCGTTGATTATATGCTGACGGATCAGCTTGGTTCCATCGGACCAGGGAAATACTATCTACCCGGCCAGGGATATGGTTTCGGTCTGGGGGTTGCCGTCCGCAAGGAGGTGGGCGCTTCGCCCTTGATGGGAAGTGTCGGTGACTTTTTCTGGGGCGGTGCCGCCGGTACCTATATGGCCGGCGATCCCCAGGAGGACATGTTCCTGATCTACATGGTCCAGTCGCCGAAAAATGGCACGAAACTGCGGGCGACAATTCGCAATATGACCTATGGCGCGATTACAGAATTGAACAGGAAGTCCGCGCCCTGATCATCAGTTTGTCATGAGTGACAGCCTGATTTTGCTGTGGGCAGAAGGGCGAAGTGGGTGCATTACTTGAATAACGAAAGATAAAGTCGCAAAATCCACCATAAATAACGTACCAAATGCCACCCTTTAACAGGGGTGGCATTTTTTATGGCTAGTGACTATACCGGACCCACATATTGAATAATCCAGTGGATGAGGTTCAACAGGGAAGAGATGATCGCAAGCATGATATTATCTTCAACAGATGTCCCTTGAAGCGGAAGAAATTTTTCTGAGAAAAATATTTAATTACCCGCTGTTCAATTTTTTTATGCTAGACATAAATCCGCCATAGGAACCGTTGGTGCTATTTGTACCTTCTGGCAAGACCGCTCAATTTATAGAAAAGATGGGAAATGCCTCTTGAGTAGCCGTGCGGACAGGAATGTATTCGACAAGCGTCGCGACCACGATATCAAGCGAGAAGCCGTGTTGCATATAGCCGCGGAAATGTTCAACAAAAGAGGCTATGCGGCGACGTCCCTCGACGAAATTGCAAAGCATTTTGGTATTTCGAAAACGGCCCTTTATTATTATGTGAAGAGCAAGCCGGTGCTGCTCCAGATGTGTTACGAGCTGACATTGAACCTCTGTGAAGAAATCATGAGCGAGGTGCTGGAGAGTAATGCGACCGGTATTGAGAAGATCGAGGCCTATTTTCGCGGCGTCATAGGCGGAATTCTGAAAACGGGGCCCGTCGCAATTGTCCACGAATTTGCCACCCTGCCGGAAGCGGCATTTGACAGCATTCATAAACGCGCCCGCGGCCTGGATAGCAATCTCGCCAGTATCATAGAGGAGGGGATTGCGGACGGCTCAATCGCTGAAGTCCCGCCCAAACTGACCGAGCTTATCCTGATGGGCGCCAATAACTGGATACAGCGCTGGTATAATCCGGACGGCGAGAAAACCACGCAAGAGGTTGCCGACTGCTTTGTATATCTCTTCATAAATGGCCTGAAGGCACGCTCGAAAGGCGATAATTAGAGAGCTACCTGCCTGAAGTGCAGAATCCAGCTCTACGGATGCTTGTCGAATAGCGTCTAGACAATGACTGAGCCTGCTCAATTTCAGTTTTAGCAAAGATCAGGGTCGCCCGTTTAATCGCGGCGTAATCCTCTGCTTGCGCTAAATATGCCCTGCTACCTTGGGGGTGAGAGAACTATATATTGACAACCATATTTCCCATCAGTATTTTTATTTACTGAAGAGTAAGATGCGGTGAAATTGTAAAACAACAAGACATCTTAACGGGCTGGTTATGACAGGGAGCCAGGCAAACTGAATGGATACCGGCTTGAAGCAATCGTCCAAATCTGCCCAAACAGGCAATGAGCCCCTGCTGCAAAGCCCGCGCGGCGGGGAGGCAGATTCGTTGCTTCAGCAATGGCAAAACCAGTTATCCTTCAAACAACATCCACTGGAATATATTATTCTCGGGATATCGCTTCTGGTCATTATTGTCTTCGCGGTGATGATTGACGGATTTTTCACCTGGGGAAATCTTTCCATTATCGCGCGAAACGCGACCGCGCTCACCATTCTCGGGTGCGGCATGGCGGTTGTTATTATTTCGCGCGGGCTGGATCTGTCGCAAATTTCGGTCATGGTCGCCGTCTCGGCCGTGTTTGGATTGCTGTTGAGCACCGGCACCGATTACATGATTGCCCTTCTCGCGGCGTTTTTACTTGCCATTGTCCTCGGTGCCCTGAACGGCTGGTTGATTGCCTATATCGAAATCCCGGCCCTGATGAGCACGCTTGCAACCGCCATGCTGATTGCGGGCTTCTGCCGCTGGGGTTTTTTGCAAGGAGAGTTCCTTGTTCTGATACCGAAAGAATTGCCGGAGGTTATTTTTCTCTCCACCGGGAAAATATCCGTCTTTCCCGTATCCGTCATTATTGGCATCGTTGTCCTGATCGCAACGTATGTGCTGTTGAGCCAGACGGTTTTGGGACGAATGGTATATGCCATGGGCGATAATTATATCTCGGCCCGGCTGACCGGCCTGTCTGTCCGGACGGCGACCGTTTTCATTTATATATTTTCTGCGATAACCGCCTGTATTGCAGGCATTATTGTCTCCAGCGGTAGCGGCACCGTTGATTTTCGCATCGTGACGAACGGGACGCTGCTGTTTGAAGTCATCATGGTGGTCGTCCTTGGCGGTATCCGCCTGCGGGGCGGCCGAGGCGGCGTTTTCAATCTGCTGATCGGCGTCATACTGATCAGCGTCCTGCATAACGGCATGACGCTTTTGAACTTGTCGGGCCAGGTCCAGAATCTGGTCAAGGGGCTGATACTGATCTCGGCTATTGTCATCGACAATTACATCAACCCCCGAGATGCCGAGACCGATACCCAGGGAGATCTTTAAGACAGAACCGGTTCATAACCATAATAGGGAGAATGAGTATGCTAAAATCTGTGAAGCGAAATATTTGCTTAGGCGTTGCGACACTGCTGACGGCCGGATTGATGTCCGCCGCGTCAATCGCCAGCGCCGCCTCCGTCTATGAGGGAAAGAAAGTCATCTTCATTCCGATTGCAATGGGGATCACATTGACGGAAGGCTGGTCAAATGGGATGGAAGAGCAGGCCAAGCTGAATGGCTTTGACTATGAAGTCCGGGATGCCGCCTTCAATATGAAAGCGATGTCTGAAATCTTTGCGAAGGCCATCAACGACAAACCGGATATCATCGTTGCCCATAACCCGACAGTTCAGCTTCTTGCTCGCCTTATTCGTCAGGCTGAGTCAAACGGGATCAAGGTTTTGCAGATCAACCTGCAATCGAACCAGAAATCAACCGCCTTCGTCGGGGCGAACTGGTCCCGTATCGGCAAGGAGGTCGCCGAGGATATCGTCGCCGCATGCGGTGAAGGCAGTGGAAAGTCGGGCAAGGTTGCGATTATCCCGGGGCAGCTTACGGCCGCGGACAGCGTGATGATGAACGAGGCGACAATGGCCGTATTCGAGAAGCATCCTGAAATTGAAGTTGTGTCCAATCAGGCATCCGACTGGGAGCCGGAAAAGGCCCGCCAGATTACCGCGACCGTCTTGCAGCAGAACCCCGATCTCTGCGCCGTTTTCGGACATTGGGGAATTCACACAATCGGCGCCGGTAATGCCGTCAAGGATGCGGGCAAGGCCGATGATGTGCTGGTCTATGCGACGGGCGGCGGCAATCGCGTGATCTGCAACAATATCGAGGCCGGGGTTATTGACCGCTACTGGAGCTATAACGCCGATGGCCAGGGCCGCGATGCCGGCACCATGCTGCGCCTGATGATGCAGGGGGCCGTGCCGCCGGAAGGCGAAATGCTGGAAGTTGAATCCCCCCTGATCGTTATCAAGAAGGAAAGCTATCAGCCGCAGCAATGCTGGGATCTGCCCGCGAAATAACGAAAACAAAAAGTTTCCCGTTTGATGGGAGCAATAAAGCCAGGCACATTTTCCAGTGCCTGGCGATTGGGGCGTGAGGAAGGATCAGATGAGTTCCGTCAAAGACAGCAAATTCCTGAGTAGCCTGGATAAAGTCCCGAAACAATGGAGTGTTTTCTCCTATCGGCGGATCACGTCAGATTTGCTGAACCGCAACTGGATTGAAGGGGCGATCCCCTTCATCACGTTTTTCGTACTCACTACCGTTATATTGATGACGACAGACGGGTATTTCGCCCCGTCCAACCTCACCACCCTCGCGCAATATTCGTCAGATGCGGCCATCGTGACAATTGCCATGCTGCTCGTCGTTGCCATTGGCGGGATAGACCTGTCTGTTGGCTCGTCATTTGCGTTATCGGCATTTGTCGCTCTTTACCTGTTCCATATCGCGGGGCTGCCGGTGTATCTGGTTTTTCCGCTGACCCTTGCCTGCGGCGCGCTGGTTGGTTTGGTCAATGGATTTCTCACCGGCGTTCTTGGTTGTGGCGCCTTGCTTGCGACACTCGGCACCATGATTACCGTGCGCGGAATTTTCGTCATTGCGTCACAGGAATATCTTGTTGAAATCTCCAGCAGCGCCCGTTTCGACGAGACATGGGAATATATCGGCTATGAGAGTTTCATGGGCGTGCCGGTAAGCTTTCTGGTTCTGGCTGTTGTCGCTATCGCCGTGTTTTTAATGTTCAAATACACCCGCTTCGGCTGGCATATCCTGGCCGTTGGCGGCAACCGGAAGGCGGCGCGGCATGCGGGTATCCCGTTAAAGCGCGTTATCCTTTTGTCCTATGTGCTGGGGGGGACACTTGTCGGGCTTGCCGCCTTTCTGTTTGCCGCTCGCCAGAACAGCGCCGGTTCCGATACCGGTGTCGGACTGGAATTCTTTGTCCTGACGGGTCTGATTCTGGGTCTGGGAGGATTTACGCCAGGCCGGGGCAGCGTCTTCAGTACGCTGCTTGGTTTCGCCACCATATTCATTTTGGGGAATGTGTTGATAAACGCCGGTTTCCGGGGCGATTTTATAAATGGCGTCATGGGGTTGATCCTGATCACCGTGCTTGCGATTGACATGAAGTATCGAAAAGAGCGGCATCGCATTCTGGCGCGCGCCTATCTCGATCCCAGGCCCATGAAGATGGATCCTGTCCTTGATATGGGAGAAATGGCGCCGGAGTTCGGCTCTGCAAAGCTGGATGGCGCAACCCTTCTGGGCGTCGGGGAAGTTGATGGTCCGGAAGATGTGATCCTCGATCGGGCGGGCAACCTTTACTGCGGTACGCGGGATGGCCGGATCATGAAGCTTTTCGCGCCGGATCACACCCGTGTTGAGACTTATGTCAAAACCGGCGGACGCCCGCTCGGCCTCGCATTTGATGCAGAGGAACGTCTTGTCGTTTGCGTGGCAGGCATGGGGCTGTACCGGATTGACGGACCGGGCCAGATAGAACGCCTGACAAGCCAGACAAAACGGAGCTGGACCTCCATTGAGGACGACCGGCAGATCCGCATGGCAGATGATCTCGACATTGCGCCGGACGGGCGGATTTATTTCACCGATGCCACCAAGCGCTATGAAATGGAAACATGGGGCCTTGATCTGCTGGAAGGGCGCGGCAATGGCCGTCTCCTCTGCTATAACCCCGCTGACGGAACCACAAAAACAATTTGTGACAATATGGTGTTCCCCAACGGGGTGTGCGTGACCCATGACGGGAAGCATTTGCTGGTGGCCAGCACATGGACCTGCGCCATCCTGATATTTGATCTGGCGCGGATGCAGGACGGACCCCGATATTTCCTGCGCGGCCTGCCGGGATATCCGGACAATATCAACCGGGCGTCAGACGGTGGGTACTGGATCGCTCTTGCCGGTATGCGCTCGCCAGTCGTTGATCTCGCCATGGAAGATCCCGGCTTTCGGATGCGCATGGCGAAACGCGTTCCGCCGACCAATTGGCTGTTCGGCAATCTCAACATTGGCGGCGTGCTGAAATCGGACAGAAACGGCACCATTGTCGATGCCTATTGGGATAAACCGGATGGCCCCCTTTATATGATCACCTCCATGCGGGAGCATCATGGCTCCTTGTTCCTCGGTGGGGTAACCAATAACAAGATCGGACGAATTGACCTCGATGAGGCCGACAAGAGCTGGAATGGTCCTGACAGCTATTGGCCGAGGGAGGCATAATCATGTTCGGACTGAACAGGAAACAACCGGCCCGGATTTCTCTCCTCGATGGTCCGCTGTGCCCGAATGATATGCTGGAACAGGCGGCAGCCCTGCCAATTGACGCGCCGGATGACATCTGCGTGGCGCCGGATGGCTCGCTCCTTGTCAGCAGCGACAAAAGGGTTCTTCGTCTCAAGGACTGGGGGAGGGACTCGTTATCGACGGTGGCCCGATTTGACCATGAGTTAACCGCCCTGGCCTGCCGCGCAGATGGCGTGATTGCCGTCGGTCTTAACGGCGGCGGTATCAGGCTGATCACGCAGGAAGGGGACGCCGCGTCCGGCTGGGAAGGTCAGGAGAATGGCGTTCAGGAGGCGACGGCCTGTACCTTCGCCAGTGATGGGACATTGCTGGTGGCTGATGCTGGTGGCATTGACGATCAAGCCTCCCGCCTTCATGACCTTTACAGCGAAACCGGTAACGGTCATCTCATCCGGATGTCGGAGACGGGCGACAGAAGTGTGATCGCCAGCGGATTGCGGCTACCTTATGGCGTCATTGAAACCGCGGCAAAAGAGATGCTGGTTTGCGAAAGCTGGTCTGCCCGCATCAGCCAGTTGTCATCCGATGCGCCCCCCAAAGCGGTTCTGCAGGATGCGCCGGGATATCCCGCCCGCATCCACGCATTGTCCGGTGGCGGCTATATCCTGTCACTGTTCGCGCGGCGGGATCCGCTGATTGAATTTGTGTTGAGCGAACCGGCCTTCATGAACCGCATGAAAGCGGAGATTGATCCCGCGCACTGGATCGCGCCCCGTTTTGCCGCCCGCGCGGACTATAGAGTGCCGATCCAGATGGGCGCGGCGCGCCTGTTCGGGGATATCAAGCCATGGGCGCCGTCGTTTTCCTACGGTCTGGTGGTTATCCTCGACAAAAACTTCCTGCCTCTTGCAAGCGCGCAATCACGCGCGAATGGCACGCGCCACGGCATTACCGCCGCACTGGAATGGCGCGGGGAGCTGATTGCCGTTAGCAAGGGCAGCAATGAATTGCTGAAAGTCACTGCAATGGACCAACTGATATGACGGCCTCTTCCTTTCTCAGCCTGCAAAGCGCCACCAAAACCTATGGCGGCTTTCCAGCCATTGATACGGTTGATTTCGATCTCCGCCCCAATGAAATTCACGCATTGGTCGGCGAAAATGGCGCAGGAAAATCCACCCTGTGTAAAGTCATTGCCGGTGTTGTCGCGATGGACAGCGGAACCTTCACTTTCAAAGACGAGCCCTTTGAGCTGAAATCCCCGCGTGACGCCTTTGACAAAGGCATTTCCATGGTATTTCAGGAAACAAGCCTTGTTCCCCAGCTGACCGTCGCGCAGAATATGGTGCTTGGACGCGAACGAGTGCTGAACTCCGCCCGGGCCTTGAGCATTGAATGCCGCCAGCTTCTGCGTTCCCTTAATTTCAATATCGACCCGACGATGAAAGCCGGGGCCCTCGGGGCGGCGCAACGTCAAATGGTCGAGATTGCGCGTGCCGTCTACAATAAGTCCCGCATCATCATCCTCGACGAGCCGACGGCTGCGCTGACCCCGGAAGAAACGGATCATCTTTTCTATCTGATGAATGACCTTCGCCAGAAAGGCGTTGCGATGATCTTCATTTCCCACGCGCTGGAGGAGGCACTCTCCCATGCGGATCGCATCACCGTATTGAGGAACGGAAAGAAGATCGTGACGGATAATGCGCGTTCCTTTGATCGCGCCAGTTTGATCCGGCATATGGTCGGTGAGGAAATTGCCAGTGAAATGGCGGCACGGCCCAACGTTTCGACGGCAACGCGGGCACGCAAGCCGATCCTGAAAGTTGAAAATATCCGGATGGGGAATATGGTCAACAACATGTCGTTCTCGGTTTTTCCGGGTGAAGTCACCGGCATTGCCGGACTGATTGGATCGGGCCGAAGCGAGGTCGCCAAAGTAATTGTCGGGCAGATCAAACGCAATTTTGGCGGCGGGCGTATCTATCTCAACGACAGGGAAATTCGCTATCGTCTCCCCGCCCAGGCGATCCGGGACGGCATTGCCTATGTCACCGAAGACCGGAAAATTGATGGCTTTTTTGAAACCATGGGCGTTTTTGAGAATGTGTCTCTTGGCTGGCTGGCGAAATGGGCGAAGGGGAAGTTCTTCGTCAGCAAAAAAGCGATGAAACCCAAGGTAAAGGAACTGGAGGAAAAACTATCCATTCGCGGCATCGGAAAATTTCAAACGGTCCATAAACTTTCCGGGGGGAACCAACAGAAAGTGGTTATCGCGAAAACTCTTATCCAGGAACCCAGCCTTGTCATCTTTGATGAACCGACACGCGGGGTTGATGTCGGCGCGATTGCAGAAATACGCGAAATAATCCGGAGTATCGCGGACGGCGGCGCGGGGGTAGTCGTGATCTCGTCTTACTTGCCTGAAATTCTCGATGTTTCCGATAGAATTCTTGTCGCCAAAGGCGGAGCAATCGTGGCGGAATTTTCCCGCGATGAAGCGACCGCCGAGAAAATACTGCACGCAGCAATTCACTAGTCGCATGCCATAAAAAGATATGGCCAGAGCCACCCGGTTACCGGCCTCGCAGTGACAGTTCCGACCAGGCCGCGGCAGTGCTAGCGGTATTTGTCGAGGCCGCCGGAGTGCATCACCCGGCCCATCAGCGGCGCGCCGATGATGGTTTCGGCGCGGCGGGCGGCGGTGATCAGCTTGTCGAGATCAATACCGGTTTCGATGCCGAGTTCATGGCAGAGAAACACCGCATCCTCGGTGCAGACATTGCCGGCGGCGCGGCTGCTGCCATGATCGGCGAAGGGGCAGCCGCC
>CEOG01028625.1_pt1 | contig 18899 bp, 14 predicted proteins | sample 530301 | NCBI WGS metagenome assembly CEOG01 (sample SAMEA2619903, study PRJEB7988) | marine metagenome | biome: marine biome (ENVO:00000447); feature: surface water layer (ENVO:00002042); material: "saline water (ENVO:00002010), including plankton (ENVO:xxxxxxxx)" | depth 5 m | reverse complement strand
CCGGCTACCGGTTACTGAGCGAAGCGGAATGGGAGTGGTTGACGCGCAAGGCCAACCGCAGCCGGCAGACGATATTTCCCTGGGGCGATGACGCGGTGATCCCGAAAGGCAGCGGCAATATCGCTGATGAGGCCGCCAAGGGAAAAACACCGTTTTATGTGCCGGGTTACACGGATGGCTACGCCGAAGTCGCGCCGGTCGCCAGCTTTGCCAAAGACAAGAACGGACTGCATGATCTCTTTGGCAATGTGTCCGAATGGGTGCATGATTATTATAGCCTGATACCGCCGCCTGCCGGGCAGGTGCTGCGCGATCCGCTGGGCGGCAGCAGCGGCGAAAATCATCTGTATAAGGGGGCAAGCTGGGCATCAGGCACGCTGTCCGAAATCCGGCCGGCCTATCGTGGTTCCGCTAGTCAGGGGAGCGATAAAATCGGCTTCCGGCTCGCCCGCTATATTTATGGAGAGGCAAAATGAAACGGTTGAAATTCAAGCGATTGATGATCACCCTGCTGGCAATATTGGGCGGGGCTGTTCTGCTGCAATATGCCTATGCACAGAGCAGCGGGAATATCTCTCTCAATTCTCCAGTCGCATTCCCGGTGGATATCTAGATGAAAAATTTTATTATCGCGACCCTCCTGCTGATCCTCTCCGCCCTTGTGGTGTGGGTGATTTACGAGATTTTCATCACACCGGAGGCGGAGCGCCTGATCGCGGGGGCGAGAGCGGCCGGCAGCGCCGCGCCGCAGGCGCTCCCCGTCATCCTGAAGGATTGGGAGCAGCAGGTTTGTATTACCCTGGCCCTGTGGTGCCTCCTTCTCCTGGGGGCGAAGCTCTGGGGTATTTTCAATGATAATCATCTTTATGATATCGACTTTCTCGGCGCCATGCTGGAGGCGAATGAGGGAGAGGATGAGAAGCAGACCCTGCGTAAAACCATGCAGGAGATTGAGCAGCTTCCGGAAAAAATCACCGCCTCGCCAGTGGTGCAGACCCTGCTGGCCAGTATCCGCCGTTATCTGATGACCGATGATGTGCACAGCACGTCAGAGGCAATTTCGCTGAGTATTGATGGGCTTTCGCTGCGGCAGGAAGCCGGGAATACGATGATCCGCTACGTGATCTGGGCCATTCCCTCTTTCGGTTTTATCGGCACGGTTCGCGGGATCGGGGCAGCGTTGACGCAGGCGGATGAGGCGCTGAAAGGCAATATCACCCAGATGACGGACAGTCTGGGCGTTGCGTTTAACTCCACGCTTGTCGCGCTCTGTCTTTCCATTCCGTTGATGCTGCTGCTCCATGCGTTGCAACGCTTTCAGGATGGCGAGCTGATCAAGACACAGGAATATTGCGAGAAATTTCTGTTGAACCGCGTCAGCAAATAGGTGCCTTCTGCAGAAACGTCGTGAAACAGAAGGGGTCAGTCTTTCGTTCCTTGACATTATGTCATGCGGGCTGGGGGCGGCTATTCTCATTCTGATCCTGCTCAAGCTGCAACCGAACGAGTCTCCGGTTAATGTGGATGAATTGAAAAAGGAGCTGGAAATCCGCCATCAGAAGGTGGAGGAACGTGAGATCACACTGGAACAGACGGAACAGGATCTGGAGCAGCTTAAAAAACAGCTCGCGGCCCTTGCCGGGGAGAGCGATAATCTCACGGAATCCATTGCCGATTTCAAAAGCAGAACGGAAGAGAAAATCGCCGAGATCAAGACGGTGACGGATGAAATTGTCAAGAAGCCGCCGCTCCAGAAAAACGATCCGGTTGAAAATGATCAGGGGGGAGAGGAGGAATATCTCCTTGGCCTCAAGGTGGAGGGGCAGCGCATCGCCTTTCTGATTGATACCAGCGCCTCCATGACTGATGAAAAGCTGCTTGATATTATCGGCCGCAAGATCGGCTCGGACGTGGATAAGAAACGCGGGCCGAAATGGCAGCGGACAATTCGTATCGTCAAATGGCTCGCTAATCGCATTCCAAAATCATCGAGCGCGCGCTTCATCGGCTTTAACGAAAAGGCCTTCGCCATCGGCCCGAGCGGTTGGTTCACCGGATCCGACGCCAATGCCATTCAGAGTGTCTTTCAGCGTATCGAGACAATCGTGCCGACGGGGGCGACAAACCTCGAAGCGGTGCTTGAAACGGTGAATGGCCATTCGGAGGCGCCGACGAATTACTATGTGGTGACGGACGGGCTGCCAACGGCGGGCACGTCCAATTTCGCCTCCCTCAATCCTTTCTCAAAATGCAACGCCCTGTTTGGGCAATCAACCACGATTTCAGGCGAGTGCCGTCTCCGGTTGTTCCAGCATACGGTCAAAAAGCATGGGGTGCATCAGGGGCGGCCCGTCAATGTGATCCTGCTGCCGCTGGAGGGCGATCCGAAGGCGGCCCCGGCCTACTGGAACTGGAGCTATGCTACGAACGGGCTGCTGATCAGCCCGGCTGCGAGTTGGCCATGAGAAGACGTCGTAATCGCACATTGGAGATTTTCAGCCTCTCCTTTCTCGACCTGGTGTCCTGCGGTTTCGGCGCGGTGGTGCTGCTGATCCTGATCTCCAAACCGGGGGAGGGGGAATTCAGCGGCGGCATTGATGAAGCGCGGGAGATTATGGGACAGATTACCCGTGCCGAACGGGTCATCAGCGATCTGGATGAGCAGATTGCGGCGGTTGAGGGTGAGAAGACAGCGAGCCGAAATCTGGTCGGCCAGATGCAGAACACCATCGAGCAGTTGGAGCAGGATAAATCCTCAGCCGAGCAGGCGGAGGCCAAGGCGCGCGATGATCTGGAAGGGCTGGTGCTGGTGGAGGAATCGCTGAACCGGGCGTCCATCCGGCCAAACACGGTGCCGGAAAAGCGCGATGACGAGGTCGGTGGCATTCCTGTTGACAGCGATTATATCATCTTCATTGTCGACACTTCCGGCAGTATGCAGGCCATCTGGCGCAGCGTCATGAAGGTGATGAATGATGTGCTCAGCATTCACCCGACGGTGAAGGGCTTCCAGATCATGAATGATAACGGCATTCATCTCATTCCGTCCTACAAGGGGCAATGGATTCCCGACACGCCCGCGCGGCGCAGCGGCATGTTCAATGCCTTTTCAAGCTGGCGCAGCAACTCCAACAGCAGCCCCGTCGAAGGGCTGGAGGTGGCATTGAAGACTTATGCGAAACCGGGTCTTAAACTTGCCATCTATATCATCGGCGATGACTATACAGGGCGCACCTATGACGCCGTCATCGACCGGTTGGAGCAGGATAATACCAATCGGGTGACGGGGAAGCCGCTCGCCCGTATCCATGCCATCGGCTTTGTCGCCCGCGGCACGACGGACCGCTTCGGAACGCTGATGCGCGAAGTCACCCGCCGCAGTGACGGCACCTTCCTTGCCTTGCCGCGTCAGTAACCGCGAAAAGGGCAGGGGCACTTCCGACTTTATCAGGTAGGAACAGAATTTGGTAAGACCAGACCCGGCATGGTCTGTGTCGCGCAAAATCCGGCCGGATAAAAAAGTCAAAGCCCGAGAGGCCGCTTTGGCAATGAGTTCCTTGCCGTGAATCCCCGCAATTCAATGCTGAATATACTTTCTAAGTATAATCGAAATAAGGTTTTTTCGATTTCCTGAGAGATTTTTTAGGGGCTGAATCGGGTGATTCTCTGGCATGCAATAATGCAAATGATTCGCATTATTAGTAATATTCCGGGCGACTACCTCTCATATAGTCTGGCGTGCCCTGTCTGTGGGCTGCGCCTTTCCAACCCTTACTCGCGGTCGATTTATGGCAAAAATAGGGCAGTTTTTCTGCTGTTTCGCCATATTTCCCGTTCTTTCTGCGCGCCTTAACCGGAATATATCTGGAAAAGCAGGGAATAATTTTTGGTAAATTTTTTCAAAAATCCTTGTAATGATATTGAGAATCATTATTAACAACATCCATAAATTGCGAATAATTCTCAATAGCAGAAAGGCCAAGGCTCGATAACGAGCTGGAAAATGGAGTTTATGTAATGCCAATATCTGTTCGGACGCTTGCCCTGACCTCAGTTTGTTATCTGGCTCTGATAACCGCCGCGCAGGCGCAATCAACAAACACTACAACAGACCCGAATAATGCGGACCAGCCCGCTCCGGCAGCAGAGCAGGAGGGCGATGCGGCCGAAGGGACCTCCGCCAATGTCACGACCCTGCCGCCGGTCACCGTTACCGCGGATCGCAAACAGAAAACCTTGCTGGAAACCCCGGCCAATGTTTCGACAGTGACGCGGGAGGACCTGGATCGGCGAATGGATAACGTCATTCAGGAAATCTTCCGTTACGAGCCGGGCGTTGAAGTACCGCAGCAAACATCCGGAACAGATCCCTTTGCGAGCGCGGGCGGTATCAGCATTCGCGGCGTTGGCGGGAACCGCACGCAGGTTCTGGTGGATGGCAACCGCACGATTGAGCGTATTACCGACTCCACGCGGGATATTGTGGAATCTTCCAATGTGAAGGCCGTGGAAATCATTCGCGGTCCCGGATCGGTTCTCTGGGGCAGTGATGCCCTTGGCGGGACGGTCAACTTCGTGACCAAAGACCCATCCGATTATCTGATGGGCGGCAAGGATTTTGGCGGATCGGCAAGCTTCAGCTATGGCAACATTGACGAAGCCTATACGGAATCCGTGACCGGCGCCTTCCGGATCAGTCCGAAACTGGAAGCCATGCTCGCCTTTACGCGACGGGATGGCAAGGAAACCGATCTCGATAATGCCCGCATTGGCGCGGATGCCCTTCAGAACTGTACGCGTAACCCCGAAGCGACCCCCTGTAACGAGTTTGACCCGACCGTCAGCCAGTCAAATAATGTCCTGTCGAAGTTGGTTTATCATGTGTCCGACACCAATCAGCTTCGCCTGACCGGCGAATATTTCACACGTCAGACACGGGTTGATCAAAATGCGGTTCTGGGATCCGACGGCACGTCCGACATTCATCTTTATCAGCATGAACAGAATGTCGAGCGCTGGCGCCTGTCCGTGGATCAGGACTGGCTGCTTGAAACACAGGGCTGGCTGGATCGTGTGAAGTGGCAGGTCAGCTACTCCCCCCAGAATATCGATCGATACGGGGATCGTTATCGGACGATTATTGCAAGTGGTGATCAGGAGCGTCGTATCAGCGATCAAGATTATGAAGAGACCTTTATTGAAGCGGACCTTCAGTTCGAATCCTCCTTCGATCTCGGCGCCACCACCCATGTCCTGACCTACGGCTTCGATGGTGATTACGCCACAACCGATTATAACCGCGAAGATACCACCTATAACCTGACGACAGGGACCACGACGATTGCGCGGGCGGGCGGGTTCAACTTTGCTGATGCAGATACGACCCGTGCCGACCTTTACCTGCAGGATGAAATTTCCTTCATGGAGGGACGCCTCAGAATTACGCCGGGCGTGCGTTTCTCCAACTATATCATTGATCCCAAGACCGATGGCGATTACCAGCTTGTTCCGGGCGCCGAGCCGGAAAAGAAAACGGCGCATGATCTCCAGTTCAAACTCGGTGCCATCTATGACATTACGGATGTCTATTCGGTCTATGGCCAGTTTGCGCAAGGTTTCAAAATGCCGACCGCGCAACAGCTTTTCCAGTCACTGGATAGCCTGCCAGCTTTCGCGCTGGTTCCAAACCCCAATCTTGAACCAGAATCCGTTGACAGTTATGAACTTGGTTTCCGGGGCGATTTCGGGAACAAGGGGTATTTCTCGATCAACGGATTTGTCGCCAAATACAAGGACTTTATCCAGAATTTCATAGATGCCAATCCGGTTGATTACGGCCTTCCCTTGGGGACCATGGTGTTGACCTATGACAATGCGGATTCGCTTAACCTCTGGGGTATTGAGGCGAGCGGCGCCTATCAGATCAATGACAATTTCTCAACCCGTGCCGCTCTGTCGTATCAGAAGGGCAAGATCGAGAATGATGGCGTTTCCACCACCTATAACGGTGCGCTTCCCCTGCAGCTTGTCACCGGCATCCGCTATATCGAGCCTGAACATGGATTTGATATTGAGTTGGTGGGGACCTTCCAGGCAGGGGCATCTGATGTTGCCAATCCGGCAACCGAATTTCAGCCATCCGGTTATGCCGTATTTGACATCCTGGCGGGATGGAAACCGGTTCCGAACCTGACGCTGCGGGCCGGGCTGATGAATATCTTCGATACCCGTTACTTCGGGCCGGACACGCGTGGCTTCCCAATCAATGGCTCCGATGCCGTGAAACGGACCAACCCGATTGAGTTGCAGACGGCCCCGGGCCGCAGCTTCAAGGTCGGCTTGAGCTACGATTTCTGAGGGGGAACGTGTCCGCGCCCACCCCGACATTCCTAGCTGTCGCCGCGTTCTTTTAAGTATCAGTACCAGAAAGTTTCTACATGAAAGAACTCGGCAGACAGCTGTGGAAGATATTGCGTCTCAGCTTTTTCAATCGCGCCAACAGCCACAATGTATTTCTGTACATTGTGGTTCTGGCACTTGATCTGGCGCAAATTCCAGTATCCGTCCGTCTGATCCAGTGGACCCGCGATTTTTACGGCGCGCTGGAGGAATTCAACGTGGCAGAGGCGACCCATCAGGTGGGGGTTTATGCTCTGCTGATTGCCGCCTTTTCCGGGCTGGCGCTTGCCGGTGAATATCTTCAGAAATTCCTCGTCATGCGCTGGCGGCAGGATCTGACCGGAAATATCCTGACGGAATGGTTTTCGGACAAGATATTCTGGCGTTTGCAGAACGGCTATGGCGTCGAGAAAATCGACAATCCGGATCAGCGCATTGCGGAGGACTGCCGCCTTTTTGTGGAAGAGTTTGTCCGGGAGACACTGGATCTGATAACCTCTGTGACGGGGTTGTTCACCTATATCGCTGTCCTTTGGTCTCTGTCGAATTTTGCTCTGTCTTTGACAATTTTCGGCTGGGATCTGGAAATTCCCCGCTATATGGTCTGGGCGGCTTTTTTGTATGTCTTTCTGGCCAGCGGTCTGACGCACTGGCTGGGATATCCCCTCAAACGCCTCAACTTTAATCAGCAGCGGCGTGAGGCGGATTTCCGGTATGAATTGGTCAATACCCGAGAGAATGCCGATCCGATTGCACTGTCCGGCTTGGAGAAGGCTGAAAGGCGTCGCCTCGATTTCAAGTTTGACGGGATCGTTAACAATTGGCGCAAGCTGATTTTGCGGGAGTTTTATCTTGGATGCTTCAAAGTCCCTTATTTCCGAACGGTTTTGCGTATCCCGCTGCTGCTCTCACTCCCGGCATATTTCGCACGGCATGTGAGTTTTGGTGGCATGATGCAGCTTGCCTCCGCTTTCCAGAATGTGGTGACAACGCTGTCCTGGTTTATCTTTGCCTATAACCGGCTGGCCGAGCTGGCGGCGACAACTAATCGTCTGGGCCAGCTGATTGAGGCGTTGGAGGTTTGCAAAAACGCCCCGGCGTCCGAAATCACGGTTACCAATCATGATAGTGATAAGGTGATCGTCAAGGGGCTGGAACTTAAAAGCCCAGCGGAAAAAACACTCGATATTCCGTCTGATTGGGAGTTTACGCCCGGCGAACATGTATGGATTTCCGGACCCTCAGGCCTTGGGAAAAGTACGTTCTTGAAATCGCTTGCGAATATCTGGCCCTATGGGAGAGGCGAGATCCTCATCCCCGAAGGTAAATCCAGCATCTTCATTCCGCAGCGGACGATTCCTGGCAACGCCGGCCTTTTTGAAAGCGCCGTCTACCCGCGGGCGCCGGACCGCATAAGCCCGGAAGAGGTGGCGGAGTATCTGGATATCGTCGGTCTCCCTGACTATGCACAAGCCTTGAAGAATGGCGAAAACCCGAGTGTCGCCGGCTTTTCGGGAGGCGAGCTGCAGCGTCTCGCACTGGTTCGCTTGCTGATCGAGCGGCCAGACTGGGTGTTTATGGACGAAGCGACGAGTGCGGTCGATATGATAAGTGAAGGTGACATACTCACGCGTTTGCGCGCGCAATTGCCGGAGACAACCTTCGTACTGGTCGCCCATAGAGCCCCTGGCGGTTTCGATGCCCTGCGTCATTATCCGTTGACGCGATCGTCTCAGCCGGAAATAACCTACCCCTCAGCCTGAAAAGGAAAAGAATAAAAATGACGAAACAATACTCTCATTCCGCCGCGACCTGGCTTGATCCGAACAGCGGAGAGCTGATCTCTCACCCCGCCCTGATGAAGGAGCTGGCTGACAACCGCGTTGTCCTGCTGGGGGAGACGCATGATCAGTATGATATTCATCGTTGGCAGTTGCATGTAACGGCGGCAATCCATGCCTATAACACCAACATTGCCGTCGGTTTCGAGATGTTTCCGCGCAGCAAACAGCCCGTGCTCGATGAATGGGTGGCGAACAAGTTGACCGAGGCGGAATTTCTGGAAAAAGTTGACTGGAAAACCGTCTGGGGGTTTCCGCCTGAACTTTATATGCCGATTTTCCGCTTTTGCCGGGAGTTTGGCATTCCAATGCTGGCGCTTAACTGCTATCGCGCGCTGGTAACGCGCGTCGGCAAAGAAGGGTGGGACGCCATACCGGAAGAGGAGCGGGATGGCCTGACCCCGGCCAAACCGGCGACGGCGGCCTATCGCGATTATCTGTTCAATCTTGTGAGTGGCCCGGACGGCATTTTCCGGCAAGCGGGCGAGGAGGCGGACGCCCGGCGCGATCGATTTGTGCGGGCGCAGCAGACCTGGGATCGGGCCTTTGCCTGCAATATTGCGGCGGCGCAGACAGGGGATAATCCGCCGCTTGTTATCGGAATTATCGGCCGCGGCCATCTGGAATTCGGCCATGGCACGCCGTATCAGCTTGAAGATCTCGGAGTTGATCGCGTCTCCGTCCTGTTGCCGTCCAATGACGAAAGCGGGGAGCGGGAACAGCGCCCTGGTATCGCCCGTGCCTGCTTCCGCCTTCCCCCGGCATCGGAGAGTGAAAACCGGGCCGAGCGTTAGGACGACATGCGTCCCCGCAGGAATGGAGCGTAAAGGGGCGTCAGGCAGTTGCGCCCTTATTCTCCTTCAAACTGGAAAATGGCAAGGCTGCGTTCTCTCTCATTGATGGCGAGCCTCCGGTTGACGGGGGCATGGGCCCGCGAGGAGCAATTGGAGCGTTCACAGAGATAGCAGTTAAGGCCGATATCCGTTGGCTCCACACGCTCCATATTGATGTTGTCCGAATAGATAAGGCGCGGCGCATAGGCGATATCGCAGCCCAGGCCGATGGCGAATTTCGGTGCAGGCTTGCCATGGGTGCCGCCGGACCTTGTGACAGTGCGGGCGATGGAAAAGTAACTCGCGCCTTCCGGCATTCGGATCACCTGGGTATGAACCTGATCTGGGGATTCAAAGGCCGAATGAATATTCCAGAGCGGGCAGGTTCCGCCGAACTTGGAGAAGGGGAAGCGCCCCGCACTGAAGCGTTTGGAGACATTGCCCGCGCGGTCTATTCTGACAAAGAAAAAAGGAATGCCGCGCGCTTCGGGGCGTTGTAATGTGGACATGCGATGCGCGGCCTGTTCATAGCTGGCGCCAAAGCGATGGCTGATCAACTCCACATCATAGCGTTCGGATTCGCAGGCCGCGAGAAACGCCTGATAGGGCATCATCAGGGCGGCGGCGAAATAGTTATACAAGCTGACCCGGGCGAGGGCGAGCGTATCTTCTCCCTGCAAACCGGACTGTAATAATACGTCTTCGACCAGATCATCATATTCCAGTTTGGCCAGCAGGACCGCCATCTGAAAACGACGGCTGGGTTGTTCCAGCAATTCGGAAAGCAGTAATTCATGGCTGTGTGGCTGATAGCGCCGCAAATAGGGTCCCATGACATGGCTCGGCATAATGCGGATCCGGATCTTATGAGTGGCCAGCCGTTCGCTGAAGCGCAGGTTCGGTTTGCTCCGGTTGAAATCGAGGGCGTCCGCCATCTGTTCGGCCGCCCGGTCCAGCGGGTCAATATAATTATGGATTTCGTAAAACCATGCCCGCACCTTTTCGACGGGGCGGGACGATTGCGCGAGAAGATCAACCTTGTCCCGGTCGGTCAGCGGATTGTCATCGGCCTGATCCCGAAGCAGGAGCTGACTGTGCTTTTCATGCAGATGCACCAGTGCCGCCGCAATTTTTGGCGCTGATTCGAGCACAGATTCGATCTCTGCGGGGGTGATTCCCTCTGCCTCCAGAAGCGGATCTTTCAGGATTGAGGCGAAATCGGAAGCAAGCTGCACATTCGTGCTGGGTGCCAGCTCTGATATTTTGACATCAAATACCTCCGCCAGACGCAGTAGTAACTTTGCGGATACGGGCCGTTGATTCGCCTCGATAAGAGTGATGTAACTCGGCGAAATATCTAGCTCTGCGGCCATTTGCGCCTGAGTCAAGCCGAGGGATTTTCTGAAGACTTTAACCCTCTGTCCGATAACGAGTTTTTCATCCCTTTTTGGCATATGACAAACCTTACATTTGGCGAGTTAACTTACTTACAGGCGTGACAGGGTGACGCTAATTCTACAAAAAATAGATGCTTTAAAAAATTACATTACTAATCTTACAAAAAATGATCAACCGGATAGGCACGGATTGGGAAATGAGGATGTCACAGAACCATGGCAGGATAGGGAAGGGGCGGAGAAAGTCCGCCTTCCCGATGATCTGTCAAATCGGGGCGGCCCTTTTTCCGGGCGTCATGAAATATTCTGACGCATTGCCTGTTCGATTGGCGGTGTCCCCGCGGGGGCTTCGCGACAGCGGGGACATAGGGTTGGGAGTATCGACGTCCAAGACCTGCCGCCCTTTCCGCGAATGGCGAAGCCCCCACACCGTTATATCTACTTTCGCGGCGGGTCTCTGACCGGCCGAAATTTCCGCTAAAATATATTACCACACAGAAAGGACTATCCATGCAACGCCGCAAGTCATATTCCGAAATCCGTGCCGAGGTTCTGGCGCGATATCCCTCGGGCCAGACAGAAGGGGGCGTCAGTGTCGATGATATTGTGCAGCTCCGCATTCAGAACAGCTTCGATACCCATCTTGATATTGCCCGCGCCATGGCAACGGTGATGCGGGCGGATATGGCCGCCTATGACGTGGATACATCGAAATTCACGCAGTCTCTCGGCTGCTGGTCGGGGTTTCATGCGCAGCAGATGATCAAGTCTGTCAAGCGCCTTCGGGGGTCGGCCAAGGGCGTTTATGTCTATCTGTCCGGCTGGATGGTAGCCGGTCTTCGTAACCGGTGGGGTCATCTGCCGGACCAGTCGATGCATGAAAAGACGGCCGTTGCCGAGCTTATCCAGGAGATCTACACCTCCCTCCGCCAGGCGGATGAAGTCGTACTCAACGACCTGTTCAAGGATTTGAAAGCGGCCCGTGCGGCAGGCAATGAACAGGCTGCCCAGAAGGCCATTGAGGCCATCGATAATTTCGAAACCCATGTAGTGCCCATCATTGCGGATATCGACGCCGGTTTCGGAAATGAGCATGCAACTTATCTGTTGGCGAAAGAGCTGATTAAGGCGGGTGCATGCTGCCTGCAGATTGAAAATCAGGTCTCTGATGCCAAGCAGTGCGGCCATCAGGATGGCAAGGTGACAGTTCCGCGTGAAGATTTTATCGACAAGCTACGCGCCTGTCGGTTGGCGTTTGAGGAACTCGGCGTAGATGATGGTGTGATCGTCGCACGGACGGACAGCCTGGGTGCCGGCCTGACGCAAAAGGTGCCAATCAGCTTTGAGGCGGGCGATCTTGCTGCCGAATATATCAAATGGCTGAAAACCGAGCCAATCAGCGCCGCAAATCCCATGCGGGATGGGGAGCTTGCTCTCTTCCAGAATGGTGAATATGTCCGTCCCATCCGTCTTGCCAATGGCCTTTTCCCGTTCAAGGAAGGGTCCGGCCGGGATCGTGTGGTGGAAGATTGCATCGCTTCCCTGATGCAGGGCGGGGCCGATCTTCTCTGGATTGAGACGGATACCCCGAATGTGGATGAAATTGCCTCCATGGTGGCAGATGTCCGCAAGGCGGTTCCGAATGCAAAGCTTGCCTATAACAACTCACCTTCCTTTAACTGGACCCTCAATCTCCGCAAGCAGGTGCGCCAGCAGTGGATTGAAGAGGGCAAGATTGCGGCGGATGAGTATCCGGAAGGCAATGAGTTGATGAAGGCTGACTATGATGAGACGGCGCTTGGTCAGGAGGCGGATGAGCGGCTGCGTGCTTTCCAGGGTGATATTTCTGCCCGCGCAGGCGTTTTCCATAACCTGATTACCCTGCCGACCTTCCATCTGACTGCGAAATCTGTCGATGAGCTGTCCCGCGGCTACTTCGGCGAAGATCGCATGCTGGCCTATGTTGGCACTGTTCAGCGTGAAGAAATCCGCCGCGGCATTTCCGCCGTCAAGCATCAGCATGAAGTTGGCTCGGACCTTGGCGATACCTTCAAGGAAATGGTCGGTGGCAGCCGCGCCCTCAAAGCAGGTGGTGAAGCGAACACCATGAACCAGTTCGCGGCTGAATAATCAATATTGCTATTGCTGTGGGAGGGGCGGGCTTTCGGGCCCGCCTTTCTTTTTTGCTCGCCTTAGGATGCGGAGGCATCATCCTTCCGAATAGGGGGTGAAGCTGCTGCGATTATGGTCAATGTTCAGTGATTTGATGGCGGGTGGGAAGGCGCGTTGTGGACACTGCGGCCGTTCACAAATCTTGCAGCCGGCGCCAATGGGGGTGCGGGCGCCAGGATCATCGAGTAAAAGTCCCTTTGAGTAGACGAGCTGGCGGGCATGCTGAAGATCGCAGCCAAGCCCGATGGCGAAACATTTGTCGAGATCGCCATATCCGCCCGTTGAATGTTCGACCGTGCGCGCAATCCAGAGATAGGTGCGTCCATCGGGCATTTCGGAAAGCTGGGTCAAAATACGCCCCGGCTGGGCGAAGGCTTCATACACATTCCAGAGCGGACAGGTGCCGCCCGTGCGGGAAAAATGGAAATTGGTCGCGGACTGTCGCTTGGAAATATTGCCAGCGCGGTCCACCCGGACAAAGAAGAAGGGAACGCCACTGGTTCCTTCGCGCTGCAGGGTGCTGAGGCGATGGCAGACCGTTTCAAACCCGACGCCAAAGCGGTGTTCCAGCAGGCTAATATCATAACGGAGTTCTTCCGCCGCTTTCAGAAAGGCTCCATAGGGCAGAACAAAAGCCCCAGCGAAGTAATTGGCGATGCCGATACGGGCGAGGGTACGGGCTTCGGTAGAGCTGAAAAGCGCATGGGAAATTTCCGCATCAATCAATTCTCCCAGCTCCAGAAAGGCAATCTGTGTCGCCATCTGGAAGGCCTGTTGTCCGGACGTCATTCGCGCAGAAAGATGCAGGCTGCGGTTGGCCGCCCGGTAATTGCGTTTGGCCTGTGGCGTGCTTTCGAACCTTTCGTGAATGACCCTTATATCGTGTGTTGTGCGAAGATACTGTTCCAGCTTATCGGCAATGTTTCCGCATGGCAGGTTAAGTTGATCGGCCATTGCCTCGGCCCGGCGATCAATGGCGTCAATATAGTTGTTGCGGGCGTAGAAAAAATCGCGCACTTCCTCAAATGGAGCCGTCATCAGGCCGCTGGAATCACCCTGCCGCTCATCGCCGAGACGGAGGGCGAGGGCGGTGGATTGTTCACTGGCGCGATGCAACCGCTTGTGCAGGCTGACGATGGCCCGGCCGATTGCCGGCATGCCGCTTGCCAGTTCCTGTAATTCGGCGATGGCGATTTTCTCGTTTATGGCGGGGTCGAACAAGGCTTCGCGCAATTCCCCGATCAGGCGGGCATCGGCGTCTTCGGAAAAAAGCTGAATATCCACGGCAAATGCCGCATTCAGTTTGAGCAGGACCGAGATCGTAAGGGGGCGCTGATTGTTTTCCATCTGGTTAAGATAGCTGAGGGAAATGCCGAGACTGTCCGCCAGCGCCTGTTGCGTGAGTTGCCTCTCTTCCCGCAACTTCTTGATTTTCACACCCATGAACAGCTTTTTCATTTTCCGTCCCATTTCCGCCGGTGAAGGGTCGCTCCGTATTTGTCTACTTTGCTAACTTAGCAAATTTGCCAAATTTGACACACAAATATACGCATTATCAGTGATTTACGGGGTTTATGATATGCGTATATTGCAAATAGTAAAGAGTTAACTGATGTAAATGAACGGGAATTTCAGGTGACACTTCTGGCCGCACCCAAAGGGAAAATCAGCTTTTTCGAGTTGATATTGCCCGAGCAGACAAATCATTATGGCACGCTTTATGGGGCCAATGCGCTTGAGATGCTGGGCAAGGCCGCTTTCATTTGTGCCTCGCGCTATGTGCGCCGTGCCGTTGTGATGGCGCGGTCAGAGGCGGTGGACTTCGTTGCCCCTATAAAGCTTGGCAGCCTGATGGAAATGACGGCCTGTGTTGTGACGACAGGCCGTTCGTCGCTTACCGTTGAAGTGGACGCGGTGTCGGAGTCCCTCTCCGGTGGCGTCCGTATCACAGCGATCCGTGGTCGGTTCATCATGGTGGCTGTCGATGCAAACGGCCAGCCCCGTCCCTTGTCGCAGGATAACTCCGAGATCGTGATTAAAAAGGAAAAAGAAATCAATGAAACGGCATAGCGTTCGTACTTATAAATCCAGCGACATGTTACCGCGCGAAGACCAGCTTGCCTGGAAAATCGCCGAAGTCGCCAGCGATAATGTTCCCCTTGATAACGACGTGGTGGAGATGATCGGCAATCGCATGATTGATAATGCGTCGGTTGCGGTTGCCTCGCTTGCCCGCCATCCCATCATAAGCGCGCGGGCTCAAGCCATATCCCATGAGCGCGGGGTCGGTGCGACGATTTTCGGCCTTGCTTCCAATCGGCGATTTTCACCGGAATGGGCCGCCTGGGCCAATGGCGTCGCCGTGCGGGAGCTGGATTATCATGACACATTCCTGGCCGCAGATTATTCCCATCCCGGCGATAATATTCCGCCGATCCTAGCGGTGGCGCAGCATTGCGGCCTGTCGGGGGAAGACCTTATACGCGGCATTGCGACCGGCTATGAAATTCAGATCAATCTGGTAAAGGGCATCTGTCTGCATGAGCATAAGATTGATCATATCGCTCATCTCGGCCCGTCCGCCGCAGCGGGTATCGGCACGGCCCTGAACCTGCCGACCGAGGTTATCTATCAGGCGGTGCAGCAGGCGCTGCATGTGACGACAACGACCCGTCAGTCGCGAAAGGGGGAGATTTCCTCCTGGAAGGCCTATGCCCCGGCTTTTGCCGGAAAAATGGCGGTCGAGGCGGTTGATCGTACCTTGCGCGGAGAAGGCGCCCCATCCCCCGCCTGGGAAGGAGAGGACGGCTTTATTGCCTGGCTGCTGGGTGGCCCGGCCGTCGAATATTCCGTGCCACTCCCGGAAGCGGGTGAGGCAAAACGCGCCATACTGGACAGCTACACCAAGGAATATTCTGCAGAATATCAAAGTCAGGCCCTCATCGATCTGGCGCGGAAAATGGGCAAGACCATTGCCGGGCAGGGGAGAAAACTCAAAGATGTGAAAAGCATCGTGATCCATACAAGCCACCATACCCATTATGTGATTGGTACCGGCGCGAATGATCCACAGAAGATGGACCCGAACGCGAGTCGTGAAACGCTCGATCATTCCATCATGTATATTTTTGCCGTCGCGCTGGAGGATGGCGGCTGGCATCATGAGCGATCTTACGCGCCGGAACGGGCGCAGAGGCCTGAGACGGTCGCCCTCTGGCGCAAGGTCAGCACCCTTGAAGATCCGGAATGGACGCGCCGCTACCACAGCCGGGATCCCGAAGAAAAAGCCTTTGGCGGGCGTGTTGTCATCACCTTTGAGGATGGCCGCGTGATGGAGGATGATCTTGCTGTTGCCGATGCGCATCCGCTCGGCGCACGTCCTTTCTCCCGACCGCAATATGTGGAAAAATTCCGCACCCTGGCCGAAGATATCGTCAGCCGGGCAGAGCAGGATCGCTTTCTTGAAACGGTTGACCGTTTGCCTGTTCTCCGCCCGCGGGAGCTGTCGGGCCTCAATATTGCCGTCGACCCCTCAAAACTCGGCAGTCCGGCGAAACCCGGTATTTTTGATCGTGCGCTCACCAAGGAACAGGGAGAATAAAATGACGGCACCAAAACCGAAAAAATCAGTGGCGCTTTCCGGCGTTGTCGCGGGCAACACCGCGCTCTGCACTGTGGGACGTAGTGGCAATGATCTGCATTATCGCGGTTATGATATTCTCGATATCGCAGAAAGCTGCACGTTCGAGGAGATAGCCTATCTGCTGATCCACGGCTCCTTGCCGACGGTTTCCGAACTCAAGTCTTATAATGAGAAGTTGCGCTCTCTGCGGGGTTTGCCGGATGCAGTAAAGCGGTCGCTGGAGTTGTTGCCGGCGGCGACCCATCCGATGGATGTCATGCGGGCCGGTGTCTCGACACTCGGCTGTGTGCTGCCGGAGGCGGCAGATCACAACCATGCCGATGCACGAAATATTGCGGATCGCCTGATTGCATCCTTAGGCTCCATGCTGCTCTACTGGTACCACTTCGCCCATCATGGACGGCGGATTGACCTTGAAACCGATGATGCGTCCGTCGGTGCTCACTTCCTGCATCTGTTGCATGGCAAGGCCCCGTCAGAGTCGCATATCCGGGCGATGCATATCTCCCTTATCCTGTATGCGGAGCATGAATTTAATGCCTCCACCTTTACGGCGCGCTCCATTGCTGGAACGGGGTCCGATTTCTATTCGGCCATTGCCGGGGCCATCGGCGCCTTGCGCGGGCCAAAGCATGGCGGTGCCAATGAAGTCGCTTTCGATATTCAGAAACGCTATGCCTCGGCCGATGAGGCGGAGGCGGATATCCGTCGCCGTATGGCTGCGAAAGAGGTGATTATCGGCTTCGGTCACCCGGTCTACACGATTTCTGATCCGCGTAATGTCGTTATCAAACGGGTCGCGCAGGAGCTTTCGGAAGAAGCGGGATCCTTGAAGATGTTCGAAATCGCGAACCGTATTGAAGGCGTTATGGCGGAGACCAAGAAAATGTTCGCCAATCTCGATTGGTTCAGCGCTGTCTCCTACCATATGATGGGCGTGCCAACGGCGATGTTTACGCCACTGTTCGTGATTTCACGTACGGCGGGGTGGGCCGCCCATATCATTGAACAGCGACAGGATAACAAGATCATCCGCCCGTCGGCAAATTACATCGGCCCTGAAAATCAAGCCTTTGTTCCGCTTGCGGAAAGGGGGCAGGCAGTGACCGGAAGCCACGTCGCATAAGGAGACTGACATGACTTATCTGCAAGCCAAAAATTACCCTCAGAAGCCCGCTGGCGAACAGTTTAGGGATCTGGTGGAACAGGGCGGAATCCTGCAACTTCCGGGCGCGCATAATGGCATGGCCGCACTTCAGGCGAAGGCGGCAGGGTTCGATGCGGTCTATCTCTCCGGTGCGGCGATGACCGCGTCGATGGGGCTGCCCGATCTTGGCATCATTACCGTCGATGAGGTTGCGTTCTTTATCCGGCAGATTGCAAGGGCCAGCGGTCTGCCCATTCTGGCTGACGGAGATACCGGCTATGGCGAGGTGCTGAACGTCATGCATATGATCCGTACTTTCGAAGATGCGGGCGCGGGCGCTGTCCAGATTGAAGATCAGCATTTGCCGAAGAAATGCGGTCATCTTAATGACAAGCGGCTGGTTGATCCTACTGAGATGGCCATGAAAGTGGCCGCCGCCGCGAAGGCAAGGCGGCATCTTTACATCGTTGCCCGGACTGACGCGGCGGCAAGCGAAGGCATCGACGCGGCCGTTGCCCGCGCCCGGCTCTATCTTGAGGCGGGGGCCGATGCGATTTTCCCCGAAGCCTTGACAAATGCGGAGATGTTCCGTGAGTTCGCCGCGAAAATGCCGGGGGTGCCTTTACTTGCGAATATGACCGAGTTTGGCCGGACGCCGTTTTTTACGGCCAACGAATTCGAGCAGATGGGCTATCGCATGGTGATCTGGCCGGTTTCTTCCTTGCGGGTGGCCAACAAGGCACAGGAAAAGCTTTACGCCACGATCCGCAAGGATGGTTCGACAGCCGGGATGTTGGATGAGATGCAGACCCGGGCCGAGCTCTATGACCTGATCGGCCTCAACGAGTTTGAAGCACTGGATTCCTCTATTGTGAAAAGCGTTGTCCCCGCCGACGCATAGGGAAGTCCGGTTGTTTCAATATGCCCGGGGCGGATTATTGCTGCGCCCCGGGCAACTGCCTTTTCATCCTGGGTTTATGAAAAGGCGCCGTCGGCCGGTATCAACGGACAATTATCTAATTTCTCATGCCAGTTTTCCTGACATTGTGAACGGTTGCTGAATACGGCTCATTCCTGCCGATGTGACAGACTACGCGATACCCCTAATTGCCCCGCGCAGATTCTCGCATGTTATGACTGCGTATGCCATCTGTTGCGACAGTCCCCTCAAAAAAACTCCTTCCACCCCATTAACATGGCTTCCCTTAAAGATGAGGGTCGTATTCTCTCTCTTAACTCCTTGTAGGGGAAGTATAATCCGTATTCTGGACGGATTTGATCAATCTCGGACCACATTCATATTGCATAAATGATGTTATTGATATATCAATTTAATATAACTCATATTTGAAAACCCGAAAAGTGGGGAGGTACCAGATGAAGAATATGCACAAATTTGTGCCGGGGATGCTGTGCGCGGCAGCCTTTTCCGTGGCTATAGCAATCGGCGGGTCGGCAATGACTGCG
>CEOG01108597.1_pt1 | contig 18995 bp, 9 predicted proteins | sample 530301 | NCBI WGS metagenome assembly CEOG01 (sample SAMEA2619903, study PRJEB7988) | marine metagenome | biome: marine biome (ENVO:00000447); feature: surface water layer (ENVO:00002042); material: "saline water (ENVO:00002010), including plankton (ENVO:xxxxxxxx)" | depth 5 m | reverse complement strand
GCATTGGTGGTGCAGTCGGATACGCAGCACAAGATTGTCGCCGCGGTGGTGCTGGCACAGGATCACGCCGATGCTGACCAACAGCTGCGGCAATGGTGCAGCCAGCACCTGCCCAGCTACATGGAACCATCGGCATTCAGCATACTGCCGTCGCTGCCACTGACCGCCAACGGCAAGGTAGATCGCAAGGCGCTGGCTGCTTCGCTTGCAGACCTTGCAGATTCAATCGTGTCGGCGCAGGGAGAATCCCGCGCGCCGCAAACACCGCAGGAGATCGTGGTCTGCGCCATGGTGGCCAACCGGCTGGGGCTGGACAATGTCGCGGCGACGGATAACTTTTTCCACCTGGGTGGCGACAGTATTGCCGTGGTGCGCCTGGTAAACGACCTCACAAGCCTGGGGTGGCAACTGGTTCCGGGCGATGTATTTGACAGGCCGGTCCTGGCAGAACTGGCCGCGCTGTGCCAGATGGCCGAAGCGACGCAACAGACACGTGACGATGCAGCCGCCAAGAGCGTGAGCCCGGCGATTGACCAGGCTCCGAGGGCGCAGCGGTTTGCCGTCGATGACGAGCAGGGCTGGCCGCTGACCCCGTTACAGGAGGGACTGTGGTTTCTCGCGCATTTTGAACCCGAGGGCGACGATCCCTACAACGTGCAGATCATACTGGATTTCGACGGGCCTGTGAGCGCGGGGCGTTTGCAGCAGGCGCTGCAAACGGTCGTCGACCGACACGCCAGCCTGCGGGTGTCGTTTCACAGCGACGACAACGGGCGAGGTATACAGCAGGTAATACCGGACCTGCAGGTTCCCTTTGACGTACTTGACCTTGCCGGCGACCTGGTGCAGCAAACGCAAAAAGCCCGGGAGATAGAAGCAGATGACCGCGGCAGGCGCTTCGATCTGCGCCAGGCGCCCCTGTTACGTGCGCAACTACTGCGCTTCGACGAGAACAACCAGCGACTGATACTAACCCAGCATCACTTGCTGGGCGATGGTTGGTCCAGTGGCGTATTTTTCCGCGAGCTATTCGAGTTATACCGGGCCCAGGGCGCACAAGACACTGTTTTACACGAACATCTCGAACCCGCTGTCAGTTTGTCCGCTTACCTGTCGTGGCTCGAACAGCAGGATTTGACCGCCAGCCTCGACTTCTGGCGCTCACGCATGGCGGGCTTTCAAGCGCCGAGCCTGGTTGAAGCGGAACGCGGCCGGGAGCGCATGGCGCCTATGGCGCACACCGAGTTGCAGCTGGATGAGGATCTGAGAGACAGCATACGCAGCCTGGCCAGGTGCGAAGGGATAACAGAAGCCTGTGTACTGGAAGCTGCGTGGGCACTGTTCGTAGGGCTATTGAGTGGCGCGGATGACGTTTGTTTTGGTTCGGTAGGTTCCGGACGCGAGGCGCCGGTCCCGGGCATTGAAGACATCGTCGGCCTGTTGATCACCACGGTACCTGTGCGGGTACAACTGGGTGGCACGCAGACGGTGCGCGAGCTGCTTCACAGTTTGCACGGCGACCGGGGAAAACGACTCGCCCACCAATATGTACCGCTGGCCCGTATCCAGCGAGCCACCGGGCACGATGTGCTATTCGATACACTATTCACTTACGAAAACTACCCCTTACAAGCCTCGCCCGATCGCGCCGATCCTGAGGCCCTGCCACTGGCCGGCATCCGCGGTCACAATGGCAATCATTATCCCGCCAGCCTGGCGGTCATTCCCGGAACAAGGCTGTTACTGCGACTGCACTACAGCCAGACGCGCTTTCAGGCAGTCGAGGCGCAGGCCTGGTTGCGACGACTTGAGCTGTTGCTGCGCCAGATGGTTGCCGCACCGGGCCAGGCCGTGCGCGAGCTGCATAGTTGGTTACCGGAGGACACATTCACGCCTCCTGAAATCGCCGCTCGCAGCACTTTTCAGTCGCTACCGAAGCTGATTCATGACGCCGTCCAACGCCACGGGGATGCGCCGGCGGTTACCGGTGCTGACGGTACCTTGAGTTATTCGGAGCTGTGGCAGCGCAGCACACAGATCAGCCGGGAATTACAGGCTCATGGCGTTGGCCCGCAGCAGCGAGTGGCCCTGCTGTTGCCGCGAGAGGCCTCGGCGATAGCCGCAATGCTGGGTGTGTGGCAGCTAGCGGCTGCTTTCGTACCACTCGACCCCCAAGGTAACGAAGAGCGACTACAGCGCGTACTCGCAAATTCAGAGTGCAGTGTGCTGCTTTGCACCTCAAGCCTGGCGCGACAGCTTTCCTCCCCGGGAATAACCGTAATTACACTGGATGCCCTGCAGCCGTGCCGCGCTGCGCTATCCGGCAGTCCTACGCCGGTGGCCGTATCCCCACAGATGCTGGCCTATGTCATCTATACTTCCGGTAGCACCGGCCGTCCCAAGGGGGTTGAGGTGAGCCATGCGGGCCTGCCGCAGCTGGCTTGTGAGCAGGCCCGCCGCATGGCCATAGAGCCCGGGGCCCGCGTGCTGCAGCTGGCCAACTTCTCTTTTGATGCTTCGATTTCCGAAATCGCCATGGCCCTGGTGAGCGGAGCGCAGCTGGTGATCGCGCAGGACTATGAACGGGTTGGAGAGGCTCTCACTGATCGCCTGATCCACAGCGCCATCACGCATGCCACGCTGACACCGACGGCGCTGGCGGCGACACTCCCACCGCGCGAAGGTGCTTTGCAGCGACTGATCTCCGCCGGGGAAAGTGTTTCCAGTGCGGCCCTGAAACCCTGGGCAAGGTCCTGTGACATTATCAACGCCTACGGGCCTACCGAAGCTTCGGTCTGCGCCACCATGAGCAGCCCCTGGAAAGGTGGGGACCAGTTACCCACGATCGGTGAAGGCATTGGCGTGACCGACGTCCTGGTGCTCGATTCACAGCTGCGGCGCTGTCCTCCCCCGGTAGTCGGGCAGATCTGTCTCACTGGCCCCGGAATCGCCCGTGGTTACACCGGGCAGACTGGGCTTACAGCCACTCGGTTCATCGCCAATCCACTGGGACCACCAGGCTCACGCCTGTATCTCACCGGTGACCTGGGTTACTTCGACCCTGACGGCGCCCTGTGTTTCCAGGGCCGTAACGACCGCCAGATCAAGATTCGCGGGCACAGGGTTGAGCCCTCGGAAATTACCGGCGTGCTGAGCGCTGTGGCGGGAGTGAGTGAGGCTATAGTTACGCTGGGCCAGTCACCCAAGCAGGCCCCCATGCTGGTAGCCTATCTCACCGTGGCCCTGGATGGCACCGAGCGCGCGGCGATGGAAGCGGAGCAGGTGCAGCTGTGGAACGAGATTGAAACCGGTTTCAGCGCCAGCTCCCAGGTCTCAGAAGACCAGGTATTCGACCTGCGGGGATGGAACAGCAGCTACACCGGTGAGCCCCTGCCAGCGTCGCAAATCGACGAGTACGTCGAGTCGACAGTCGCGCGGATCAGGCAACTGGCGCCGCGCCACGTGCTCGAGGTTGGCTGTGGTACCGGCCTGGTCGGTTTGCGGCTGCTGCAGGAAGAACTGCAGTACACCGGGACCGACCTGGCCCGGGCAAACATTGAACGCCTGCAAACACTGCAGTCCAGGAGCGATCTGCAGGGTGACTTCCCGGGACTTGAAAACGCACGCTTTGTACATGCCGCGGCAGATCGCCTGGATGAACAATGGGCGCTGCAACATGAAGTGCGTGACGTTGACACGGTGGTTCTCACTTCCGTCGTACAGTACTTCCCCAGCACGCAGTATTTACAGCGCGTGCTGCGCAATCTCAGCCGACAATACCTGGGGGGCGATGGCAGCCTGTTTGTCGGCGATGTCAGGAACCTGGCACTGTTGCCGGCGCTGGAAGAATCCCTGGCCAGGGCGGTTGGCCTCGAGGGGCCGACAGCGATGGGGCAGGGCAAGGCCAGCGAACTGGCCCTGGACCCGGCCTATTTTTACTGCCTGTCCGCCCGCGACGAGGTGTTCAGCTCAGTAGCGGTGGTGCCGAAGCTGGCCCGTCACGACAACGAGATGACCCGCTACCGCTATGATGTGGTGTTGTACCTGGGGCAGCGGGACACGGTGAGCGATGAATCCTTCGGGAGCAGCGCGCTGGTGAGCTCATTTGCCGAACTTGAACAGCGTCTGCGGGAAAACAGCGACACCGTGGTATGGAGGGACTTGCCCAATGGCCGCATAACAGCCGACGGAATTGACCCCACCACATTGTGGGACCTGGCTGAATCCGCCGGATACTGTGCAGAAATTGCGCTGCATCCCTTTTCAGCCGAGGGTGCTTACGACGTCATCCTGAGACGCACGCGTCCGGGCCTGCCGTTGATTCGCTGGACCTCGCTGGAGCGCCTCAGCCAGCGCCAGGACCGGGCGCAGGCCAATTTTCCCCTGATGTCACGACTGCGTCGCAGGCTCGGCGAACAGGCCAGGACAGTGTGTGAACGGCAGCTGCCGGATTACATGGTTCCGGCAGCTTTCATGGTGATTGATCACCTGCCGATGACCGCCAGCGGTAAGATCGATTACCGGGCTCTGCCGGCACCTGCATGGCCGGTGGCCAAAAACAGTGTGGCGCCGAGCGATCCTGAGGAACGACTCCTGTGTCAGCTGGTGGAGCAGGTACTGGGTATCGACGGGGTGGGCAGCTCAGACAACTTTTTCCACCTTGGTGGAGACAGCATCAGCTCCATTCGACTGATCAGTCTCGGCCGCGAAGCAGGCATCACCATCACCGCCAAGGATGTGTTTGTTGCGCCCGTGCTACGCGACCTGGCGAATCTCACACGTTCCCGGACACATCCTGACATAGACTCCGGCAACCCGGTGGGCGAGTTCCCCACCAACCCGGTGATGCGCTGGCTGGCATCGAGCGCGGGGATTGTGTCGGCTTTCTCGCAGTCAATCCGGCTGTCGCTACCTCCCGATACGAGCCGGGATGATCTGTTGTGCGCGCTGCAGGCACTGCTTGATCACCATGCCATGCTGCGCTCGCGTTGGTACGACGCGCAGACTATGTTCACCCTCCCTGCAGGCAGCATTAACGCCAGTAGCTGCATCGAAACCCTTCTCCACTCGGAAAGAATCGATTTCCAACGGCTCGAGGTTGAACTGGCGGCAAAGCTGGACCCAGCCCAGGGGCGGGTACTATCGGCGTGCTGGGTAGATGCGTCCCCGGCACCCGGTACGCTGCTGCTGGTTGCCCACCATGTCGCCGTCGATGCCGTTTCCTGGCACATCCTGGAATCCGACCTCATGGCCTTGCTCGAGGCAGGGCGTGCGGGTCTACCCGCGCCGGACCTGCTCCGCAGCACCAGCTTTCGTCACTGGGCGCGCCAGTTGCACGCTGCGAGTGCCGATTACCATGCAGATCTGCCCCTATGGCGCTGGCACGGCGGACGCACTGTGCCTGAACTGTTCGAAACACCCCTGGAGCGCTCACGCGACCGGGTTGGAACCGCGCGGGACCATGCTTCGCGCATTACTGGCAAGGTGGTAGAGGCAGCGCTGAACGAGGTGCCCAGGCAGTTGCGGGTTAAAGCAGATGAAATGCTGTTGACCGCCTTGTTCCTCGCCCTGCAGGCCCTGCCACGACCCTCTCGGCAATCCGCTTTTGTCGAGCGCATCGATGTGGAGCGCCACGGCAGGCCCCCGGACCTGGAGGGAATCGATCTCAGCCGGACAGTGGGTTGGTTTACCGCCATCCATCCACTGACGCTTGACCTGCAAGCCCGGGACCAAGACAGCGGTGCTGATGCTGCAAGCATCCTGCGGGGCCTGCGCAACCTGGCCTGGGAAATGCGGCGCATCGGAGAACGGGGCCTGGGTTACGGCGTGTTGCGTTATCTTGACGGCAGCTGTGCCGAGGAGTTTTCCCGCCACCGGCCGGCCGCTGTGGCGTTCAATTACCTCGGCAGGACATGTCCCGGTACCCGGCTGGCGGATGAGGCCGGTATGACCCTGTCCGGTGTCGCAGCTGCGGATATGCCACTGACACACGCGCTTTCACTGATGGTGTCCAGCTCCGGTGGTGGAGAAAACGCACAGCTGGCCCTGAACTGGCGGTTTGCCCCCGCTGTTGTCGATCCTGCCACAGTTGAGTTCATCGCCAACGAGTTCGAGCGGGCCCTGGCCGCACTGGTCGATGCGGCGAGGCAGGTGACAGCGCCACTGGACTGGCCTCGCTGTAATCAACACCTGTACCTGAATGCGGGTGAGTTGGCAGCTCTGGAGCAGGATTATGGTGCCCTGGAGGCCATCTGGCCACTGACAGCCGTGCAGGAAGGTATTCTTAGCAACACAGCAGGGCATGACCCGTATTGTGTGCAATTGCTGCTCGAGCTCGACTCCCGTCACTCGCCGGAGCAACTCAGGGATGCCCTGGGCTGGCTGGTGCAGCGTCATCCGGCATTGCGTGCGAACTTTACCCGCGATGCCCAGGCCCGTCCTGTGCAGGTGATCAGGCGTCATGTCGCACCGAGCTGGCGAACCCTGGACCTGGGGTGCCATGAACACGATCAGCAGGCGCACGAACGGCAGCGGGTGATGCTAGAGGACCGCATTACCGGCTTCGATATACAGCAGTCCCCGCTGGTCCGTGGTTGCCATCTTGATTGCGGTGACCGCTCCTACCTGCTGCTGACTCTACATCACCTCATTGCGGACGGTTGGTCGGGGGCAGTGCTGCTACAGGATCTCAGCACGGCGATCAGTGCAGCCGGCCCAAGTCACCTGCCCGGCCCTGTCTCCGTTGAACCCTATATGGACTGGATCGCAGCGCAGCATTGCGACGAGGGGCTTGCGCTATGGTCCGCCCATCTCGCCGGCTACGAACCGCCGGTTCCACTGCGTGCACAGGGCGAAGTGCGGCTGTATCAACATGCGCTGACGGCAGACACGTTCAGGAGGCTATCGGCGCTGGCGCGTTCTCATTCACTGACTCCGGCGACGCTGCTAGGGGCCGTGTGGTCCCTGGTCCTGGGGCACCAACGCGGCCATGAAAAAATCTGCATAGGGCTGGTGAGCTCCGGTCGCGGCGTTGCGCTGGAAGGTGTGGACAGGATGGTGGGTATGCTGGTGCAGACCGTGCCCCTGTGCCTGCACTGGTCACCACGATCACAGCTGATGGAGCGCATCACCGCATTGCAGCAATTCCTCGGCGCGGTGCAGCCTCATATGCATACGCCGTTGGTGGAGATTCAACGCGCCCATGGCCAGGGGACATTGTTTGATTCACTGTTTACCTACGAAAACTACCCCGGAGGAGATGGTCACGTGGAGGGCTTACAAGTTTGTGAGGGCTTCAGCGGCACACACTACCCCCTGTCCATGATAGCCATTCCGGGACAGTCGCTTGAGTTGCAGGTGCAGTACACCGAGGGCAATTTCAGCGAAGCGGATGTGTCGGCGCTGGTCGAGCGTTATTTGCGCGTATTGACACAACTGGTAGAGAGCCCTGCGATACGGGTCTGTGACGTCGAGTTTGCCGGTGCCGAGGAATACCGTCAGTTGCGACTGAACAATACGACGGAGCAAGATTGTCCGGAATCAACCCTGCCGCAGTTGTTCGCCGAGCAGGTGAGGCGGCAATCCCGGGCCACGGCAATTGTGCATGGCAGCACGCGTCTGTCCTATGCTCAATTGCAGGCGCAGGCTCTCGGTATGTCGAGCCTGCTGCAGACACGGGGCACGGTTCCCGGGGACATCATAGCGCTGTGCCTGCCGGTGTCTGTGACCATGGTGGCGGCGATTCTCGCAGTATTGTATTGCGGCGCGACCTACCTGCCGATTGATCCCCGTACTCCCAGGGCGCGCAAGAGACTGCTGGAAGAGGACACAGCACCGCGCCTGACGCTCACGACGGCCGCTCATGCCGAACATTTCTCGGGTGAAATACTGTGTCTCGACGAGGAAGCACGTGGCCCGCTGGATGCCGCGGCGGACTTCGTCCCAGTGCATTTCACACCGCAGTACGGCGCGCACATTATCTATACCTCCGGAAGTACCGGTAAACCCAAGGGTGTGCTCGCCACCCATGCAAATGTTATGCGTCTCGTGCGCACAAACCTTGGCGACCCGGCACTGGCAGAAGAAGGTGTGTGGTCCCTGCTGCACTCCTACGCCTTCGACTTCTCGGTGTACGAAATATGGGGGGCCTTTGCCAGTGGTAGTCAGCTGGTGCTGGCCTCGGAGGAGGTTGCTCACTCACCCCGGCGACTGCTGCAACTATTGATAGATGAACGCGTATCAGTACTGAATATTACCCCCGGTTCCTATGCCAATCTCATGCTTGAGGCGTCCCGCTCCGGGCGCGTGTCCGAGCTGGCGATTCGATTGGCGCTGGTAGGGGGAGAGGCCTGGTCGGCATCACGTATCGCCGCTCATCCACCCAGGGCCCGTATCCGCAACGTCTACGGCCCCACCGAGTGCACGATCTTTACCACCCTGAGTCGCCCGTTGGACCTGGCGGAGGATACGCCGCCTCTGGGCGAGTTCCTGCCCAATGTTAAGGGTTATGTGCTGGATTCAGCTTTGCGACCCTGTCCCGTGGGGGTCGAAGGAGAGCTATACGTGGCGGGCGAGGGTGTGGCAACTGCTTACCTCAACCGTCCGGGGCTCAGCGCTTCTTTCTTCCTTGCCAATCCCCACGGTGACCCCGGTGAGCGGATGTATCGCACCGGCGACCGGGTAGTCTGGTCTGCGCCGGGCCGACTGGAATTCAGGGGCCGCGACGATACGCAATGCAAGTTGCGTGGTTTTCGCATTGAACTGGGCGAGATCGAATCGGCCCTGCTCGATCTCCCAGTGGTTGAACAGGCTGTGGTGCGTATCCTGGAGCGCGAAGCGACACAGACGAACGGAAGTGATACGCGGCAGCTGGTGGCCTATGTGGTACCCGCTGACGGCAAGGAAACTTCGATCTCCCTTGCCGAAACTGTCATGCCCATGCTGCGTCAGTGCTTGCCCACCTATATGGTGCCTTCCGTGTACATACCTCTCGCGCAAATGCCGATGACGGTAAACGGTAAACTGGATATCGATGCATTACCTGACTCATCGCTACCTGATGGGAACACGCACGCCTACAGGGAGCCGCAATCGCCGCTGGAAATCGCTGTCTGCCAACAGATCGCAGAAATGCTTAACCTGCCCGCTGTCGGCCTGGACGACCAGCTTGCCGGTCGCGGCATGGACTCTCTGGGCGCGGCGCGGTTGGCAGCAAAACTCGAGTTCCTGTGTGATCCCGCGCCTGGCGTGGTGGAGATCCTGTCGCAGGACACGGTTGCAAACCTGGTTGACCTGCTCAATCCGGTCAGGGCATCGGAACTGCTCGACCCGCTGGCTGAAGTGGTAGCGTTGCGCAGTGCAGGTTCAGGGGTGCCGGTGTTCTGCCTGTACCCCGGCACCGGCCTGGGCTGGGCCTATGCCCACCTACTGCCATTGGTCGATCGCGATCGTCCGGTTTACCTCATACAGGCTCATAACCTGCAAACCGGGCCCGTGGCGCCCGCGCTGTCATTCCCGCAGTTGGTGCGGGGGGCACGACAACAGATCCAGGCGATCCGGCCACAGGGGCCCTACAGCCTCGTGGGCTGGTCCTTCGGCGGAATGCTTGCTCATTGTGTCGCCACGGACCTGCTGGCCGACGGCGAATCTGTTGATTCCCTGACCCTGATCGACAGTTATCCCATGCCTGCCCATGCGCGACCGGATTACTCTCGCACTGACAGTCTCTGGCGCGACGTGGCCCTGGGCGCCGGACTTCAGCTCGACGAGTTACAAGGTGAGTTGGACTCAAGCGTGATAGCGGCGCTCGCCCGACAGCAGGGCAACCTGCTGGGGCGTCTTCCGACAAGCACCCTGGAAGCCATGGCATTCAATCTGCGGCAGAACAGTCAGGTACTGGCCAACGCGCGGCCCGGACACTACCCGGGTGACCTGCTGTTCTACCGGGCCACTTGCCAGACTCGGGGACAGGATCGCTCTTTTGTATCGCCCGATGACTGGCAAAACCTGACTGGCGGCCGACTGCGAGTCATCGACATCGATGCCGAGCATCAGACGATGTTGAGTGTTGACGCCGTTGCACAAATGCTCGCGGGAGTGACGTAAGCTTGGACTTGACGGAACAGGCGATTGCGGCCCTGGCACGCCTTGTCGTACAGCAGGGCCTGAACCTGCAACCCGGGCAGCCCCTGCTCATTCACGCCCCGATAGAAGCGCAGGCACTGGTGCGCTATGTGGTGCAATCCGCCTACGAAGCCGGTGGCGGTCCGGCGCAGTGCGTCTTTGAAGACCCGGAGTTGTTGCGCATAGCCGTGGACACTATGGACCCGGAGCAGGTTCGTAATGCCCCCTCCGGGTCGTTGCCTGAACCGGCAGCCATTACTGCCGGTTGCGCGCATCTCCGTATTGCCGGGCCGCGACCGAGCCTGCTGCAGGGTGTTTCGGCCGAGCAGTTGCTGGACTTTCACCAGCTGTTCTCAGCCCAGGAGAGGCCTGTCGTCACAGGTCAGGTGTGCTGCGCGCTACCCTTTGCCACACGAGACTGGGCGACATGGATACGCCCGGAGCTCGAACCTGGCGCCGCACAGGCGGCGCTGTGGCACGATATTCTTCATCTATGTGGTATTGGACTGGATGCTGCGCCGGGAGAGCAGGGCGTACGCCTGCAACGCCAACAGAGGATGGCCCGTTGGCTCAACACGCTTCCAATAACACGTCTGCACCTTGGCGGTGAGGATGCGGACCTGAGCGTAGACCTGCTGCCGGGGAACGGCTGGCTCGGGAGTACTCAGGTCAGTGCTCAGGGTATCGAGTATTTTCCCGAATTACCGGCCACCGGGTTGCACTGCCTGTTACAAGGAGCCGGCACCCAGGGCGCACTCCGTGTGCGACAGCCAGTGACCCTGGGCGCCAGCAGTGTGCGCGACCTGCAACTCGAGTTTCGTGATGGAACAGTGAGCAATGTGTCTGCCAGCCAGGGGCGTGAGCTTCTCGAGTCTCTGCTGGAGGCGGATGACAATGCGGCGCGCCTGGGCCAGCTTGGCCTGGTTGAGAGAATCCCGGAGATGGTCCTGCCCGCAGAGGGATTCCTGGCCCCGATAATGAACAGGGCCTGTGGGGTTCATGTGACCCTGGGCTACCCTGAACACTTGGAGTCACGTCCCGGCGCCAATTGTAGCAGTATCGGAATCGACCTTGTGCTGGCTGACCAGGCTATGGAAATCGATGCCGTTTGTGATAACGGCGCAGTGCTACCACTGCTGCGCGGTGGACGTTTCTGCCTGTAATACTGTTGTAACTTGGGATTCGAATAGACGGCGGATATACTTGATAGCATTGTCGGTAACGGCTGCCCACACGACTGTACACGGGCGATGAGTCAGCCGTGAGCCGGCGTCTGCATTGTGAGGTACCCGCACGACTGCGGGGTGAAACAAAGGAATATTGAACATGTCTGAGCAAACCCCTGATCCTGAAACGCAAGCCACTGGCAATGCCGCTGAGCAGGCCCTCAGGCTCTACGTGTTCGACTGCGGCGTCATCGACACAGTGACCTCCGAGGAATTCGGCTTCGAGGCCGGAACGCTGCCCAGCAGTATGACAACCCCCTGCTACCTGATCGTTCATCCGCGCGGCGTGCTGCTGTGGGATACGGGCGAGATTCCCGATGCGGAATTTGACAATGACGGCGAACTGACCCGCAAGCGGACCTTCAGCGCCTCACGTAAACTGGGCGAATTGCTGGCGGAAGTGGGGTATGGGCCGCACAACATCGACTTTCTTGCCTTCTCCCACTACCACAATGACCACGTGGCAAACGCCAACATGTTTGCCGGTCAGACCTGGCTGGTGCAAAGAGCCGAGCGCGATGCCATGTTCGACCCGAACCCGGACTTTGAGCGATTCGGGCCGGTCACTCCTGATCAACAGTACTTCGACCAGTTGAAAGACGCCCGAACTGTCATTATTGAAAACTGCGATCACGACGTATTCGGGGACGGCAGTGTGGTGATCAAATTTTCACCCGGCCATACGGCGGGTCACCAGTCCCTGTTCGTTGATCTCCATGACACCGGTCCCTTGCTGATCACTGGTGATGTTTACCACTACTACGACGAAATCAACAGACCGGCTGACTTCGTCAATCATGTCAGTAATGCGGTCACCACTGAAAGCCGCCGCAAGCTGGAGGCTTTTGCCGAGGAAACGGGCGCCGATATGTGGATACCCCACGATATTCGCCGCGCAGCGAGCTTTCGCAAGGCGCCGGCATTTTATTGCTAGCGGTAACGCGATAGTTATCCTGGTGGCAATTGGTTTCATCATATGGCCATCAACAGTAGCGGAAGGGAGGCCGGCAGCATGTCGATGAACGAGCCCGGGGAAGGGTTATGGCAGGTAGTAAGGGGGGTTAACCTCACCGACCGGGACTTTGTCCTTAATCTCGAGTCGGGGATAATCCTCATGGCCGTGGAGATCCTTCTGGTTTCCTTGATCCTGCGACAGTTACTGATTTTCTGGGAGAACCGCCGCTGGAGCAAAACCCAGCAGCAACTGGCCTATGTTCTGCTGGGAAGCATCAACAGGATGGCGCAACACACGGAAAACATGCTCCATGTTTTTGGCCCCGCTGTGAAAAATCCCGATGAAGTAGAGCACTCCGGGGAAATTGTTATCAACAGCCAGTTTGAACTGCACCTGCTCAAGGCCACCGTTACCCTGTACAAACCTGTGGCCGCGGACCTGGAAAAACACGAGGATTACAGCGCGTGATAAATCCCTTTGACGACGAAGAGAACCGGTTTTTTGTGCTGGTCAACGAGGAACAACAGTACTCGCTGTGGCCCGACCACCTGGCTGTCCCAGAGGGTTGGAGCCAGGTAGGGCCTCACGCAGATAAAGTCACCTGCATGGCCTGGGTGGATGAAAACTGGACCGATATGCGCCCCTTGAGCCTGCGTAGGGAGATGGAGCGCCAGGACGAAAGCGCCTAGATGCTGCAGTCAATCCTCGAAGACGACCAGGAAGCGGCTTTCTATACTCTCGCGTGGTCGTGTGAATTTCGGGGTGGTGTTCAAGGTAAAGGCCGCATGGGGAGTAAGCTGGGCCCTGGAGGTATCTGAATCGAAGCCCTTGAACACCAGCACTTCGCCGCTGTGCATGTCGGGAAAGTAGCACCAGCGTTGTGCCAGGTTGAAGTGAAAGGCCGACATTTCGAAGACCCAGTCACTGCCGGGGGGCATCTGCTCGTGAAACTCGACCCCGGCCCTGTCACCAAGGCCCACTGATGTCACGTCACATAGCGCCAGGGGTACATCCGTGGGCGGCTCGCTGATTACTCGCCAGAGGTTGTAGACCGCGATCCGTCGCCGCTTCAAGGATGCGTAATCGCCGATGTCGCTGAAGCGGTCGACCCAGCGCGCTATTTCGGTGTTTCCGGCACCGAAGTCGTTGTGGGCGAAGCGGGCAGGTAAGGTCGTACCCTCTGCGAGATATCCCGCTGATTGTTCGCTGCGACGAATCACCGAGTTGATCAATAAAAGCTGTGTTGTCCCCAGTTGCTCAGCCAGCAACCGCCGGCACTCCTGTTCGTGTTGGCGAGTGATTTCCTGTAAGTCACCGGAATGAACTACAGGGGAATTCTGCAGCAGGACGAATCCGTTGACATCCAGGGAGGCAGGGCTGCCTGACAGACGTGCGTTGCTGATCTCCACCTCATGTGCCGACAGTGGAAAATGGTCTCTTCCCCGGGTCACCCCGTGCAGCCTGGGCGATTGGCTATAGTTACCGAGAAACTGGATAGAGGCGACAGTACTTTCAGCCGCAAAGGCTGTTGATGACTGCGTGGAAGACACCGGTGGGCGTTGCATGTATACAGAATCCATCAAATGGTGCAGGCTCAAATATACGCTGTAGTGTATTCAGTTGATATACTGCGCGACAAATGCCTGGTTACCCTCCAGACACTGGCGCTTTCGCCTGGCGCTCGCAGCTTTTGTACTGGATTTGGCTAGCGTCATAATTTTAATCACGGTAACTTCACGACAGTAACTCCAACTACAGTGACTCAATCCAAAGTCAAATCAGTCACAGCCCCTCCAGCAGAAGCAAGGCTTTCCTGGCTGCCGCAAGCGCCCGTGGACTGGCAGGCGCGATTGGCGAGCTTGCAGAAAAGCGACGCACACTCACTGGTCGAATTGCGCGTGCTGGCTCCTTACCAACTGGATGGTACCCAAACCGGCCATCTCGACCGCGCGCTGTCCCGTGCACTGTTGCACCCTGGCTGTTCCGCGGCGTCGGCCGATGTCAGGCTGGCTGTTCTAGCCTCCTCTACGACGGCACACCTGGGCGCAGGGATTCGTGTGGCAGGGCTGCGGCGAGGTCTGCATGTGGCGGTTCACGAGGGCACTTACGGCCAGTTCTGGCAATCGATACTGGAACCGGATGCGGCGATCGCAGATTTCAGCCCCAATGCGATCCTGCTGGCACTGGATGCCGAGCACCTGGCTGCAGGACTCCGTGTCGCCAGCACCGCCGATCAACGGCAACACTTGATACAGGCATCGCTGGATCGTCTGCGTTCGGCATGGCAGACATTGAGACAACGCCATGCCTGCCAACTGGTCCAGCAGTTACCCCTGCCTGTATTTGACAACCTGATGGGCAACAATGAACACAGTTTGCCCGGCTCCCCCGTGGACTACCTGTCACGCCTCTGTATGCAGATCAGGGACTGCGCCGAGCAGGAAAGGGTAGACCTGCTGTCACTCGACCGGCAGGTAGCCCGTGACGGTCTGGCGGCATGGCATGACCCCCGTCTGTGGTTACATGCCCGAATGGAAATCTCACCGACGGCTGTACCCCTGTTCGGTGAATTGCTGATGCGGGTGATAGCGGCGCGGCAGGGACGTTCGGCCAGGTGCCTGGTGCTGGACTTGGACAATACCCTGTGGGGCGGAGAAGTCGGCGAGGCCGGGCCGCAGGGGGTAACGCTGGGCCCGGGCAGTGCGGCGGGAGAGGCTTATCAAAGCTTTCAGCGGTATCTGCTGGCGCTGCATGACAGGGGCGTGATTCTGGCTGTGTGCTCAAAAAACGATCAGCATGTCGCCGAAACGATGTTCCACTCGCACCCATCCATGTTTCTCAAGCGCCATCATATTGCTAGTTTCAAGGCCAACTGGCAGCCCAAACCCGATAACCTGCGGGACATTGCCTCGGAGCTGAACATCGGCCTCGACTCGATGGTGTTTGTCGATGACAGTGTCTTCGAGCGCGAACTGGTACGACGAAGCCTGCCCATGGTGCAGACGCCCGAGATGCCCCGGGAGCCGGCACTGTACAGTCGCGTGCTGGCCGACGCCGGTTACTTCGAGAGTGTGGCGTTGACAGATGATGACCTCACACGCGGTGCTGCCTACCAGGCCAACAGGCAGCGAGCCGAGCTACGCGATCATCACCAGGACCTCACTGCCTACCTGCATGAACTGGATATGCGCCTGGGTTGGCAGTGCTTCAACCCGGGTGACATAGACAGGCTGGTGCAACTCATCAACAAGACCAACCAGTTCAACCTGACGACCCAGCGTTACGACCGGGACCAGCTTGAAGACGTGATGAATCAGCCAGGAGTCCTCGGCTTGCAGTTTCGCCTGGAGGACAGGTTTGGCGACAATGGCATCATCGCCATCGTGATAGCAAGCCTGCAACACGACCGGTCGATGCATATCGATACCTTTCTGCTCAGTTGCCGGGTGATAGGGCGGCGCGTGGAACAGGCCATCCTGAACGTACTTGCCAGTGGTGCACTGGAAAGGGGTGCTACACGGCTGGTCGGCAGGTACCGGCCCAGCGACAGAAACGCCATCGTGCGGGAGCTCTATTCCGAGTTGGGGTTCTCGCCGCTGCCTTCACCGCCAGCCGGTGAGTTGCGCTTTGATCTCGAACTTGGGCAGTTCACCCCCTTACCTGTCCCGGCGACCGTATACGAGGAGGGCGCGTGACCGAAGCCGAGGTATATCACACGCTCAACGAGATATTTCGTGCGCAGTTTCTGCTTGAGGACATCGACCTCACGCCGACGACAAGCGCCGTAGACATCGAGGGTTGGGATTCGTTGCGTCATATAGAATTGATCCTGATGATCGAATCACACTTTGGCATCCAGTTTCACAGCCGTGAAGTCGACAGCATGTCGAACATTGGCGACCTGGTGGAGTATATCGGGGCGCACCTGCATGCAAACTGAGCTACCCGGTCCTGGAGAGACGCACGAAGCTGCTCCCAGCCCCAGGTTCGATTCTGATGTGCTCAGGCGTTTTGAAAGCCTGGGTGATAATTGTGAGTTGGGGCTGGTACAGGTCGCTGTTGGCGTCGACCAGATGGGCTTCTTCCGCTTTAACAACAGCAATTTCGAAGCTTTGCTGGCGGTTCTGGAGAATGGATTCAGGGACTTTGAAGATCCCAGGTACATCGAGTTGGAAACTGCCTGCAATGACGAACTCATCGTTGTCGTGCCGCGCTACGGCTTTCGCTACCACACCTTTCAAACCGCAGGGCAGGTAGATGTCGATGCGCTGCTTGCGCAGCAGACAAAGGTGTTGCAATGGCTGGCGCGCAAGATGCTCGAGGACCTGCGTTCGGGCGAAAAAATCTTTCTGCGCAAGGATTCCGGTGATCTGGATGAGGCGCAGATTTTACGCCTGTACGCCGCCTTGCAATCCTATGGTGATAACCGCCTGTTGTGGGTGAGCTGTAGCGACGATCAGGAGAAAGTCGGCCGGGTAGAACCTTCTGGCGTGCCGGGAAAAGGGGTGCTGCGCGGATATATGGATGCCTTTTCCCAGTACGAAGACGGCCGAAGTTTTTCTTATCGCTGGTTTGAACTGTGTCGCGCCGCTCTGCAAATTCAGGACGACCTGCCCGAGCGCCACGGCGCGGGAGCCTCCAGTCCGGCAAGAGACTATAGACTGTGCTCGATTAATGACAGCAGGCTTCGCGCAGCCCGGCTGGCAGGGGGAGACGGCGGCTTCGTTGTGGACAGGGCCAGGGTTCACGGCCCTGATGGTATCGTTACCCAGGGCGATTTATTGATCCAAGAGTCATTGCCAGACAGCTGGCAATCCCAGGTTCGTGAGGATCTGGAGACGGGAGCGCGTGTACTGGAACTGCCTGAAGCGGGATACCAGGTTCAATTGCGCGCCGCCTATCACCTGTTCGCCCACAGCAAGAGTGAACTTGATCAGCGCTACTGTGACCAGTTGCGCAAGCACTTTTCCGGAGTACTGGGCGAGGGTGCGCAACCAATACTGCTTATCCCGGAACGGGAAGATTTTGTGGTGTTGCAGTCCCTGCGCGAACTGGTACATGCCCGCATGCCGCGTTTGAGTGTGCCGCAGGGGGCCGCAATCAGCGTCGACCGGCTTCTGTTACCGGGATGAGGGGCGTTCAGGGCTCCGACAAGGCACTGGCCAGGGCCCGGTGAAAGGCCTGTAGTGCGGGCTCGTTCCTGCCGTAGACCAGTCTGAATGAATCCGGCGCGTTGGCCAGGTTACGATAACCTTCGACGGCGACCTCGTAATCCTCCTGGGTAATGTCGCTGTTGGCGTCGTTGTAGGCAAACTCGCGAGACAGGCGCTCTTCATCGGCTACCACGGAGGCGGGCGCATACACCCGGATCAGGCAGGTCATGCTACCGGCGTCCTGGCCAGGTAGCAGTTGGAACATCCTCACGCACATTTCCCCCTGTGGCAGGGTGCCTACCACCAGCAGTGTGTTGGGAAACAGGAAGTGTATACCGCTGAAGGCCACGTCGGGCCACTCGGATTGGTCCCTGTCGACCAATGCTGCGAGGGCGCGCTCGGCGAAACAGAGACGCCAGTGGCGGCCGAAGTCGTCGAAAACGGCGATATTGGAGAAGAAGTCCCGGCCTATGGAGTCCCGGTGCAGCACCGAAAAGTGGTAGCCCTCACAGTAGGTATCCATTGCATATTTCCAGTTGCTCCGGGCGTCGAGGGCAAAATTGTGGACCGGTTGCAGCAACGACAGCTCCAATTGCGCGATTTCGTCATGGAAATCACCGAAAAAGGCCGCGATGCCACCATCCTCGATCTGGCCCTGTATTTGGACAAACACGAGGCCGAGATGCTCCCTCACCTGAACCGGGGTGAGATTCCGTTGCTCGAGTAACTGCTGCTCAAAGCCCTCGGCGCCAGGCACGTGACTCAGCTTGCCCTCGATATCATAACTCCAGGCGTGAAACGGACAGGTTATACGCCCTGACTCCAGGCGGCAGGCGCCGTACCGGGTGGCAATCAGGCGGGTACCCCGGTGTGAGCAGCGATTAAGGTAGCCGCGCAAACGCGAATCGCTGGATCGAAGCAGTAGAACCGAAGTACCGAGCAGGTCGAACACGAAAGCATCCCCTGCGCTAGCCACATCGGAGGAAAAGCAGGCGACAATCGGAGACTGTCGGAACAGGCGCGACTTCTCCCGCTGGTCGCGCTGGGGGTCGCAATAGGCCGAGCTATCGTTTTCCATGGCCGCGTCGGCCATATCGGTGGTACCACCGGCAGCAATATGCGCGACCAGCCGCTGCCGTGACCGCGTGGCGACTTCCAGGCGACGCTCTTTCAACCCGGACCTATTCTCGCTGTTCAACTTTTTCCCCCTGGCGTGAGAACAAGGCTGCTCCTGTACAGGGAACCTGCCAGGCCATAAAACGTTACGGAACGAAACTCTACCACTGCAGTATCGACTAGTGTAGCTTTAGCCCTGCCGTATCGTTCTGGGCCAGGGAGGAAAGTGGTATGACGGCCGATGCAAGCGACAGAACGCCGGTGCCGGCTGAACGCATCGCAGATATCGACATATACGCCATCCCCGGCGGAGACAGTGATCTCCACAGGGCCTGGCAAAACCTCAGGGAGCAATACCCGCAACGTTTGCTGTGGACACCCCACAACGGTGGTCACTGGCTGGCGATGGACGGGGAGGATATT
>CEOG01035298.1_pt1 | contig 19049 bp, 21 predicted proteins | sample 530301 | NCBI WGS metagenome assembly CEOG01 (sample SAMEA2619903, study PRJEB7988) | marine metagenome | biome: marine biome (ENVO:00000447); feature: surface water layer (ENVO:00002042); material: "saline water (ENVO:00002010), including plankton (ENVO:xxxxxxxx)" | depth 5 m | reverse complement strand
CCTGCTGCCGGGAGAGAGTTTTCAGGACCTTTTCGGCCGGGTGGCAAGCGCCTATGGCGAAGGCGATTCCCATGCCCAGAGGATCTATGAATATATCAGCAAGCTGTGGTTCATGCCGGCGACGCCGGTGCTGAGCAATGGCGGATCGACCCGGGGCCTGCCAATTTCCTGCTTTCTCAACGAATCGAACGACAGCCTGAAGGGTATTGTCGATCTGTGGACGGAAAATGTCTGGCTGGCAGCCAAGGGCGGCGGCATCGGCAGCTATTGGGGCAACCTCCGCTCCATCGGGGAGGGCGTCGGCGCGGTCGGCAAGACCTCCGGCGTGGTGCCCTTCATCCGCGTCATGGACAGTCTGACCCTGGCGATCAGCCAAGGGAGCTTGCGCCGTGGCTCGGCGGCCGTGTACCTGCCCATCTCCCATCCGGAGATCGAGGAATTCATCGAGATTCGCCGCCCGACCGGGGGCGATCCCAACCGCAAGACGCCGAACCTGCATCATGGCGTTCTCATCTCGGACGCTTTCATGCGCGCGGTGGAGGAAAATGGCGACTGGGCGCTGACCAGCCCGCATGATCACGCGGTGGTGCGCACGGTAAGCGCCCGCAGCTTGTGGATTCGCATCCTGACGGCGCGGGTCGAGACGGGGGAGCCATATATCATCTTCAATGACCGGGTGAACGCGCTGGTGCCGGAGCATCACAAGCTTGCCGGGCTGGAAGTGAAAACCTCCAACCTCTGCGCCGAGATCACCCTGCCGACCGGTACCGACCATCTTGGCAAGGAGCGGACGGCGGTTTGCTGCCTGTCTTCGCTCAATTTGGAAAAATATGACGAGTGGGAAGGGCAGGACGGCTTTATCGAGGATGTGATGCTGTTCCTCGATAACGTCTTGCAGGACTTTATCGACCGCGCACCGGACGAGATGGCGCGGGCGAAATATGCCGCGATGCGTGAACGCAGCGTCGGTCTTGGCGTGATGGGTTTTCATTCCTTTTTGCAGGCGAAGCGCGTGCCGCTGGAATCGGTCATGGCGAAAGTCTGGAACCGCAAAATCTTCACCCATATCCAGAAGGGCGTGAATGCGGCCTCCAAATCCCTGGCGGAATTGCGCGGGGCCTGCCCCGATGCCGCCGACTATGGTTTCCAGGAGCGATTTTCCAACAAAACGGCGATTGCGCCGACGGCTTCCATCTCCATCATCTGCGGTGGAGCCAGCCCGGGGATCGAGCCCGCCGCCGCCAACAGCTATACCCACAAGACGCTCTCGGGCAGCTTCAATGTGCGCAATCCGCATTTGAAGCGGCTGCTCGCCGAGAAGGGCAAGGATACGGAAGAAATCTGGAGTTCCATCACCGTCAAGGAAGGTTCGGTGCAGCATCTCGATTTCCTCGATGATCACGAGAAGGACGTGTTCAAGACCGCGTTCGAGCTGGATCAGCGCTGGATTATCGAGCTCGCCGCTGATCGCACGCCGATGATTGACCAGTCGCAGTCGGTGAATATCTTCCTGCCCGCCGATGTGCATAAGCGCGATCTGCACCAGATTCATATGATGGCCTGGAAGCAGGGCGTGAAGAGCCTGTATTACTGCCGCTCCAAATCCATGCAGCGCGCGGAAGTGGTGGCGACCAAGGACGATCTGCCGAAGGAGTTGCGCGAACTCGCCGCAAGCCTCGCCCCGACTGTGGCCAAAGCAGTCGAGATCGCGGGGGAGAGCGTTGATTACGAGGAATGCCTGGCCTGCCAGTAAGGGCCAGGCGTTTGCCTGTCATCCGCACGTATTGCTGCGCGGATGCGTTTATTTTCATAGAGTTAATTAATTTCGACATTCTGTCAGGAAGCCGTTGCCACCATGTCTCTGCTCGATGCCAAGCCCGTCTATAAACCCTTCTCCTACCCCTGGTGTTATGATGCCTGGCTGATGCAGCAGCAGATTCACTGGCTGCCCGAAGAAGTACCGCTCGCCGATGATGTGAAGGACTGGCATAACAATCTCTCCGAATCCGAGCGGCATCTGCTGACGCAGATTTTCCGTTTCTTCACCCAGTCGGATATCGAGGTGAACAACTGCTACATGCGCCATTACAGCCGCGTGTTCAAGCCGACCGAGGTGCAGATGATGCTCGCCGCCTTCTCCAATATGGAAACGGTGCATATCGCCGCCTATTCGCATCTGCTGGACACCATCGGCATGCCCGAGACGGAATATTCCGCCTTCCTCCATTACAAGGAGATGAAGGACAAATACGACTATATGCAGCAGTTCAATGTCGACAACAAATCGGAGGTGGCGAAGACCCTCGCCGTTTTTGGTGCGTTTACCGAGGGGCTACAGCTCTTCGCGAGCTTCGCCATCCTGCTGAACTTCCCGCGCACCGGCAAGATGAAGGGGATGGGGCAGATCGTCACCTGGTCCGTCCGCGATGAGAGCCTGCATTGCAACTCCATCATCAAGCTGTTCAAGACCTTCGTTTCTGAAAATCCGGAGATCTGGACGGCGGAATTCTGCGAGGAGCTCTATACGACTTGCCGCGAAATCGTCATCCATGAGGACGCCTTTATCGACCTCGCCTTCAGCGCGGGACATATCGAGGGGCTGACGGCGGAGGAGATCAAGGCCTATATCCGCTATATCGCCGACCGCCGCCTGGTGCAGCTCGGCCTCGATGAAATCTACCATATCGAGAAAAACCCGCTCCCCTGGCTCGACGCCATCCTGAACGCGGTGGAGCATGTGAACTTCTTTGAGAACCGCGCCACGGAATACTCCAAAGCCGCAACCAAAGGAACATGGGAAGACGCGTTTGCGTGAGGGGTTATCGCTTGCGGAAACGAACTTCGTATGAATCTTCTAAATCTTCATCTTCGTCGAATTCATCAATATCGAAGTCTTCTTGTGCGTAGATGATGGTTAGGATTTTACCATAACTACCCAGACCTAAGACTTCTTCATGAAATTCAATATTCTTTGATCCATTGAACCAAATGGAAAGATCGGTCATTTCATCGAGTCGTTCCCCTGATTCTATGGCTTTCGTATCAGAGTTAAGGCGCCAAGTGGCTGTTCCTTGGGGAACAAGGGTTCCCTTTTTTATCCAGTCTAAGCCATCAATATCTTTTAATGGTTTTGACATAGAGCAGTATTCAATTTTTTGTCCTACGCTTCTGATAACTGCAGCTGGAATGTCAGTCTTTGATACATAACGAATTGCGGTAGCCTCTAACGACGTAATGCACTTGATCTGCAACTGTTTGACTGCATCAAGTCCTTCTCCTACACTTTGCATTTCCCGAGAAAATAAAGGGTCTGGCATTAGTAGAGCTGCAGCAAATTGATCTGCTTCTACCTCAAACGGATCACCAGTAAAATTACCGGCATGTGAATGGTGGATCAACGAACCATCAGCCAATACATGCTCAATGTGACCAGGTAGTTTGTAATGTCCTATTTCGTGAGCAACGCAGAAACGCTGAAAACCTTTGTTTTCAATATGCGTGGCATAGGCGATGCCATATTCTTCGCCCATTCGCATCAGCATTCCCGATACGCCTTTAGCAGAAGTTGGCTTCGCAATTACAGTAATATTTAACTCATTTTCTGCTATCGCTACCGGATCGATAGGAAGCTCTTTAATTCCAAGCTTGCGTATGAACGCCTCTGCTTCAAGTTCGGCGAATATTGGACTCCGGTGTGCCAATTTTAATCTTCCTTTCTCCGCCTTGACTCGGCTCTTTCGGCAAGACTTTTAAGCATGTCTTCAGCAAAATCTTTGTCTTCCTGTGTAAGTTTATCAATGTGCCGATGCAATCTGTCCGCTGTGCCAAGGTCGTGCGGATCATCTACTCGCCCTAAAAGATAGTCAGTCGTTACATTCAATGCATCGGCCAGTTTTCTTAAGTTTTCAAACGAAGGCTTTCTCTTGTTTGTTTCGAAATGTGATATGGCTGATACTTGAAGGCCTGAGCGTTTTGCTAGTTCACCTTGATTAAAGTCGCACAATTCACGAGCAGTTTTTAATCGTTCCGAAAAAATTTCTATAGGGGTTCTTGACATTCAAATGGCACTTTCGTATATTATTAGTTGACGATTTAGTCAAATTTCCCAGAAGGGATTTTTTTATAACCATATCAATGACGATATCGTCGCATTGTAATCCACGTTTTAAGCAATTTCAACGGAAAAGGTTAAAAAACTATGAGTGATAGAGCAGTTTACAAAACCGGAAAAGATGGTGACGGAGATATTACAGCCCTTTGTAACGACGGCGAGTATTGGTCGCCTCGACAAAAGGCTGATGCAATCCACGATATCGAAAATAAGATACACACATACTATGTTCCTTGGAAATCGGGTCGCACCGATATCCATGTTGTCGATGGCCCAAACGGAAAATACCTCCGAACGGACAGGGACGACACTACTAGAAACAATCTTGATGATTTGCCTGATTGCTAACTGATTTAACTGACAAGGAAAAATTGAAATGAGTAAGAAACGAGACATTCACGTAGTGCCAAAATCTGAAGGTGGATGGGCTACCCAAAAGGAAGGCGCGGGTCGTGCCGGAAGTCTTCATGGAACTCAGCGTGAAGCAATTGATCGTGCGCGTGATCAGGCAATTCGCGAGAGAGTTGAGGTTGTGATACATCGGAAAGACGGAAGTATTCGAGATAGCGATAGTTATGGAAATGATCCGGTGCCGCCGAAGGATAGGAAACACTAATTGTTATAACGGGTAACTTCTCTTTCGCCCCAAACAAACTCCTTCAAAAATTGAGGTACACCGCGCTTAAAAAGCGGCGAGCAGGATCGTTACGTTCGGTGTTCCCGCCGGTCGAGCCATTTGAGGTGAAGGGCGGCGAGGAGGGAAATGAAGGTTGCCGCGCTCATCAGCAGGATCAGGGTGAGGGCGCCATGATCGTTGTCCAGAATCGTTCCTGTGAAGGAGGTCATGAAGGCGCCGAAGCCGACATTCATGGCGCCGACAAGGCCGAGCGCCGAGCCCGCGAGATCCGGCCGGACGGAGAGCGCGCCGGCGTTACAGCTTGGGATCGAGAGACCGTTGCCGAGCCCGACAATCATCACTGGCGCAAACAGCGTATAGACATTGACCACGCCCGATAGCATGAGGATAAGCCCCACGAGCAGCCCCGACATGGCGACAATCCGCCCGATCAGGATCAGGCTATTGAGGGAAATCCGCTGGCTGAATCGCCCGGAGAAGAATGTCCCGACCGTAAAGCCGAGGGTGATCAGCCCCATATAGAAACCGAGGGTTGCCGGCGACAGGCCGAGCATCGAGACGGCGACGAGCGGCACCCCGGCAAGAAAGATATAGAAGCAGCCCGCCGCAAAGGCGATGCTGATGGCGTAATCCCAGTAACGGCCGTTTTTGAGAAGGTCAGGATAATTCCGGAACTGGCTGGCGAAGCTCGTGCTTTTCTGGCGGTTCGTTTCTCCCATATCGACCCAGCAGAGCAGGAAGGCCAGCAGCCCAAGGATCGTGAAAGTCAGAAAACTAGACCGCCAGCCGAACATCTCGTCCAGCCCGCCACCCAGAACAGGCCCCAGCATCGGCGCAACCGACATGGCCATGGTGATGAAGCTGATACGCTTTGCCGCCTCTTCCGGTGCCGAAATGTCGCGCGTGATCGTGAGAGACAGCCCCCAGCCCGCAATGACCGCCCCTTGCAGAACGCGAAAAGCGAGGAACACCCAGATATTGCCCGTCAATGTACAGACAAGGGAGGCGACGGTGAAAAGGGCGAGGCTGACGAGCATGACCGGCCGCCGTCCGTAGCGGTCGGACAGGGGGCCCAAAATCAGCATCAGCACGGCCGTCACGCCGAGATAACCGGCGATGGCGAAGGTCAGCAGGGCATAGTCGGCCTCGAAATCCACCGCCATATTGGCGAGGGAGGGCAGGAACATATTCAGCGACAGGACGGACAGCGCCGTCAGCAGGACAAGGGTCAATAGGCGCGGCGGAGTGGTTGCGGCAAAGGGCATGAGGCAATTCCCTGTCGGCGGAAGAGGGGCGGCCATGAAACGACGAGAAAACCCGCCCGCTCTGACACCGGATCGGCTGACCTGCCCCTCAAACGGATTATGATTGTTCGTTGACGGACAGGCTAGGCCGGGGGCGCGACGCGGTCAACTCAAATTAACGTGCAGAATCAACGGGTATGCCGTGCAGAAAAAGCAGGGATTAGATCAAGCGTCGTGATGCGCCGTCCCCGCATGTCGCGATTGCATGCTGCGTCACTCGCGGATCCATTCCACCTGCGGCGGCAGGGAAGCGCGAGGAGGCCGGGGCGCAAGAAAGTCCCGCAGAATTTTCGGGATGTAGGCATATTGCGGATCGCGGGCATATAGCGTCATTTTCGATTGATGCAGCAGGCCTGCGCGCACCGTGCCGTCATAAATCTTGATCAGGATCATGGCCTCCTCCGCGCCGCCCTGATGCGGCGCAAGGCCGGAAAGAACAAGGTTGCCGCTGGAAAAATCGATGGGGCCGGAGACAGAAAGATTACGCCGGAAGATGGGCAGTTTTTCGCCGACCAGATCACGAAGGGCGGTTTGCACCGTCGCATCGTCCAGCACGGCGTCATATTCATAGGTGCCGATGTAGGGGGCAAGATGGGCAAGCGCGCCCTCTTTCCAGTCGATGCCATCCGCTGCCTGAACGGGAGGAATGAGGAGCGGCAATATGAGCAGTAACACCGGCACCATCCTCATCAACCGATGCAGTCGTTTCATATTGTTCCCTGTTCCGCGTCTCCCCGGGGTATGAAAGATGCGACAGGACGGATGGAGAGCGGGAAATGAAGTCACAACCGCCATGTCATTTTCCCCCGTCTGTAATTGATGCCATCAGTTGAGGCCGTTAGGATAGCAGACTAATAAATAAATAGTGAAAAACAAACTGGAGGTTTGAAGCCGGTCATGACTTTTCGTGTAAGCCTGATGTGTCTGCTGCTGATTGCAATGCCCGTCCTGCCGGGATTCAGTCCGGATGCGCATGCCGATCGTCCGGCAATTGACGGTGTCAAGCTTGGTATGTCGGTTGCAGAGGTGGAGGCGGCCTTTATGGCGGCTGACCATAAAATCACCCTCCAGAAAACGCCGCTCAGTCAAACAATCCTCTATGGCCAGATGTTCCGCCATTGGAACAGCAAGGGGCAAATTGATGGAAACAGGGTCAGCACGTTGATCGGCCGGTCGCAAAAGGGAGTGGTGACCGTCAATTTTTCGGCCACCGGCGAAAAGGCGATCTATATCCAGCGGGTCGAGACTATTGGCATCAACCGCCCCCCGCGTGACCAATATTATCAAGCCTTGGTTTCCCGGCATGGTAAGCCGGATTATGAAAGAATGGGAATGAAAAATCACATTCTTTATCTCTACTGGGTGCTGGAGGAAGGCAAGGTGAACTGCCTCAAATACAGCGAGAACAAGAATTCCGTTCCCTATCATATCAGCGGCATTGTCATGCAGCCTTTCCTCGGGACGATCCGGACGCCGGAAGGGAAAATGATCAATGACGCGGCGGCCACTCTGGATGATTGCGGTGTCGTGCTGGAATACCGGCTGTTTCAGGATCCGCTCAACAAGATTGAGGTCCGGCTTGCCGATGCGGCCGCCGTGGCGCGGGACGAGCTGGCTTTGAGAGAAGAGTAGCGAATAGTCTGCCGATCTCATGGAGATCCGGAACAGGCGCCGGGGCGGCCCCGAGGGGCATGAAGGTGAATATTAAACTGTCGTGATAGGCAGGTTTTTTTATTGCCTATCGCTGAAATTCTGTACAGGATAATGAAAGAATTCAATTGCCTAGGTTATAATAATCATCAGAAAACCGAAGAGGTTCCCGTGAAAAAGAACGCTTTTTTTCGAAATGCCCTGCTGGCGTCCCTGTTCATGATGCCGTTCTTTGCCGCTCATGCCGATGAGATTGATGTCGCCGGGGTCGCCCTCGGCATGTCGATCGAGGAGGCGGAAGAGGCTATTGCAGACTATAATTCCGAACTGAAACTCAACTACACCCAGTATTACATGAATTATACTGACGGGGTGAAGAAGCTGCGTACGGAGGATTATGTCCGTATGATCACGACTGCGCCGCATCGGGTGGACCAGTTTATCGTCACCTTTGCGGCACCGCCGGATGAACCCAAGGTGCTGGCCGCGGAGCGAATACAGCGGATCAAGGATGCGCCGATCGACCGCGCGGTTTATCTGGAAGCGCTGACTGATAAATATGGCGATCCATCGTTGATGGCGACAGACCCCAAGTCGAATTTCATGTTCGTCCAATGGTATCTCGGGGAGGACAAGGTCAATTGCAAGCCTGCCCCTCTCCAGCCCGGTCCGCGAGTTAAGGTGGATGTCACCCTTCAGAGAAGTATTGTGAAGGAAATTCGCAATGACGACGGCAGTATGAAGCTGCCTGGGGCGGAAAGCATCGAAGATTGCGCCATTGTCCTGGAATACCGGCTGGAAGGGGATCCGGTGGTCAAGGCCTCGGGCGGCGTTCTTGATGTGGCGGCAGCGGCCAAGAATGAAATCAATGTCATGAACTGGATGGAAGAACTCAATCGCAAAGCGCGAGAAGATCTATCCAAGCAATCCGGCGCGGCCAAGCCGAAAATCTAGGCCCGGCGGGGCCCGTCATCCGAAAAGCGTGACCATGATAAGTGAATTGCATCTCCCCCTGATTCTGCTGGCGGCGTTCGTCGCCTCGGCAAGCCCCGGCCCGGCGACCCTTGCTATTGCCGGAACATCGATGAATGCCGGACGGGGGCACGGCCTTGCGCTGGCGGCGGGGGTGCTGACAGGATCGCTTCTCTGGTCCGTCGCGGCGGCCTTTGGCCTTGGCGCGATCATGCTGGCCAATGTCTGGGCGTTTGAGGTGGTCCGCTATGCGGGCGCAGGCTATCTTCTCTATCTGGCTTACAAATCGGCACGCGCAGCCCTGTCGCGGCAGCCGATGGTGCAGAGCCGCCTGACAGTCACCAGCTATCGGGCCGCCTATCGCCGCGGTCTCGCGCTGCATCTGACCAACCCGAAGGCGATCCTGTTTTTCGGTTCTCTCTTTTCCGTCGGGGTGCCGGTGGATGCGGCGGCTTCCTCCATGGCGATTATTATCGCTGCTGTCGGCCTGCAAAGCGCCCTTGTATTTCACGGCTATGCCCTGATTTTTTCAAGCGCGCCGATGATTGCGGGCTATACCCGCCTGCGCCGCTGGTTCGAAGGGGTGTTCGCCGTCGTGTTTGCCTTCGCCGGGTTCAAGATCCTGACCACCCGTCTCGGCGGCTAGGGGCAGGGGCCAGCAGAGGTTGCCGCTGCCGCCATGTCCTCATGTGAGCCGCGAAAACACCGCTCATCCGCAGGCGCATTCGAGAGCAAGTCGTTTATTTCTTCTTGCCCGATTTGCCTTTTTTCTTTGATTTGGCGTCTTTTTTGGCCGTTTTCTTGCTATCCTTCTTGGCCGCTTTCTTCTCGGCTTTTTTCGCGGCTTTCGCCTTTTCCTTCTTTTTGGGCGGCTTGCCCTCCTTCGCCTTTTTTGTGGCTTTCACCTTACCGGCTTTGTCAGCCTTTTTGGCCTTTGGCTTTTTTTCCGGCATTTTAGCAGTCGCCGTTTCGGCGTCTGTCTCGGAAGCCGGGATCGCGGCAGGAGCCGCCTTCGATGTGGCCGCAACTGGAGAGGCGGGCGCAGGCGCGAGGGCGTCCTTCGCCGCGGCGATCAGGAGAGCGGCGCGAGCCTCCCCAATGCCGGGAACGGCGAGAAGATCGGCAACGTCGGAATTGGCAAGCTGCTCGGCAGTGGTGATGCCTTTATCGGTGAGGCCTGTGCCCGTTGTCGGACCAATCCCCTTTACGTCATATATCGTCAGCATGTGTATGATGTTCCTTGAACCGGGGTAAAAAAGGCTGGCGCTTGGCCAGCCTTGTCCATTGAGACGCTCAGGCCGCTTTTTTGAGCGCCTTTTTCGCTTTTTTCAGCTTCTGCTCCTGCTGGGCGATTTTCCCCTTACGGAGCTTCACTTCCTTCTTCAGTTCCTTGATTTTCGTTTTTTTGGCCATGATATGTCCTCATTCGTTCAGTTGATGGAATATGCCGGGCAGCTAGACTTTTTCCTGAGGGGCATGCTGTTGCAGAAAATCACGGATGAACCGCCGGATCTCGCGGGCGGCGCTGGTGTCCAGCTCGTCACATAATTTGACGAAACGATCCCGTTCCTTGCCTTTTATGCGAATAATCAACTGGCTGTCTTTCCGCTCTTTCTTCTTCTGCTTCTTCTCTGCCGCCATCGCCTTGCTGCTCCGTTGCATCATCCTGACTATAAGGAATGCATATCAAATGTATATACATTTTATATTACAGTTTTGTGACAGTCGCGGCAAGGGTGATCGGCAAAAGATCCGCGTGTGGGGGATGGTCGCTAGCTGTAGATCAGCGTCCCGTCTTCCAGATCGGCCTGGGCCAGAGTCTCCCGGTCCACATAGTAATTCTGCGTATGGACCCACGGATCGCGGTCGCCCTGCTTGGGCAGCAGATGCAGCGCTCGCGTGAGATATCCGGCGTTGAAATTCTCCGGATCGACGAAGGGTAACTCGGGCATGTCCCGGTCTTCCTCTCGCAGTGTCGGCACGACGCTGCGTACTCCCTTTTCCGTCATATGGCGCAGCAGGCGGCAGACAAACTCTGCCACCATGTCGGACCGCATGGTCCAGCTTGTCCGCAAATAGCCGAACACCCAGGCCATGTTGGGCACGCCCGAGAACATGACGGCCCGGTGCGACCAGCAGTCATGGAAATCGAGCGCCTTGCCATCAATTGTGAAGGTAATGTCGCCGAGGACGCTGATATTGAAACCGGTCGCCGAAATGATGATATCCGCCGCCAGCTCCTTACCCGATTTGAGCAGAATACCGGTCTCCGTGAAATGATCGATCTGGTCTGTCACGACAGAGGCCTCGCCTCTGCGGATAGCGCGGAAAAGATCGCCATCCGGCACGAAAGCGAGCCGTTGCCGCCACGGCCGGTAGGAAGGCGTGAAATGTGGATCAATAGGCAGGCTGTCGCCGAGATAATTTTGCGCCGCCTGCAGCAGTTCGGCGCGCAGTGTCTCCGGCTCCTCGAATGAGCGGCGGGTGATTTCCTTCTGGTCATATAATATCTTGCGCCGGGCAATTTCATGCACCCATTCGTCCGGCACATCAAGGGCGCGGAGCGTATCGGCCAGTTCATCGCGGTTCGGCTTGGCAAAGAAATAGGTGGGGGAGCGTTGCAGCATGGTGATATGTCCCGCCGTTCCGGCCATGGCGGGGATCAATGTTGCCGCCGTCGCGCCGGAGCCGATAACCACCACTTCCTTGCCGGAATAGTCAAGATCCTCCGGCCAGTTCTGCGGATGGATGACCGGGCCTTTAAAATTCTCCCGTCCCGGATAGTTGGGCATATACCCCTCGCTATGGCGATAGTAGCCCTGACACATCCACAGGAAGTTGCAGCCATACTGCTCGATCTCCCCGGTTTCACCATTTGCCACTTCGAGCGTCCAGCGCGCTTCCTCGCTCGACCAGCTTGCCGAGATGACAGTGCGTGAAAAGCGGATGTGCCGCCGCAGGTCATTCTCGTCCAGCGCCTCGTTCAGATAGCGCAGGATCTTGTCGGCCGTCGCGATGGGCGCGTCCTTCCAGGGTTTCCATTTGAAACCGAAAGTGAATAAATCGCTGTCGGAGCGGATTCCCGGATATTTATGGGTCGCCCAGGTGCCGCCGAACGTCTCTTGCGTTTCCAGCAGGGTGAAGCTCTTTCCGGGGCAATTTTTTTGCAGGTGATAGGCCGCGTCGATGCCGGATATTCCAGCGCCGATGATCAGTACGTCGAAATACCGGATTGCGTTTACACTCTCCTCATTGCTGTCGACCGCTATATCCATGGTCTGTCCTCCCAATCGCCTTTGGCGTTGTCGTTATTGGGGAATAGAATAACAATCTCTACCCGCACTGCAATAGTCAATTGCGCAGGCGATCCCTTGTGTGGGATGATTGCCGATCATCTTATCTTCCGGAGGGGAGTTTATGGACAGTTTCAATCTGGAAAATCCGGTTTTTGCGGCCTATGCCATCGCTGCCGCGCTCATGATCCTGAAAATCATGGGGCAGGGCTGGATGACGGTTTACCGGATGGCGAAAAGCGATTCCGGCCTCGTCAGCCCGGAAGACCTGCAACCGGGGCCGTTTAACAAGAACCCGCGGCCGGAGCAGCTGGATATGAATGACTATGTCGACCGATCGCGCCGGATGCATCGTAACGACCTTGAGAATATTCCGGCCTTTCTCATTGCAGGGCTGTTGTTCGTTGCTGCCAGTCCCAACCTTCTCTGGGCGCAGATTTTATTCTACGGCTTTGTCCTTGCCCGGCTCCTGCACACGATTGCCTATGCCACGAAGCGAAGCCATGAAGTGCGTGCAACCTTCTATTCCATCGGTAGCGTGATTGTTCTTTACATGGCAGCTCATGTCCTGTTTATGGCCATCGCCCGCGCTTTCGGCTAAAGTGCGGGCGTGCGGTTTTGAGAGCAGCCTGCATGACGGTAAAAAAGACACAGCTTCCTTCGGACAGTCGCCTTCACGAGAGTTACAGGCCGGGGGATTTTCTGGATTGCTACACGGTGGCCATCGCGCCGCCGGATCGGCCTCTCTCCGAAATCCTGCAATATGTTTTGATTGAAATGCCGGGATGGGCGCGGATGCTGCTCCGCATCCGGGATAGTATTGTCGGCCTGTTCGGCATCCGGACCAGTCAGGATTTCCCGCAGGATAACAGTTTTCGCCGCATCCTTGCCGTCGGCGATCCTGTCGGCTTCATGCAGGTGCGGCATATTGCCGGGAACGAGATTATCCTCGGTGAAGACGATTCACACCTTGATTTCCGGGTTACGATCTACCGGGCGCCGGGGGAGGCCGGGCTGGTCTCCCTCGCCACGCTGGTGCATCGGCATAACTGGATCGGGCGGCTGTATCTGGCCCTGATCATGCCGTTTCATATCCTGATTGTGAAATCCCGCCTGGCCGCGGCGGCACGGCATTTTGCACTGAATGGCTGACGGCGGGTCGCTTCTTGTTGCAAAATGAATTATTTCTGCCCAATAATAGGCGACCAACCAGTTTCAACCGACGTTTTCAATGGGAGAGCGCAGAATGGCAGGCAAGTTTGAGTTGTACAAAGATAATTCAGGGGAGTTCCGCTTTCGTCTGAAAGCCGGCAACGGGGAGATCGTTGGCACGTCTGAAGGCTACAAGCAAAAGGCGAGCGCGGAAAATGGAATTGAATCAGTCAAGACAAACGCTTCCAATGAAAGCCGTTTTGAGTTGAAGGAAGGCAAGAATGGCAAGTGGTACTTCAATCTGAAGGCCGCCAATGGCCAGGTCATCCTGTCCAGCCAGGGCTATGCCAGCGAATCCGGCGCAAAAGAAGGCACGGGTGCGGTTGCCCGCGCGGCAGAAGGTGCCAAGATCGACGATCAGTCGGTCTGATCCGCCTGTGAATATTTTCCCGGCGCGAGGGCGAAAAGCGTAACCGCTTCCGTATTTCTGCGAGGGACTGAAATCGCGGCCGTCTGACATTCGTCGGGCGGCCGTTTTCTTTCCGGCATTCTGTAAGGATCAGGCGGACCTTGTGGGGAGCCGCCCGCCCCGGCGAACGCAGCGGGGATTATTTCCGGCCGGAGGGTTTCAGGCGGATGCGCATGGAACCGCCTTTCGGCGTTTCAATATCAAAAGCGCCGGTCTTGCGCACCAGATCGCTGAGTTTGGGGACACCGTAATTTCGGGCATCGAAGTCCGAATTGAGATTGCTGAGCTGCTTGCCGACGCCGCCGAGTTGATACCAGCCGTCATCACTGTCCAGCTCTGCGATGGCCTTTTTAAGCTGCGCCGTCGCTTTGCTGAGCGGTTCAAGGGGTTTTTTCGATGTTACCGCTGCCGTTTGCGGGCTGCCTTCCGATCCTTCGCGCAAGTTCTCCGTATAGATAAAACGGCGGCAGGCCTGGCGGAAGCTTTCCGGGGTTTTCCGTTCCCCGAAGCCGAAGACATCGATGCCCTGCTCGCGGATGCGGGCGGCGAGACGGGTGAAATCGCTGTCGGACGAGACCAGGCAGAAGCCGTCGAACCGGCCGCTGTGCAGCAGGTCCATGGCGTCGATCACCAGTGCAATGTCGGAGGCGTTCTTGCCCGTCGTATAGGCGAACTGCTGATGCGGCATGATCGCATGTTTTGAAAGAATATCCGCCCAGCTTTTTGAGCGTGCATGAGAGAAATCGCCGTAGATCCGACGCACGCTGGCCTCGCCGATCTTGGCGATTTCCTCAAACAGGCCATCGGCGATCCGCGGCGAGGCATTGTCGGCATCAATCAGCACGGCAAGGCGGGGAGATCGAGGTTCGGACATTGTCGGGCCTTTTCATCGGGTCGTTGGAACTTGAAACCCGACAATGTCGTATGTGCCTCGGATTTACAACCGTGTTTGTATATCGGCGTCGGTCGTACAAACAATATTGGATGAGCTGTCAGGCCAGTTTCGCCGCAATGGTCGCGATCCGCTCGCCATAGAGTCGGGCGGTTTCCAGGTCGCCTGCGGGCGGTGCCTGTTCGGGAGAGGAATCCGCCGGAGCGATGGCCAGGGCGCCGGAATAGCCTGCGGTCCAGTTCACATCATCGGGACCATGTTCCATCTTGTTGGCCGCATGAAGGCTTGTGCCGACCCAGATCTGGCCCTGCTGCTGCGACAGGGTAAAGAAATAAAGGATGGTATTGAATTTGTCACCGTTGACCGAGGCGGACGTCGTGAAGCCACCGGCAATTTTGTCCTTCCATACCTTGGATGCAAATTGCTTGGAGCTTTCATCGGCGAATTTCTTGAACTGCCAGGCCGGTCCGCCCATATAGGTCGGGCTGCCGTAGATGATGGCGTCGGCATCGGCGAGGGTTTTCCAGACACTGTCCTCGATCGTGCCGTTGGCCGGAATCTTGATTGTGGTAACGGAGACGCCGCTGACCGAGGCCGCGCCTTTCTCGACGGCTTCCGCCTGTTTGACTGTATGGCCGTAACCGCTGAAATAAATGATGGCAACCTGTGTCATTGTGTAACTCCTTGCATGGCATTGTGCCTGTTATAAATCCTGTATGGACAGGAGTTATGCTCTTTACTTTCTTTTTGCAAGTAGTTACCTTATGGTAAGTAATGAGAAAAATCGGAGAAATTTTCGATGACCGCAAAACATAACCCGAACCAGTGCCCGATGGAGAGTATTCTGGGCCAGATCATGGGCGCCTGGACGCCCTATATCCTGTGGCTGCTGTCCAATGAAAAGGCGTTGCGCTTCGGGGGGTTGTCGGCACGCATTCCCGAAATCTCCGCCAAGGTGCTGACCGACCGGCTGCGCAAGCTGGAGGCGAGCGGTCTTGTCCATCGCGATTATCAACCGACCGTGCCGCCGACGGTTTCCTATTCACTGACCGAACGCGGGCAGGAGCTGCATGGCGTATTGCAGGGGTTGAATGAGGTGGCGCTCCGCTGGGATGAAGAAGATCGTGACAAGATTGCGGAGGGCGGAGCGATCAGCGTTGCCGCCGTTGCTGCGGACTGACGGCGTTCCGCTCACGCGAAGTTGCCTTCATGCGGGGCGGAGGATGTGATAATCCTTTGTTATAAGAAAAACAGAATTGTTGAGGGAGCGTCATGTCATGCAGGATATCAATATCCAGTTCACCCTGTTTTCGGCTTTTTATTCGCCGCTGATTTCCACCATGTCGGGCGGATTTCTGGAAGCCGAGGGGCTGAACCCCAAATGGTCCGTCGCGCCAGCGGGGGCTTCGGCCATTGCAGCGCTCAATGATGGCAGCGCCCATGTGGTGCAGTCGGCCTTGAGCCAGGGATTTGCTGCGCTGGGACGGGGTGAGCCGCTGGACATCACGCATTTCGCGCAAATCAACGAGATGGACGGCTTTTTCCTGACGGCGCGGGAGCCGGACCTTGATTTCAACTGGAAAAAGCTGGAAGGGGCGGAGGTTGTCCTGTTCGGTGGCGGGCAGCCGCTGGTCATGTTCAAATACGCCTGTCACAAGGCGGGCATAGATTTCGATAAAATCAAGGCGATCAATGTCGGCGGCGCGGCGGCGATGGACAAGGCCTTCCGCGGCGGGCAGGGGCAATATGTGCAGCAGCAGGGACCCTATCCGCAGCAACTTGAGGAAGAGGGGATCGGGCATATCGTCGCCGAAGTGGGGCGCCAGATCGGCAAATGCGGTTTTTCCAGCCTGGCGGCGCGGAAAGACTGGCTGGAAACAGACATGGCGCACGCCTTCATGCGCGCCTACCGCAAGACGCGGGTATATCTCAATAAAACCCCGGCCGCCGACATCGCCCGCGCCGAAAAAGACTACTTCCCGGATATCAGCGAGGCGGCGTTGACGCGCTGCATTGCGGCCTATCAGAAACTCGGCTGCTGGCCGCCCCATGCGGAGATTACGCAGGACGCCTATGAGGCGACCATGGATATCTTCGCCTATAACGGCGCGCTTCAGGCGCGCTATTCCTATGATCGGATTTGCAGCCCGCCGCCCGATTAAAAAATATAGGACAGGATCACACCACCTGCGGCGGCGATCATAAGAACCGGCGTGATCTGCCAGCGTCGGTGGAGCAGCAGGAAGGCGCTGAGGGCGGCCAGCAGGAGCACCCGGCCATCAAGGGAAGCAAGCGTTGGCTGCCACAGCGTGAACAGGCCGATATCGCGCCTCGTAACCTCGGTGAAAAAGACATGCAGCGCGAACCAGAGCGAAAGATTGAGGATCACCCCCACCACCGCCGCCGTGATGGCGGCAAGCGCGCCGGAGAGCCGCTGCTGGTTCGATATCCGGTCGATATAGGGGGCGCCTGCAAAAATCCAGAGAAAACAGGGAACGAAGGTGACCCAGAGGGTGAGGGCCGCCCCGGCAATCCCGGTGAGGAATCCGCCCTTGTAATAGGCTGCAAGGAAGCCGACGAATTCGGTGACCAGGATAAGGGGGCCGGGTGTCGTTTCGGCAAGCCCTAGCCCATCCATCATTTCCCCGGCGTTGAGCCAGCCGAACTGATTGACCACATCCTGCGCCATATAGGCGAGGCCCGCATAGGCGCCGCCGAAGCTTACGACCGCAAGCTTGGAGAAGAAAAGCGCGATCTCGGTCAGAATGGGCGTGTCGGAAAGCTGATCGACTGCCAGTACCGGCAGCCACCAGGCCGCCAGCCAGAAGACGATATTGCGCAAAGTCGGCCATAAAGCCGGTTTTGCTGCTGACTGCGAGGTGGCGCTTTCCTGGATTTCGCCACGCCAGAAAAACCCGAACAGGGCGGCGGCGAGAATAATCAGCGGGAACGGGAGGCTGAGGAAAAAGATACCGATAAAGGCGAGGGCGGCGATAACCCAGTATATGATTGACCGCAGAGCCCGTTTCGCGACTTTCATAAGTGCATCGAAGACGACAATGACCACCGCGGCCTTGATGCCGAGGAACAGCGCCGCCATCAGCGGCACCGATCCGAAATAGGCGTAGAGGCTGGCAAGTGCGAGAATGACAAGGGCGCCCGGCAAGACGAACAGAAGTCCGGCTATCAACCCGCCGACAAACCCGCCAAGACGCCAGCCCGCATAGGTCGCAAGCTGCATGGCCTCGGGCCCCGGCAGCAACATACAGAAGCTGAGAGCATTCAGAAACTGCCGCTCACCCAGCCAGCCTTTTTCATCGACAAGAACGCGGTGCATGAGAGCGATCTGCGCCGCCGGGCCGCCAAAAGACAGAATGCCGATCCGTCCGAAAGTGGCGAAAAGTTCCTGCGTGATCGGCTTTTCTGGTGTCATTGCGATGTTTCGCTCCATCCTGATGTCCCGCTGAAGAGTTTATGATAGGGGCGGATCGGACGGGCGGCGTCAATCGGATTTTTATGACATTTTGGCGACGCGTGCTTCCACATTGCGCTTGATATTGGCGAGCCCTTCCGCCGCTTCCGCATCCATGCGGTCGATCTGTTCCGCTGTCGCCGGGCGGGGCCGGGCCGGATTGATCATGGTACGCTTGAAACGAACCGTCCCGGCGTCTTCCTCTGTCACGTCATAGCGCACGATGATGGGGCCGAGGAAGCTCGCATGAGTCTCCCCGATCCAGAGACGCGGCGGATCGCATTCCCGGACGACCCAGTCAAGCTGCGCGGGTCCGGTGCGCGTCGCCCATTTCTCGATAAAGGTATCGCCCGTCCGCATGGGCCGGTCGGGGCTGTCGATCTCGTGAGAGGAGGCGAGCCATTCTGGCCAGCTATTGGGGTTGCTGACATAGTCGAGCACGGCGCTGGCGGGGGCGGCGATCAGGATATCGTGGCTGCGTTCAAAGGCGTATGTCTGGCTCATGGGGATTCCTTTCCGGTTTATTGTTGTTGTGATAGCTGTTTGAAGAGGTGGCGGGCAATCCGTTCATTCTGGATTTCCGTGGTGCCGTCCACATAGTTCGCGATGCGGGCGCAGGCGATCTGGCGGCCGATGTTATAGTCACGGCGCAAGCCTGCTGCGCCCATGATCTGCATGCAGCGTGCAAGATGGGTGTCGGCCATGCTGGTCGCGAATTTCTTGGCATAGGCCGCCGGTATCTCCGCATTCTGCCCGCTTTCTACAGCGAGAACGGCACGGTAGGCGAGCAGGCGGGACGCCTCTACATCCGTCTGGGCGTCGGCGAGACGCCATTGCAGACCCTGAAAATCCGCAATATGCCCCCCGAAGGCGGCGCGTTCGCTGGCGTAGCGCGCCGCCGTATGAACGGCCGCCTCTGTCATGCCGCAGCACATGGTCGCCACATAGCTGCGCGCGGCATTGACGCCGCCCATGGCGGCTTTGAACCCCTCTCCGGGGGGGCTCATCATTCGCTCATCGGGGATGAAATGGTCGGTGAAGCGGAAGCCGCCTGCGCCGATGGCATGGCCGCCCATGATCTGAAACGGCGGCACGCG
>CEOG01037070.1_pt1 | contig 19233 bp, 20 predicted proteins | sample 530301 | NCBI WGS metagenome assembly CEOG01 (sample SAMEA2619903, study PRJEB7988) | marine metagenome | biome: marine biome (ENVO:00000447); feature: surface water layer (ENVO:00002042); material: "saline water (ENVO:00002010), including plankton (ENVO:xxxxxxxx)" | depth 5 m | reverse complement strand
TGTGTCACATTCGGGGTGCTGGTGTATGCGCTGGTGATTCCGTATCTGGAGATCAACCCGTCGCATGTGTTCAATGAGGCATGGCCGCCCCACGCACGCCTGCATGAGGTATGGCAGCTCACAACCCATTGTACGCTCGGCCTGCTGGCGTTGTGGCTGACCTGGTGGCGCGGCGCGGTAGCTATTGCCAGTCTGGTGAATGTCTGTGTGATGGGCGGCGTGCTGATGGCGTATCTCCTTGCAGATGGTTACGGCGGCTCCATCCATTCGGGTAACCTGGAAAGCGTGGTGCTGGGCGTGCCTGTGGCCGTTTTTGCGGCGGGGGTTGTGGTGGTGCTGGCAACAGTTGCTCTGTGGCTGGGCAGGCCGCATCCCGACAATGCCGTGTAGAATTGTGCGCGCCGTACCCGCCTGTCTTGACTGTCGCATTGGCAGTCATTTCTTCGTCTCTGTTACTCGTTTCATACGGCCCCGGATGCAGCCTACCGTGCGGAATCACTCTGATGAACTGCGGGTAGCACCGAATTGCTGCCAAAACTGTCCGAGAAAAGACCACTGGAAAAATTGAATAACCCCCCTCACAGGTAAAGAGGAAACAACAAGGTCGCTGATCGTCGTCTTGGCCAGGTTTTCGGGGCCGACGGTAGCGGAGGAGGGGCGGTCGCGGTCAACCGCTCTGGGATGTCATTAAGCGGGAGCGCCGGTTCAGTAAGTTGTGCTTGCTGCCACGCATTTCGGGCCGGCGCGCACAGCCGTCGCCGCACGCGCGACAATATGCGCCGTCTCAATCAAGCAGAATCAGGAGTACCAGCATGAAGAAACGCTATGCCATGACCGGTGGAGCCACGGGTATCGGCGCCGCACTGCGTGAGCAGCTCTGTGCGGCGGGCCACGAAGTGATTTCGATCGATATCAAGGAGGGTGACATCATTGCCGACCTCTCCACCCAGGAAGGCCGTGATCGCGCCCTGGCCGCCGTGCGGGAGCGCGCTGCCGATGGCCTCGACGGGTTTATCCCCTGTGCCGGCCTGCCGCCCGTCGCCCCGCCACGTATCATTGCTGCGGTGAACTATTTCGCAGCGGTTGTCATGGCCACGGGCTTGCAGGATCTGGTGGGCAAGCGGCGTGGTACGGTGTTGCTGGTGAGCTCGAACTCTGCCCCCATGACCCAAACCTCGCACCCGCTGGCCCAGGCCTTTCTCGCGGGCGATGAGCCGACGGCACTGGACGTGGCGGCGGGTGAAATGGGGCAGACGGTGTACTCGGCCTCAAAGCATGCGCTGACCGTGTGGATGCGGCGCAATGTGGTGGTCTGGGCAAAAGCCGGGGTAAGGCTGAACGCGGTTGCCCCTGGTATCACCGATACACCGCTGACTCAGCAGGTGTTTGCCGATGAGCAGTTGGGCGGCGTGATGCGCGACTTCAGCGCCATGGTGCCCTGGGGCCAGACCGCGCAGCCGGCTCAAATCGCCAACGTGATGCGCTTTATGCTCAGTGACGAGGCGGACTTCGTGTGCGGCTCCGTGTTCTTTGTCGATGGCGGTTCCGATGCCATGCTGCGCAGCGATCAGTTCTGACTGCTCGCGCCAGCCTGCATATCCCCGCGGATGACGCTGGCGATCTCGTCGCTCAGCCGCTGTAGCAGGTCGCTGTAGGCCGCTGCGGTATCGGCGGCCTGCCACCCGGGCCCGGGCAGGGGTGCCGACAGGCGGCTGATGCGCTGTGCCACTGACGTGCTCGCCCCGTCGTCGGTGCGGGTAACGCGCCATTCGGCCACCAGCTCCGCGTTGTCGTTGCCGGCGTCCAGTGACAGCAGCCAGACCTGCACCGCGAACTCGGGTACATCATTGCGCTGCCAGGGGTGGGGGCGAATATTCTGCGTGCCCAAGGCCGCCGACAGGTTCAGCCCCAGCACACGCTGTATACCATCCTCCAGGGGCTCGGCCCAGCGTTCGTAGCGGGCGACATGCAGTCGGTTGCCGTTTTCGCTGTACACCATCCCGGAGCGATTCAGGTACTCGGGAATGGTGATCGGCCCCACCCCCAGTGACGGGTTCTGCCCCATAGCCGGCGCCTGCTGGTTACTGCTCAGCAGGTAGTACTGGTGTTGGGGGGAGCTGCCGCAGGCGACCAGCAACAGGGCGCAGGCGACGGTGAGAAGTTTGATCGGGGTCATTGGCTGTTCTCGCTTTTGCCGCGCAGCAGCGACTCAGGCTGCTCTTCCAGGGTTTTTGCCAGCATTTGCAGTGCCCTTCCGGCCAGTGCCAGTTCGCGCAGGGCTTCGTTCAGGCGGAAGGCGGTTGCGGAGTCGGCGGATACCAGGCCGTCGATCTCACCCATCGTGCTTTCGAATCGCGCCGTGGCGTTGCGCAGTACGGTCATGTTGTCTTCCAGCAGGGTGGTCAGCCTGGGCAGCGCTTCCGCAGCTTCGCTGACCAGCGTGTTGGAGTTGTTCAGCACGCGGTCGATGCCGGGGCCAGCGGTGGTCAGGGTATTTTCGATCTGCGCGGTCAGTGAACGCAGGCTGGCCAGTGTGAGCCCAACGTCCGCGGGCAGTTGCTGGAACGGCGCCTGCTCGACGAAAGCGTTGACGTTGGAGGCGATGCTCTGCAGGTTGGCTGCCATTTGCGCGATATCAAGGCCCTCGATCTGGCTCACGATGCGTTCCAGCTCGGTGGGAATTGTGGGTATTTGTGTGTACTCCGTGTCGATGGCGAGCAGGTCTACAGGCGTTTCCGGGTGGAAATCCAGTTGTATATACAGCAGGCCCGTGAGCAGGCTTTGCAGGCCAAGTTGCGCGCGCAGGCCGCGCCCGATGAGGTCGTCGATCAGTGCCACGGAGGGCTGCTCGGTCATCTGTATGCTCTCGCCCGACAGCTCGGCCTCCACCTGCATGATCAACTTGGCGGTGTTGCTGTCCAGCAGCAGGTTGATGCCCGTGACCTGGCCGATCTCAACGCCGCGCAAGGTCACTGGTGCCCCCACGCTCAAGCCCTTCACCGAGCTGTCGAACACCATCACCACCTTGCTGCGATCGCTGCCCAGCCCCGAGCCCAGTACGAACAGGAGCGTCGCCAGTGCAATCAGCAGGGCGCCGACAATGAAGCCGCCAATGGCGACGCTGTGTGCTCTTTCTTCAGACATTACCCGGTTTCTCCTGCGGCGGCGCTGCGGGTCAGGAATTGCCGCACAACCGCCTCCTCGCTGTGTTCTCGCAGCTGTTTGGGGTCGCCATAGCCAATCATGGTGCGGGTGCTCGCATCGAGATAAACGCTGTTGTTGGCAATGGCGAATATACTCGGTAATTCGTGCGTGACCATCACCACGGTAGCACCGATCGATTCGGTCAACTGCAAGATCAGGTCATCCAGTAACCGCGAGCTTATCGGGTCAAGCCCGGCAGAGGGCTCGTCGAAAAAGAGGATCTGCGGATCCAGAGCGATGGCCCGGGCGAGCGCTGCACGTTTATTCATGCCACCGCTGATTTCCGAGGGGTAGTAACTTTCAAAGCCTCCCAGACCGACCAGCGATAACTTGTAGCGTACCACGTCCCTGATCTGCGCCGCTGTGTAGTCAGTGTACAGTTGCAGTGGCAGGCTGACATTCTGTTCCAGGGTCATGGCACTGAACAGTCCACCGGACTGGTAGGTAATGCCCCAGCTGCGGCGCATCGCGTCGCGTTCTTCCGACGAGGCGTGGGTGAAACTGGTGCCTGTGTACAGAATCTCACCCGCCGCTGGCTCCAGCAGCCCCAGCATGTGCTTCAGCAGCGTGCTTTTACCGCAGCCGCTGCCGCCCATGATGACGAAGATATCTCCCCGGTACACCGGGAAGCTCAGGTCACGCTGAATGACGTTACTGCCGAACGCCATGGTCAGCTCGCGAACCTCGATATGGACTTCGCGCTCGTCGTCAGTCATCAGATACCCAGATGCTGGAAGAGGATGTTGATGGAGGCGTCTGCCACAATCAGGTAGACGAGGGCGGTGACCACTGCCTCGGTGGCGGCCCTGCCCACGCCCGCAGAATTGCGCCCGGACTGCATGCCCGAGCGACAGCCTGCAATGGCGATCAGCACCGCAAACACAAGGCTTTTCAGCAACCCGATACCGATATGGGCGATGCTCACAGCGGCTCCCGCCTGGCTGGAATACTGCAACAGGGAAATGCCCATGCCCCCGGCGACAATGCCGCCACCGACAATGCCCAGCAGGTTGGCGTAAATGGTAAGCAGCGGCATGGTCACCACCAGCGCCAGGATGCGCGGTATCACCAGAAACTCGATTGGCGACACGCCCAGCGTGCGCACGGCATCGATTTCCTCGCTGGCCTGCATGGTGCCCAGCTGGGCGGCGTAGGCTGCTCCGGTGCGTCCCGCCATCACAATCGCGGTCATCAACGGACCCATTTCGCGCAGCAGCCCGATGGTGACGAGATCGGCGACGTAGATGCCGGCGCCGAATTGCTGCAATTGCACGGCTCCCAGATACCCGAGAATCATGCCGACAAGTACGCTGGTCAGGCTGATAATGGCAAACGCATCAGGGCCGGACTGGTAGCAGAAGGTGCGAAAGTCGGCAAACCGGGTGTTGGCCTTGCCGGCGATCAAAGCGCCCAGTGCGATGCAGATATCGCCAAAGAAGGCCAGCGACACTCGCAGGTCATCCAACAGTTCCCGCAGCGCTTCAGAGGGGCTGCGCACATGCCACCAGGGCTGCGGGGCGGGTTGTTGACGCTGGTGGGCGGGTACCGAGGTGGCGATTGATAACAGGCGCCTCGCGTTCTCGGGAAGCCCCTCGGTATCGACGGCGACACCGCGCTCCTCGCAGTAGCTGGCACAGCTCAGCAGAAACGACATGAGCAGCGTAGTCCAGTCGCCCAGCTCATCGCAGTCAAAGTGGAGATTGTCTACGGTCAGCGCCGTGAGCTGCGCCCGGACGTCCCGGAATTCGGGTACCGAAGCAGCGTCCACCCAGCTGCCGTAAAGTCGGAGTGTGGCGGTGTTTGATGCCTTGTCGGTGTCCAGCTCGAAGCCGGCGGCCGGCTGGTTCATGCCCGGAGACGTCCTGAAAAAGTCGTCAACTATGCTAAACCCTAACCTGGGGGATGGCCAGCCAGTTCCCGCTCCCGTTCTACTGGAAGGGCAGCCTGGGCCGCTTCTCCTCAATGACGGCTTTCGCATCCCGGTAGATGTCCGCGACCGGCTTCTGATTGCCCACCTGCTGGCGACGGGAGATCATGGTGACCGGGAACAGGTAATTGTCGGTCTGTTTGTCATACAGCGCCCGGCTGCGACCACTGGCGTCATCGTAGATCACCCACTCCAGCCCCAGTTCGCCCGCCAGCAGGTCACCCAGTACGACGCCCATGGCCTGCAATGTGCCGACGTCCTCCAGCGTCACAATGCGCCGGTCCAGCAGGCGCTGCAACATGCGGATGTCGCGGTCGGGGTCGCTGCTGATGCCCTGGCCGAGTTCCCGGCGCGCGAGATCGTCCAGGCTGGCACGTTGCTGGGCCATGTGGGCGAGGGCGATTTTGGACGGCGGGCTGATCGTGACCGCCTCCTGGGCGCTCGCGATGACCGCCGGTGTGGCCAGCGATGCAAACAGGAGGAGGGCGGCGAGAAACCACTGGGCGGGGTCAGAAGGTCTCATGGTATACTCCGTTGCGTATTTCGGTGCAGGTCTGTGTGCGTGCCCGCGCGTATTTTAGCGCATCGCGGTTGTCTTCGTGTTGCCTGCGTGGATAATTGCGCTCTTCTTTACTCCGGCGTTCAGCGGCTGTGGCCGGCGCCCGGCACATTTCTGGAGATTTTCCCATGATAACCGGCAGTATTGTCGCGCTTGTGACGCCAATGCACCCGGACGGCAGCCTCGACTGGGGCAGTCTGGAGCGCTTGCTGGACATGCACATTGCGGCAGGCACCAGCGCCATCGGCGCAGTCGGGACCACCGGCGAGAGTGCCACCCTGAGCGTCCCGGAGCACCTTGAGGTCATCCGTCACTGTGTGCGCTACGTCAACGGGCGCATCCCGGTGGTCGCCGGCACCGGCGCCAACTCAACCCGGGAGGCCATCGAGCTGACCAGCGTTGCGGCCCGCAACGGCGCCGATGCCTGCCTGCTGGTAACGCCCTACTACAACCGTCCGACGCAGCGCGGTCTTTACGAGCATTTCAAGGCCATTGCGGCGGCGGTCGCCATTCCGCAGATTCTCTACAATGTCCCGGGCCGCACGGCGGTGGATATGGACAACGACACCGTGGTACGTCTGTCTGAGCTCGACAACATCGTCGGTATCAAGGACGCAACCGGTGATCTGTCGCGGGTGCCGGATTTCAAGGCGCGCTGCCCCGATGACTTTGCGATTTATTCAGGGGATGATCCCACCGCCATGGAGCTGATGCTCGCCGGGGGGCACGGCAATGTCTCCGTTACTGCAAACATTGCGCCGCGGCAGTTGGCCGAGCTCTGCCGGCTGGCCCTCGCGGGTGAGCGGGCCGAGGCCGTCCGGATCAACGAACGGTTGTCCGGGCTCAACCGGGCCCTGTTCCTGGAGGCAAATCCGATACCGGTAAAATGGGCCATGCAGCAGCGCGGCTTGATTGAGGCAGGTATTCGTTTACCCTTGACGCCTCTGGATGAGCGCTTCCACGCGCAGGTCCTTGCAGCGTTGGAGGCGGCGGGAATTTAATGGCGGAATCTATGAAGCTGGTATTGCGCACGGCACTGGTTGGCAGCTTGCTGGCCAGCGCGGGTTGCAGTTATCTGTTTGGCGACGAGGGCCTGTTCCCCGACACCTCGGACGACTACAAGAACGCGCGGGAGTTAGACCCCATTCGCCTGCCGGAGGGCAAGGAGGAAGCCAGGCTTGAGGAGATCTACCCGATCCCTCCGGTGCAGGACGACACCCTGCTGGCAGGGGAGTTCGAAGTGCCGCGGCCGACACCGCTGGTGGCCGGGGCCGGGGAAGATGTGGTGCGCATCCAGTCTCTCGGTGATGAAAGCTGGGCGTTGATCGCGGTTGCCCCGGGCCAGCTCTGGCCCCAGGTGCGCAGCTTCCTCACGTCGGCGGGCATTCCGGTCGGCCGCGTGGACGCCCAGGCCGGGTTGATCGAAACGGGCTGGCTGGATCTGGAGGGTCAGACCATGGCCTCGCGTTTCCGCTTCCGCATAGAGCAGGGCGTGCAGCGCGGCAGCAGTGAATTGCATGTGCTGCAGATGCGCCAGGCAGGCGATGTGAGCGGCTGGCCCGCGCGCTCTGACGATACCGCCCAGGAACAGGAGATGTTGCGTGCAGTGGCGCAGTTCATTGCCAACAGCGCCGATTCCGCACCGGTGTCCATGCTCGCGGACCGCGCCATGAGTGCGGAAGGCAAATTGACCATGGAGGACGGGCCCGATGGCACCAGCATCCTGCGGGTCGGTTTGCCCTTCACCCGGGCGTGGGCGTCCATCGGCAAGGCCCTGGAGGACTCCCGGTTCGAAATCACCGACCGCGACCGCAGTGAGGGTGTCTATTATGTACGCTTCCTCGGCGAGGCGGCGGAAGAGGACGGCGGCTGGTTCTCCTGGATGTTCTCCGACGACGATGAGAACCCGATGGTCGGGCGCAGTTTCCTGGTGTCCGTCCTCGACGCGGGAGACAAGGCGGTCACCGTGGGTATGGCGCCGGTTGCCGGCGAAGCACCCCTGGAGAAACGTGACCAGCAGGCGCTGCTCACCCTGCTCAAGGGCAACATCAACTAGGGCGCTGGCATGCTGCGTTTTGCATCACTGGGCAGCGGCAGCAAGGGCAACGCGACGGTCGTGACGGGCGGCGACACCACGGTGCTTATCGACTGTGGGTTTTCCCTGCGGGAAACCCAGCGCCGTCTGGCTCTGCTGGGCCTGTCTCCCGCCGATCTCGCCGCCATCCTGGTCACGCATGAACACAGTGATCACAGTGCCGGTGTCAGCCGTCTGGCAAAACAGTGGGATATACCGGTCTACCTGACGCATGGTACGCAGCGCAGTGGCCGCCTCGAGGGCTGTCCTCGGGTCTCCTGCTTCAACAGTGAGGAGCGTCTGCAGATCGGCGACCTGTCGGTAGAGCCTGTGGCGGTTCCCCACGATGCACGTGAACCCTGCCAGTATCGGCTCACACACGGCGGTCGTTCGCTCGGGGTGCTGACCGACCTCGGCAGCATTACCCCGCACGTAGTGGAGCGCTTCCGGGGCTGCGACGCCCTGGTACTGGAATTCAACCACGATCTGGACATGCTGTGGGCGGGCAGTTATCCACCTTCGCTCAAGCAGCGCGTGGCCAGCGACTGGGGCCATCTGAACAACCATCAGGCGGCTGAACTGTTGCGCCAGCTCGGACCAGAAACCCTCGAACACTTGGTCGTGGCGCATATCAGTGAACAGAATAACTGTCCCACGCGGGCCGCTGCAGCACTGGAGAGCGTGCTGGGTGTGGGGGATCAGCGCGTGGTATTCGCCGCGCAGAACGCCGGGTTCGACTGGCTGACGCTAGCGGCAGTGCCGCGGCAGGGTCAGGCGTTCCAGTGAAACCCAGCTGTCCGGCCCAGGGCAGCGCAGGCCGCTGTTGCCCTCGAGGTTGACCACCGCCAACTCGGGCAATCGGTAGAGCGGGCTTGCATCCTCTATCCGGTTGTCGTCCAGCAGTACGCTGCGCAATTCCAGCAACGCCACCAGTTCCCGAATGTCCTGTAGCGCGTTGCCGCCCAGGTTGAGCCAGCTCAGGCTGGAGAAGCGCCCCAGGCCACTCAGGCTGCGCACACCGGCACCGCTGCAGTCCAGGGTCTGCAATTCACCGACGCTGCTGATCTTGTTGTCGTTGATGGCCTGTTCAATACAGCTGCGTAATGCCGGGTCTTCAATCTGGAAATCCGTCAGCAGCGGGCGTGGGCTGTACACCACGCGCTCATTGACGCTGAAATCGTACTGTTGGCAACCTGCCAGCCAGCACAGGGAGATACCGATAAACCATCGACCGAGCATGTGTTGTGTTCCCATTTTTTTCAGGCCCCGATGCGCGCCCGGCTGGCGCATGGATTCGGGCAGCGTGGCACCCTATAATGGTACCGGCTTGGGCGAACAGAAACGAGTAGGCTATGACCGAAAGACCGGACGAGCCCGCGGGCATGACAGGCGGCGCCGTGACAGACCACAGGACCATCAGCATCTCCCAGCGCGGCAACCTGAAGGCGCTCGAGAGCGCCCTGCGCAAGCAATGGCGCCTGGGCCAGAACATTGTGCTGTGCTGGAGCGCCGACGAGCGTGGCATACTGGTGATCTTCGTTCCTCATTACTTTCTCGGTAACTTCTGTGCGCGGCCCGGCGTGGAGGGGGTGCAAGACAACGAGGCCTTTGTGCGCGAACTCATTTCGGGAAGCCGCTGCAAACCCCGGGAAGAGTTCTTTGCCATCGCCAACAGACTGGACATTGCCCCCGGCTTTATTCGCCTGGATACGCCGCTCGCCGATGACCCTGCGGTCACCAGCGGTGTGGAGCAGCTGATCAAGCGTTATGGGTTGAGCTATGTCAGCGATCGCGCGGTTTTGCTGTTCGACATTGCCGAATTCTCACTGTTTACACCCTTCGAACAGGCCAGCCAGTTGAACAGCCTGTCCTACTCCCTGAACTCCGCTTACAACAAGTTGCTGGCAAAAGGTATCGAGGTGCATTTTTCGCGTACCACCACCGGCGACGGCTACTACGTGTGGAACCGCGCGCTGGGCGCGCAGGCAAACACTGACCTGCTTTATTTCCTGTTGCTGGTCGTGGCCGACAACGCGGTGGCGCGGCGGGCCTCGCACGGCAACACCGTGCCGGTCATCCGCGCCGCCTACCATATCGGCAGCCATTACGAGCTCTATCAGGCCGAGGGCGTCAATCCCACTGTGCACAGCTACATTGTGGGCGATGTCACGATCGAACTGGCGCGCATGGCGGAAAAGGCCCAGCCACAGCAAATTCTGATCGGGCACTTCGAAACCGCTGCGCGGGCTGTGGATGGGGCGCATGCGGAATCAATCTATGCACCCGCCTTCATCAGCCAGTGCAACGAGGGGCTGGTTGCACTACAGGGAATACAGTTTGCCGGCAAGACCGTGGAGGGCCTGCAATGCCGACTGTCCGGTGCGGGCAGTGGCGATGACCGGCGTGCGGTGCGTCGCCTGCTGATTACCGACAAGCACGGTCTGTCCCGCCACGCCTACAATCTCGAGTTCACCATTGAATTCGAGGACCGTACCCTGGCGCTGGGGCTGGCCGAGAGTGCCCTGGCGGAAGAACCCCGTGCAGCCATCGCTGCGCCGCCGGCGACTTTGAACAGCCTGCACAACGGTACTTCGCAGCTTGCCGTCGCGGTACAGGAGCCTACGCTGCAGGAGCAGGTTGAAGAGCTGGCATCATTACTGCAGGACCGTTTCGAGCGCGAGCCGCGGGACAATGGCTGATTCGTGATGAGTCCTGTGGCCGAACAGCAACGCCGCGACATCACCGGTCAGGTGCCACTGGGTGACCCGGATGCCGTGATGCGCGAAGTGCGCGCGATCCTCGACGCCCACTGGCCGGGGGGCGACTGGTCGCCGCTGGACACCCTCGGTGAACTGTTTTGCGTGCTGTATGCCGGTGAGCACCCCGAGTACCACGGTTGCGACGCAGGCTATCATGATGCCGGGCACGTGCTGGATGTGACCCTGGCGATGACGCGCTTGATGGCAGGGCGCGAAAAGCGCTGGCCCGGTCCCTGGGCGTTCGACGCCGACCTGGCTCTGGCCGGGGTGGCCAGCGCGCTGTTTCACGATGCGGGCTATCTGCGCCGCCGTGGGGATCGCCGGCACAGCACCGGGGCGGCGTATACCCGCACCCACGTGCCTCGCGGCGCCGCGCTCATTCGTGCGCAGTTTCCGGCGGTGGGGCTGGCCGACCTGGCGCCCGTCTGCTCCCGGCTTGTGCACTTCACCAATTGTCACCGCAAGCCCGAGTTCCTGAACGTGCGCAGCCGTCAGGAATGGCAGCTCGGTGCCCTGCTGGGCACTGCCGATCTGCTGGCGCAGATTGCCGCACCCGATTACCTCGAAAAGTGTCGCCAGGCACTGTACGACGAGTTCGTCGCCAGCGGCATTGCGGCGGGCGAGCACACACCGGAGCCGGCGCGCTGTCATTATCGTTCGCGGGATGAATTGATCCAGCGCACCCCGGGCTTTGTCCACGGTATTGCCGGTTCCCGTCTGGAGCGGGATTTTGCCGGCGCCTACCACTACGCCAGCAGCTATTTCGATGGCGACAATCCCTATCTCGACGCGGTCGTGGCCAATTGCGCGCGGCTGGAGCAGTGGCTGGCGCCGTCCCGGGCCTGACCGGCATGCAACGACATCACAGCGCGGCCTGCGACAACATTGCGGTAGCCGCGTCAGACGATACGCAGCGCGGTCGGGCGCTGGCACTGGCGCAGCAGTTGGGTACGCACTTCGTGGAACCCGGGCAGGCAAACATCCCTCCCGCTGTGCAGGCGCTGTTGTGGGTGGGGGCCGATGCGCTTTCCCTGCAGGCCGTTGCAGCACGCGGTCGATCCCCGGGGCCGATCAGTGTCGACTTTGGTGGCGCGGCGATGCGACACCGGCGTCGCGGTGGTCAGAATGAGCTGCTGGGCAAGGCGGTGGGTGTCAGCAAGAAGCCCGCGCTCGCGGTGCTCGATGCAACCGCAGGTCTAGGCCGCGACAGCTTTGTGCTGGCGGATCTCGGGTGTGCGGTTGTCCTCGCCGAGCGTGAACCCGTCGTCCTGGCGCTGCTGGATGATGGCCTGGAGCGCGCCGCGCGGACAGGCGACGCCTGGCTGAACCGTGTCGCAGGGCGCATGACACTGCATCGCGGGGAAGCAGCCACCCTGCCTGCCGGCGTGCTGAGTACCCTGGACGTGATCTATCTGGACCCCATGTTCCCTGAGCGCGACAAGTCTGCAGCGGTGAAAAAGGAGATGGCGCTGTTCCAGACGCTGTTCGCCGGGGATACGACACCGGACGACGCCGCGCAGTTGCTCGACTGGGCTCTGGGCTGTGACGTAGCCAGGGTGGTGGTCAAGCGGCCCCTACGGGCACCGAGCCTGACCCACCAGCAGCCTTCGCACACCATAGCCGGCAAGGCCGTGCGTTATGACGTCTATGTGCTACGCAGCCTGCGTTAGCCCCTCCGGGCTCAGTGGCGCGCGGCCATGCGGAAAAGCCGGCGGGTGAACACGGACTGCAATAGTGGGTCCAGCCAGCGGTAGAGTCGCCCAGACAGGTAAACCGGTGTACCGCGTTCCACGGCCCGCAGGCCCTCGCGCACTACCACGTCCGCGCTGTACCAGACGAATCCCGGCATGCTGTCTTTCATGTCCTGCAGCCCTGCTGTGCTGTGGAAATCGGTGTGGGTGTAGCCAGGGCAGAGGGCGCACACCTGGACACCGCTACCCTGCAGCGTGACTGCGAGGTCCTCCGACAGGGCGATGAGGTAGGCCTTGCTGGGGCCGTAGTTGCAGCCACCGGCGCGGGGAATGCGCCCGGCGACGGAGGCGACATTGATCACCCGGCCGAAGCCGCGCTCGCGCATGGCGGGTATGAACAAATGGCAGAGCTGTGCCACCGACAGCATCATCAACTGGAAAAATGCCTGGTGATCGGCCCAGTTGCGATCCAGCAGCAGGTCGGAGCCGGCGATACCGGCGTTGTTCACCAGATAGTCTATCTCGATACCCTGCGCCGACAGGCTGTTGTAGAGCGCGTCCGGGGCTGCGGGGTCTGACAGGTCCGCCACCTCCACCAGGGTGGTGCAGCCGTGCGCCTGCGCCAGCTCCGCGGCGAGGGCCTGCAGCCTGTCCCTGCGCCGCGCCACCAGCACCAGGTTGTAGCCCTGCGCTGCCAGCTGGCGGGCAAACTCTTCGCCGAGTCCCGCGGATGCCCCGGTAATCAATGCTGTGCGCTTGCGCGTCATCGGTTTTCTCCTCAAGATGTTGCCCTTTGCCTTCGGCATGTTACGCCACACCGCTCGCGCTGTCTGCGCGCCCTACAACCTCGGGAACAGGATCGGATAACTATGCAAAACACAGGGATCGCGCTGGTCACCGGCGCCACCTCCGGACTGGGCGCAGAATACTGCCGCCAGCTTGCCAGTCAGTGCAAAACCATTATTGCAGTGGGGCGGCGTGGCGATCACCTGCAGGCACTGCGTGCCGAGCTTGACGGGCTGACGCGCATTCACCCGGTGGTGGCCGACCTCAGCACGGTGGAGGGTGTAACGCGCACGGTGGAAGCGCTGCGCCAGCAGGGGCCGGTGGATCTGCTGATCAACAACGCGGGCTTTTCGACCCTGGGAGATTTTGCCGACAGCACACTTGAGTTGGAGCTGCAGATTGTGCGCCTGCAGATTGACGCGCCACTGGAGCTGGCGCGTGCCGCGTTGCCCTTCATGCGTGAGCAGGGCCGCGGGCAGATCATCAACGTGGCCTCTGTCGGCGCCTTCGTGGAACTGCAGAAAACCGCGGTGTATGGCGCGTGCAAGGCATTCCTGCTGGCGTTTTCAAGGTCGCTGCAGGCAGAGGTGGCGGGGCAGGGTATCCGGGTGCAGTGCCTCTGCCCAGGCCTCACGCGCACCGAAATTCACGATACGCCGCATTTCGCAGGCTTTGACAAGGGGCGTTTTCCGGAGTCGATGTGGATGGAGGCGGACGCGGTGGTGGCCGAGAGCCTCGCCGCTCTGGCGGGTGACGAGGTGGTGGTGATTCCGGGGCAGATCAACCGGGATATCGTGCGTGGGGGCCTGCAACAACAACTGCAGGCGCTACCGCACTAGGCGCTCCAGTACGCCGCGGTACAGACGGGCCAGCCGTGGCAGGTCCGCGGCGAGTACACACTCGTTGCGTTTGTGGATGGTGGCATTCACCGGGCCGAGCTCGACGATCTGTGCCCCGGTCGGCGCGATGAAGCGCCCGTCGGAGGTGCCGCCGGCGGTGGACAGTTCGGTGTCCAGGCCGGTCTCGGCACGGATGCTCTCCACCACGGCGTCCACGAGGCTGCCGGCGGGGGTGAGGAAGGGCTCCCCGCTGAGCTGCCAGTCCAGGGTGTAATCCAGTTTGTGTGCCTGTAGCAGGCGTTCCGTGCGCCGTATCAGGTCGTCTGCCGTGACTTCCGTGGAGAAGCGGAAATTGAACATGACCTGGAGCTCGCCGGGGATCACGTTGGTCGCGCCGGTACCACTGGTGATATTGGATATCTGCAGGGAGGTCGCCGGGAAGAAGGCGTTGCCCTGGTCCCATACCTGACAGGTCAGGGCGTGCAGGGCGGGCAGCGCCCGGTGAATGGGATTGTCTGCCAGCTGCGGGTAGGCGATGTGGCCTTGAACGCCGCGCACCGTGAGTACGGCGCCCAGGGAGCCGCGCCGGCCATTTTTCACCACATCGCCCAATTGCGCGCTGCTCGAAGGCTCGCCGACCAGGCACCAGTCGATTGTCTCACCCTGCTGCTGCAGGTAATCCACGACCTTGACCGTGCCATCGTGGGCCGGGCCCTCCTCATCGGCAGTAATCAGGAAGCCGATGCGGCCGCTGTGCCGGGGGTGGGCGCTGACAAAGTCTTCGCAGGCCACGAGCATGGCCGCGAGGCTGCCTTTCATGTCGGCGGCGCCGCGACCGTAGAGCATGCCCTCGCGCAGTGTGGGTTCGAAGGGCGGGCTATCCCAGCCGGATTCGGGGCCGGTGGGCACCACATCGGTGTGCCCGGCAAACACCAGCAGGGGGCCGCTGTCTCCGCGCACCGCCCAGAAGTTCTCGACGTCGCCGAAACGCAGCGATGTGCAGCGGAAGCCCAGGCGGGCCAGGCGGTCCATCATCAGTGCCTGGCACCCGGCGTCTTCGGGCGTGACTGACTGGCGTCGAATCAGCTCACAGGTCAATTCCAGCGTGCGTTCCATGGTGCGGCCCCGTGGCTAGTTGTGCGCGTGCAGTTCGGCGTTGAGTTCTACCGCCGTGCGGTTGGTCAGGCACTCGACGGCACCGGTGGCGGAGTTGCGCCGGAACAATAACCCGGACTTGCCGGCCAGCTCCCGCGCCTTGAGGGTCTCCACCGCGTGACCGTCGGCGTCCAGCACCACCACCTTGGTGCCGGCGGTTACAAACAGGCCCGCTTCCACAGTGCAGCGGTCGCCGAGTGGAATGCCGATGCCGGCGTTGGCGCCGATCAGGCATTCGCGGCCCACGGAGATGATGATATTTCCGCCGCCGGACAGGGTGCCCATGGTGGAGCAGCCACCGCCCAGGTCGGACCCGCTGCCCACCGTCACCCCGGCGGATATCCGGCCTTCAATCATCCCGGGGCCGTCGGTGCCGGCGTTAAAGTTGACGAAGCCCTCATGCATGATGGTCGTGCCCTCGCCCAGGTAGGCGCCGAGACGCACACGGGCCGTGTGTGCAATGCGCACCCCCGTCGGTACCACGTAGTTGGTCATCTTCGGGAATTTGTCGACACAGCTGACTTCCAGCGTGTCGCCGCGCAGCCGGGCGGCGAGTTGCCGTGCCGGGAGCTCGCTGATATCGATGGCGCCCTCGCTGGTCCAGGCCACGTTGGGCAGTATGGCAAACAGGCCCTGCAGGTTGGTGCCGTGTGGCTTCACCCGTCGGTGCGACAGCAGGTGCAGTTTCAGGTAGGCCTCGGGCACTGAGCCGGGTGCGGCGTCTTCCTGCAGCAGCACCGCAACGGCGGGCGCCTGGCTGCTGGCCAGATGCGCGGCAATCTGCGCCTGTTCGGTCTGGCCCGCCGCCGCAAGCGCGGCTTCCAGGGCCAGCAACTGCTCCCGGGAGAGCGTGCCCGTGTTGTCGGGTGCGCCAAAGGCCGCAACCAGTTCGCTGGAGGGTGACAGTACCGGGTGGGGGAAAAAGACCTCCAGCCACTCACCGCTGCTGTTTTGAGTGCCCAGACCGAGGCCCAGGGCATATGCCGCATGGTTCATAAGACGTGATTCCTGACGAGGCCCGCCTGCGGCGGGGTGGGTTCAAAGAGTATGCCGCAGCAGCAGTGCTTCCCAGGCGGGCGCCGAAAAGCCGCAGTGGCGTTCGTGGCCGATGTCGAGCAGGGGCCGCTTGATCAGCGTGGGCTGCTGCAGAATGGCCGCCAGCGCCCGGTGGTCATCCATCTGCTCACGCTCTGCCGCGTCCAGCGCTTTCCAACTGGTGCTGCGTCGGTTGACCAGTGTTTCCCAGCCGAGTTCCTGCAGCCAGGACTGCACCTGGCTTTTGTCCAGGCCGTCGCTGCGCAGGTCGTGAAAGCGGTACTCGATCGCGTGCTGTTCCAGCCAGCGCCGCGCTTTCTTCACGGTGTCGCAATTGCTGATGCCGTAGACGGTAATCATGCCTGCCTCGCTGCGGCTCTGTGGGGTGCGCAAGGATAGCAAAAAAATTGTTCTTCCGCAGATTTGCGGCAAGCCATTTCATCATCCGTTCGCCCTCCAGGGAGCCTGCGATATGGAGGCGCGAGGATATGAAACACATGTAGTCAGTGACAGTGTAGATAGCCAGGTATGTTGGGGGTATGACGAGTAGCCTGGCGACCAGAAAGCAGAATCCAGTCAGGGCTGCCACGGAGAGCGAGACCTCCGTATAGCTTAATTGGCCCCGGCGATAGAATCGGCTCGCGTAAATGAAATTCTTTTTCGGTCTTTATCCTCTACCTCAACTGGCATACCCACCATATATGTGCTTTTCCCCGCAGGCGTCTAACCACGTAGCCCAAACGGTATGGTGTACAGTACAACCAAAAACATGAGTACAGCTACGAGCCGAAAAACAGGATTCCTTCCATGGTGTAAAGTCATGTTAAAATAGCTAATTTCCTTCTTCGAAATCCACAGGTAAACACCTATCCAGCCTCCCATACTCAATGTTATCCAAAGAACTGTCTTGCCAAGCGGTTGGCTGTGGACGTAACCATGTACCCCAAGTAAAAGACTGTAGATAAACCATAGGCCTCGGAATATCCAGACAAGCCATATACTCTCACTAGAGGTTTTCATCTCAATTTGACTCTATGTCTATAGTGGTCATACCGCTGATGTAAGAGAAAACTTGAGTAACTCTGTTCATCGCTGCCGGATTATTGCGCAGGATCGGGACACCATTCAAAGCCACTTTGATAAGCTGCTGAGTTGTCAGATACGCCGAGGCCACATTGGCCTTATCAGCCTCATCCGCAAAGTGCAGTGCGCCGATTGATACAACGGCGAAAACTGTCGCTCCAGCACCTATTACACCAACTTGGCTGAAGAACACACCAGCGCCGGCAAAGCCAACCGCCGCATTCCCCGACCGACGAGCCAAGTCCTCCCAGAACAACTGGTCCATCTGCACTTGCTGTAGGAAGCGTTGATAGTTGGCCAGAGTATTTTGGAGATTCTCCGCTGTCGTTGGAGCCGTGCATTCTAGGTTATTCTCGCCACATACCCGTGTCGACTGGGTGTCATCCCGCTCCACCTCAGCCACCGGATTCCCAGTATCTGTCATATTGTCCCCGGGTTCTGAGCTGGGAAAGGTGCTGCCGCTGCTACCAAGCACCAAACTCGACGAAGTGAACCCGCTGAAGAAGCTGGCAGTCGACGATACTCGTGAAGCAGTGACGCTGACATGACTCATCGGTCCTGGCAATTTAACGGGATCGACTTTCTGTATCTGCGCATCGTTACTCGGTGAAAATCCCGAGGGATCCGTATACCTCAGCGGATTATTCAGTACATAACTATAGCGGTTGTATCCTTGAGCATCCTCAGGCGCGAAGGTCACCGGATCAGGACTCAACATCCGCCCAAGGCTCGGGCTGTATAACCTCCCGTTCATATGAATGATCGCCACATCATCCATATGCTCGTGGCCCGTGTAGCCCTGTTGTGCACAAGGTGCATTTTATCAGATCAACTTCAGTGTACTCAGAACATCATCCATTTGTTTTACATCGACGCTATAAAGCCCAACTCCTTCCTGGTTTTTACTTCCATAGTGTTTTATAAAATCAACTAAATTCTTTCCAAATAGAAAATCAACCCTATCCCCCCTGCGACAAACCTTTAACTTCATATGGGTTATTGAATACCCACTCTTTTTTCCATCGCCAGACATAAATTCAATGTGGCCTTCTCGAAGTCGATAAGTTCCACCGCACCGAATAAACTTTGCTCTGGCATATGGTTTATAAACAAACATTGTAAAAAGAATTACGGATGAAATTACCAGAAAGCCAAACAACTCAGCCCAAAGCCCCAGCATGGTGAGAATGTATGCAGGCAAAGCGCAGAAAAGAATGGAAAAAACTAACATAATCAGCTCAATTTTCTCGAAATATACTAACCCAGTTGGCCTCGGTACGATCTCAAATTCTTTATTCATCACAATTAAAAGCTCCTAGACCAGGTTTCTCGGCCATACAGCAACTCCGCGGCGTACGAGGCCCCCATACCGACCGCAGGACCAATATAATGTCCTGTAGATCCATCCGACATTATATATTCGTATTCAGCACCACCGTAAAATTGAGCGCTTACATTGATGGATCCGCCCCACCCCACCAAACCTGAGCGTGGCCCATCATAGATTAATCTTCCAATAGTTCCTGAAGCCCCTACGGCAAGACCACCCTGAATTCCGGCAAAACGAATATGAGACATTCCATTTCGATCAATAGCTATCATTCCCCCGCCAACCAAACCAACACCGGCTGCAGCAGATAGTTCATAAACGAGGGCATGGGTTTGATCTGTAGATAAATCCATTGAACTAATATAGTCACTTCCGTATTTACGGAAATTATCAGTTAAGTCACCTAAGCTATCTGCATTGTCATCAACCCAAGAGTTGAAACCATCTAAAGCTTTTTGCCTGTAATCCTTTTGTGCAACCGGATTCCCTTTTCCATCATCTTGATCTCCAGTGTTGGAAAAAAGAGAACTAAAGTCAAAATTTGGAATTTCGCCGATATTAAATGCAAAATTGTAATCGAAGTTGTTAGGGAAATACGAGAAGGCTGCTCCAAAATCCAACCTCGGCGCAGTAACAATAATCTCCGGCAGACAAAAACCGTGTGAATGATCAAAGCTGCCATTGCAATTAGTATAGCCACTCGGGTCCGTATATTTGAGCGGATTATTATAAGCATAGGAATAGCGATTGTAGTTCTGTGCGTTTTCGGGCGCCTGGGTCACCGGATCAGG
>CEOG01003509.1_pt1 | contig 19335 bp, 7 predicted proteins | sample 530301 | NCBI WGS metagenome assembly CEOG01 (sample SAMEA2619903, study PRJEB7988) | marine metagenome | biome: marine biome (ENVO:00000447); feature: surface water layer (ENVO:00002042); material: "saline water (ENVO:00002010), including plankton (ENVO:xxxxxxxx)" | depth 5 m | reverse complement strand
GCTATTTGTTTGAAAAACCGATACGCGCATAACATAGAAGCGTCTGTACCTTCTACAAAAGGATTTTTACTGTACAATCCTATTTCATTAATGTAACCTGCGGGATAATCAGCTGTGGCATCCCCCACATTTAAAGTCTGTTCGTCTAACACTATCTGCCACATACATTTAGTGTCCGTTACTCTTTTTATATAACCATAAGGAATTCTCCCGAAAGGTTTACTTGTAGTCTTGGCTCCATTTGCAATCAAATTATGAATACTCATGTCCAAGTTACCGGTTCCGTACTGTTCTCGGTTGAACGGTGTTACTACGTCTGACGTGCCAGATACTTGTGCGCCAGCGGTTCCTCCAGACCCACATCGAAAATAAACCATTTGAAAGTTTTCAACATCAACGTCAGGGTCGGAATCAAACATTTGAGAAAGGGTTGCGCCCATCCCGCTACAAATAACATTTTTATCTTCATAGTGCAGCTCCTTACTTCCATCTGGATAATGTTTCCAGATTTCTAAGTGTCCTTGAGGATTTGATTTATCGAAAAAGTCCATTTTAATAATTTATATCCCATATTATAGTAATATGGTCTGTTGTGTTGTAATCTATTTTTAATCCAGGAGGAAAAGTTACTTTCTTATTCGTTAAATTAAAAATAGGATTGTTGCCTGGGTCTGCAATGTTATATAGTCTCACACGCGAACCAGCCGAATATGCAGCACCTGTTCTTTCTATTTGATACCCGCTACCTAATTTGTCATAAGTTTTCTTGTAATCTAAGGAGTTTAATCCTATTGCACCAAGACCTCCCATGTAATAATCTAGGAAACGCCAATCGTCTTTGTGTAACTTGAGAATGTAACGCAAAGTCTTTTTGCCATACCCTCCATAAGAAGCTCCGACTGTAGAAGAGAATGAGGATACTAAGAACCCAGCACTCGCATCACGGGCATCATTGTTGGTAGTCGCATAAGGGAAACGGTAAATATAACCGTCACTATTTACGACGCCCATTTGGTTTAAGGTTCCTGAGACTAAACCACCACTAGGAGATAATCCCCATGACTGGTCACTATTTACTAATCCGTAAGTTCCTGAGCCAAAGAACAGACCTGCGGATGGTAAGTATGCTCCCATGGTGATGGCTTCTTCTAAGGTTTTCTCCCCTGTTACAGATGGAGCCATAGGGTTATTAATAGCACGGATACCACTTACATCGGGGTTAGCGACTGTTGCCTGGCTTTTTAATTTCGCGGGATATTGTTTGAAAAAATTAATTCTATTCAGAAAATGTCCTAGCTGCCCAGGTTTTCCTTGAGATTGTAACGACTGTAAAGTTGTGTCTGCGGGCTTAGGGAACTCGGGGAAGTTGAAAGTATCTCCCGATACCCGATAAATTAAAGGGGTAGCATCCGTCCATTTATAAACTTTAAAGTCTTTTATATCCACACTTCTCAGAGCGGTTCCTCCAGCCTGCACTCTAAAGCTTGCGATTATTTTCGTATTAGGACCAAACTGAGGGACGGGAATTTTAGGAGATAAAATTTGGTTCCAGGATTTAGCATCCGCATAAAACTCGTCTGCGCTTTGAGCTCCACGGTCGTACAAGGTGGTTTCTAAAGTTTTACGTTCTATACCTGGGTCCCACTCTTGAGAGATAGGGTTATACGAATATCTTACTCCATCATACATGGCTGCAATAGAAATGGCTATTTTATCGGTAGCCGTATCCACACTAATACCTTCTATCCCTACGGCGAACATATCACCCGCGCTCAAACCATACTCAGCTAAAGTGAAGTTTTGTGTTAACCATGGAGCGAATGCAGAATTTCTCATTTTGTTTACACGGGTAACAGGAACAATAATACCCGCATCAGTAGCGGTTCCTGTATCCCCCGACGTCGCACGGAACATAATACTCCCGTTGACTGCCCAGTCTGTCATACCTGAAGGACTCGTTACATTCCCCATAATATTTTTTGTGCCTGTCCAGTTACTCATTTTAAATACCGCGCCATCGGAATATTCATCATAATGAGTTTGTCCAAACGGTTCGCTGGTCCACACTTTTGGGTCTCTAATCCAACGACTTCTACCGCTGTTGTTTACCAAAGAGACGTCCTGAAGTGAGACGTCATGCAAAGAATAAACTCCTCCAGAAGTATCGATGATATTTAACTGGTACTCAGTATCTCTGTCCAATCCGTACAAACACATTTTAGAAATTAGTGATTGAGGGGTTGAAATAAAACTTTCTGGAGCTGTCTCCAGATTTTCTGAGTAATAGTCTGTAGACGACACCGGCTGTGCTTGCCAATCTTGATTTACAAAATCGTAATAAAGTTCTTTCCAAATATCGACAGCTGGTCCTAGCCCCGGTCCGTCCAAGGCTAAATCACTTACTAAGGTTCTGCCAGTTTCAGCATTAGGTCCGTACAAAGCCGCGGTGAATTTAAAAGCTCCTCGGCTTCCTTCTCCGTCTAATGTTTTATCGTTGTATGCTGTTAAAATATTATCGTCTATAGCCGGGAACACGATAGGGTTAGGATAGGTATAAGGAGTACCGGTTTCCGTGGTTGCTCTTTCCGGAAGTTTTAAGAAATAAGAGCCCGACACACTGTTTCGGTACGCAGGATTAACCGATGTAATAATATCATCCCATTGCGCAGTCTCCCAATTAAAAAATACGGGATTCGCACCATTAGTGGAGCTTAACACAAAATAAGAACCATTATCAAACTCGTTAAATACGTTCATCGATAATGTGTACTCTCCTGGGTTAGCTCGCAAGTCTTCCGACACAATATAATTTTGATTCCCTGTTCCCGATGCTCCTACATATAAACCCCAGTCTAATGGAGTGCTGTCTGTTAAATCATTACAGAAAAAAGGATGAGTTGCTCTCGTGGCTAAAGAGTTCGTTGAATACGGATTAAAATTGGTGGGTGAGTTAGTAGCACTAAAATCCAGAGCGTCTCTCATCCACAATGATAAAACATTATATTTATTTGATTGGGAGGTTCTCGCTTTAGCTTTTAAGATATAACTAAACCCAGGAATGTTAGCTGTATTTTGCATCGTTCCTTTTACTGCCAAGCGATACGTCTTAGTAGGTTCCAATCCTGCGAAGTTTTGGACTAACTGAGTTTTGGTGGTAGCCTGAAAGTTGTTCATATCGTTACGTAAACGGCTACGAGTATCATTGGTTAAGGCGCTGTATCTTGTCGCACTTAATGTTAATGCGGAATAAATGTTTCCAGACGTGACTCTACTTCCAGTAGAGCTTAAACACCATTTAGCCACTCCGCTTTGGTCGTAAACATAAGTTCTCCACCCTGCTAATTTTCCAAAAGAAAAATTTCGGATTGAGTAATAACAAAATCCATTAGCGTCGGTTCTTCCTGTACCTCTCAAATTTATAGTATAAGTTTGGCGGTCTGCGTCTGCGGGTAACATTACCTGCACTCCTTTTTGATACCAAGTGTTTTTAGCGGTATAAGATATTTGTAGAGGAGTGCCGTTAGGGCTAAACATATTATTTTGTTGAGAGACGGAGTTTGGAGTAAAGTTATACTCGTACCCATCTGAATTCCTAATCAAGTTTACCTCCAAATTACCACAATTAGCAGCAGTAGATTCCCCAGACACCATAGTATCAAAAGACAACATCATGGTAGCGTTGTTATCATATTGAGTGTTTGCTTGGTCTAGTAAGTTAGGGTCGGGAGTTAAGGGGGTAGTAAAAGCAAAACGGTTGCGGTATTCATCACCTAAATTAAAAGTTTGTTCTATGAACGCAACACCACTGGACGCTAAATCGTTTGAAGAAGCGTATAAGGAAACCCCGTCCGTTCCTGAGAAAATTTTACCTGAGTCCGTCGCTAACGGGAAGACGGCTCCATAAGCCGCGCTATCCTCTCTACTTCCCGGGTCATTAGAGTATTTAACTAAAGGATTTAACTGTTTCCACCCAGGAAGTTTAAACAGCCCAGCTTGAGTACAAGCGGTTGGGTTTTCTGCTTCTCCCGTAGGAAACTGTGTGGTAATGGTGAAGTCATTGTTCACCAGCTCACTTTGATGTTCTAAGAAGTTAGGATTTCGTAGAATTTGATAACGTTCATCGCATACCTCCAATCGTATTATGTTAAGGTAGGGATTGACATAACCTTGTTCCCACGGCGCAAATCCTGTATCAACGAAGCCAAACGAAGGAAATACATACTCTACGAAAAACTGATTGAATGGAGAGAAGGCTTGGTCTCTTTTATTACCTTTTAATCTTAGACGAAATTCGTTAACGTCGTAGTAATCTTTTAATTGGACGGTGTGATTTAAATTTTTATTATCTCTATCTAACCGTTCAAATTTTTCTGTAGTAAAATTATAATATTCAACAGGTACGTCGTTAGCTCCGCGGGATATCCTTATATCCATGGTTGCGTTATGAGCTTTACCGTTTGTATAAAAAGTATACACTCCTCCTAATTCCATAGTAGGAAGAGCTTGTCGTAATGTTACTTGTTGTTGACCTTTGATAAGTTCAAATTTGGTAATATCAATCGTTCCTTCAGCTACGGTGTCCGTTGTAGGTTGTACAGCACCACTTACATCATTCAGATAATTTACCGTCCACCCTTTAAGATTTTTAAGTGTAGGGTTTTGCAGTAAATTAGCCTCCACCATATTATCGTATTTCCACTGATTAAACCCAATACCTGAATAACAATCCCACATCTCAAATACGGAGTTGTCGTTAAGAGGAGCTAATTGGTAGAGGTTTCCTGATGTGGCGATAGAACTGTACCAGTATCTCGAACCTCTCTGGGAATAACTTTCTTTCGCGCTACCTAACGTCATTGCTTGTATTTGGTAACTAGACACCGAGCTTGCTCCTATCGGACCTGCTCCTCCTGTCGGACCTCCACTGGGGTTGGGCATGTAGGTCATCACATCCGCTACTGTTTTTCTAAAGCCATCGACCACCATGTTAGAGCCTTTGTACAAGCTCTTGTGCTCGTTTCCATAACTTTGAAAAATCTCTATGTTACCTTTAATCATTTTCTTTAAATCCATAAACTCCGTTAGTAGCAGAATGGCTTCCTCCCCACCATTCTAAATACTCGTTTCGGCTACCACCTGATAATAGGTAGGTTCCCGACGAATCTATAGCATCTCTTGATGATTTACTGATGTTCAGGTCATCAAAGAAATCGAATATATCTGCAAAGTCTTTTTTCGTATAATCCTGTGCATAAACATTATAGCGTTTATTTACAATATCTACGCCTAATAATGTAACCCCGCGGAATTCTCCTGTGTTGTCCGGTTTTCCTATCTCCACATAATAAACAGTCTCGTCATTATGAATTGGACCGGCTGAAGCAAAGTAACCATTCAAAGGACCATCTTTAGAGAGGGAGAAGTATTTCAAAGGGGTCCGGGTGTTTAATGTGTTAAAGTCTAATACATGTCGTTGGGTTTCTATAGAACTCCCTTCGAATGAAAGTTTTTTCCATTGTTCTTCATTACTAGTTTCACGTGCGTCAGACCATGAGTTGCTGGTCCAGTTATAACACCAGTTTCTCGCTATAGAATTCCATCCATTACCTACAAAAGGTTTGGGGTCGGTTACCAGACGAACATATAAATCTTCATCCTTAAATCCGGCACCTGCGCCTGCAATTTTAGCAACACGACCATTTATACCTAACTGATAATGTTCGTTCTTAAATAATTTATTTCCTTGTCTCCCACCTCTGATTTTGGCGGGGGATTCAAAGTTTTCTATTTTAATATTTTTTATTTGATAACCACAAACTGTAGTATAAGCTCTAGCTGCCGGAGCAATATAAAGCGAGTAATTGTCCCCTTGTTCGAATACAGATGAGGGAGTTATTACCCCGCTAAAAACACTGAACCCAGGTTCGGTTTGTGGACCCCCACTAGTTAAAACATTAACTAAGTTGCCCGAGAAAATAGCAGCGGTATCTCTCCATCTACCGTTGGGTTGGTCCCACTGTTTAGATTTAGTTTCGTTAATTAAAGCATATGTTAGTCTGTTGTTGGCTAAGTGTACGCAAGACGCTTCCATGGATATTTTATAACGATTATTAGGAGTGAGGGGGCGCAGGTTGGGAGGAGTTTGACGGTCCGTAGGATTAGAGACTGTTCCAAACGCCACACTTCTCTGAGCACCTAGGACACCCGACATTACACCTATGGTTCCTGTTCCAGACGAACTTCCTCTACCCACCATCGCTATGTAAGGTAAGGAACTACCACCTACATCATCCTTAAAATAAATCGCCCGGGACGAGTGACCGGTGGGACCTCCGCTATAAATATTCGGAGTTCTCTCTAGGCTATACATAGCCCACCCTGCAACTGCCGAGGTTGATAGATTTTGTCTCGCAGCGTCACGTGGCGCAAATAACAGTTTTCCGTTATAAGAGTAGTTAGTATTTCCGTCCAACGCATAGCGAGCCCTCACACTTTGGATAGGGCTGTCAGTTACCTGTCTCTGAACGAAGGTTATGCCGCTAGGAGAAATCAAATCTATATTGTAAGGGGTGTTATTGGTATTATTCCAAACAGCTATACTGTTAACATTTCCAGCAGCAAACTCAATCCCCGACAATACCGTTTTGTTCGCCTGTATTACTTGTGCAGGATGTTCAAATACATCCAAATAATTGGAATATGTGCCGAACGCTCCCGCGGCTAAAATCCCTTCAGTGAGTTCTACTCTTCCTCCCGAAGTATTTAAATACACATTGTTTTGAGATACAGCAGGAGTGGTAATAACACCACTCCAATCCGAGTGAATAGAGGAAATAGCTCCACCAAAGCTTCGGGCAAACGCTTGGGAACCTAGGGAGTTTTGCAAATTACCTTTTATAGAAAAATTATGATTAAAAAGTAAGGGACCAAATACATGAGCTATAATGTTAAACCCTCCTGCATACCTATCCCCATCGACTTGCGTTTCTTGGTCTACCCAGCATTGCAAGTTTCTATTGAACTTTGTATTATATTCTTGATATAGTGATTGTACTCCGGCACCAAATTTAAAATTATCAAACCCTTCGTTAGTAAATCTTAACCAACGAGAATCTTCGCGACCTCGTCTAATAAAGATGTTTGTCATTGCTCTTAATATTTGAGAACCAAATACGTCACGTAATTGATTGAAACTAGAAGCGTTGGTTTCAAACCCCGGTATATTTCGTTGAGGAAAGAAAGAAGAGCCATGAAATTCAAAGAAGGGGGTAGCGGACCCGTTGTAATAGGAATATACTGATGAAAGACTTCCGCTAGTATCTACAAATTGTTGTGAGGAGAAATCGAATCCTTTGGGAACAAACCCTGGTAAATTAAGTCCGCGAGCCTTAAGTACCGGTTGTAAAGCTCCTCCACTTACTCCAAACCAGTCTGTGGCAATAGGTTGGTTTAAACCTTCTCTGTTCTGAGCCCAGCCTGTGAATTTATATTTTAGATTTCGTCTACGACCAGCAGTTCTTCGCGCTAATAATTGTTTGTATGCGACACTAGCTTTACCCGCCGGTTCTATTGAACCACCGCCACTCCAGAAGTAACCTTGAGGTCCCGTACCTTTACTTCCATACAGAGTCGCAGAAGGTAGCCATCTACCGCCTTTAGGATTAAATATGGTTGGGAATACCCCCACACCACTAAACGAGCCATACGCGCCCCAGGCGCCCGGGAAAGCAGACGTGGTATAAGTGCTATGGAGTTGGTCCATATCCGATTGAATAGTATTAATTACTTCTATATTCTGAATACCGGACCACGCGACTCCCGGAAGTGTACCGTCTTGCCGCGTTCTATAATAGAAATCATCTATCCCAGAGCCCACATATATTTTGTTTATAGTATGGAAAGGAGCGAACTGGCGGAAAATATCTATAACCGCCGGAATACCCTTTTTACCTATTTTGGTTTTGTCGGGGTTTATCAAACTATTAGAAGAGAAATCTATAGCCGAGGCAAAGAACTTAGAGTGTACCTCTGACGATTTGGAGTTCCAATAATCAAAGACACTCATACTTTCTAAATCACCTCCACGAATAATCTGTGGGTAATTGTAAGGTAATTTTAGAGAGGAGGTAAAAAATTTAAAATTATTATTTGAGCCCCATCCAGGTTCGTTTATACCTTCTCCGGATTTTATCTCCACTCCACTTAAAATATATTTGGATACGCTGTTGGCAGCGGAGACCGCTACACCACACCCAGCCTCTTCAAAACTGCGTGATAAAATGGACGAAAGACTTCTAGCAAAATTATCTACATTTGGTCCTATCCGACAGTTTTGATAAAATCTATTTTCTTCCCAAGGAGGGATTCGTAGAAGTGCTCCTCGGTATTCATATCCATTAGTTTTGTTTCTAAACTTTCTTACTTCTTGTGATTTCCAATAATCGGTTTCTTTGTATGGAACCCCTCCTATGTACAAATAATTATAATACTCGTTTAGAAGTTCTAAAACAGCATCTGTCGCAAATCTAACGTTTTTATCTTTATCGTTAGGGTCAAAATTACGAACCGACATTCGTATGCCAGACGACTCTAAAGCTTCATTCCAATTAGTTTTAAATGATAAGTATTGAGAGTTGTTGTTTCCTAAGTTAGTCTCAGTTTTAAGAGTATAGTAAATTAAATTAGGTACATAAGATTCCCATAACTCTTGTAATCCCGAAGTTTCAGCTACTGGATTGTAGATGGAAGATGGGATAACCATGTTTACCGCGTTAGCTAAAGCTTGTCTAGTACCTTTAGCCTTATACAAGTAAATGGCTTGTTTTAACTGGTCTCTCCATTTATCGGGTTCTTCCGTAAAGAAAGTCCAGCCCAAATATCTTCCCAAATATTGAAGAAACTCTTCGGGACATTCCTCGATATCTAACAAATACTGAATGTCTCTAATCGAAGTTTTAACGTCATAAAAACCATATGCTATCGCTTTGAGCATCTTGCTCATCGGACCAGCATTTTCCATACGATTTACATCTAACCCCATTAATGAGGCGTTGACAATATCTCTAAAATACAGTGAGTTAGGGTCATCTTCATTTACCCACACATTAACTAAGGTGTCTAAAGCGCTAACTAGTTGTGCTCCAGACGCATAGTAATTTTCCGTTTCCCCATTAGCTACAACATAAGTGGAAGAAGGGCTGCTAAACGGTGCTGGTAAATAATTAGCTCGTACGGTTTCCCATTGTGTACCTCCTCCTACAGCGTTTCTATACATCCACTTGAACATATTACTAACACCGTCCGAAGTTTTTATACGTTTACCATAATAAAGGTTATCTACGATGGAGCTGTAGACATAAGAACTTACCGGAATGGAGTTCGAATCAATAACCGTTCCTGACGTATTTTGAAAATATACCCACCCCAGTTTATCAATCAATTCGTTACTAACCGCTGAAACGGAAGAAAAAGTTGACCCTACTGTCGCGCTAAACCCCTGAGCGAAGGTTTCTGTTACGTAATTCGGGTGCGTTGATGGTAGGGCTGACGTAAGAAGAAAATCCTCAAACTCGTCTCTATTAGGAAAACTCGCAAACGTTTTACCTAAAGGACGTAAAACATAATTCTCATAAGTAGTAGGACTTACATCTGTTAAATTATTGAAAGGGACGTAGTAAGGTACAAATGAATCGTTACTACTAAACGAAGATACCTGTAAATTATAAGTGGTTGGCTTGCCAATCAAGGCTGAGGTGTTGGACGCTAGGTATAAAATAGAACCTAGAACTCTGTACTGTAAATCTTCTTCTTGTCCGAATAGATTATATTCATTCTCTTCATAGAAATCAGGGATAATGCGCTGAATTACTTCTATGTAATTCGCTTTAAAATGTTCTTGTCCGGGTCCCTTGTCCGACATTCTCATGGTTATACTAGCTCCGTGTTAAACTCAAAGTTATTCAACTGTACAATCTCATTAAAGTTAACGTAAATATCTTCTGGAAGATTATCTACTTTAAAAAATCTAATTTCCGGAACGGTTAACATAAAATTGTTGACGTCAGACATGCTGACCTTCTGTCCAAATGATAAATTATCAACATCAAAGTATTCTAATAACTTGTTTGCAGCTTTTTGTTGAATAGAGTCAATAAATCGTTTATTAGATTTATCGATATAAAGAGTTGCTACAATATCTAATGTTCTGACTACTCCGTCTGAAATTACAATGTCATCGGTGAGCATTTTATAATTTTTAAAATAGTCTAGCAATTCTTTTTTCATTGCTACCGAGGCTCGTTCTAATTGAGTAGAGGAAGCTTTGGACAAAACAAATAAATCAATAACGTTCGCAGCTGCTCCATTGCTTCGTAAAGACGCCATGCATTTAGCGGTAGTTCCTGCGGTTCCCACAAACGAATTAGCTAAGGCATTGTAATCCTCGCCAGTGACAGCTCTATACTGCGTTCTGAAGAAGTAGGGTGCGTATTTCTTGGCATGAGCCACAGATTCAGCGGGTGTACCTCCCGAGCCTTTTGTACTATTCGTTAATGTACAGTCTACAGCTTTAGCTAAGCCCGTACCAATATTGTTTGTTACCGTGACGGTGGAGTTTAAACTCCCTTGAGCAATGTTTCCATTCCCTCCTCCTCCGGTTCTGTAAGTTACCACAAAATTGTTACCCGGAGTTGGGAGGCGTCCACGGACACCATCACCGAAAGTAAGTATCGCGCCAAAACCTCCTGTGTAATCCTTCTGGAATACAGGCTGACTTCCTCCCGACGCTAAAAACAGATTACTGATTTCGTTATATTGAGTACCTCCGTTTTCTGTAGAAGAAACTCCAATGCTTCCCTCAATTACAGGACCGTCAGTAATCTCAAATGTCTGTCGTGTTTTTACCCCTCCTCGGAAAGTTCCATTGGCACTATTTAAAACTCCTTCTAACAAAAACAAACCGCTAGCATACTGACCTCCTGCGAAATCAGCCGCAGCGGTCAAAGTCAAATCTTTATTGAATAAATCTAACTCACCATTAGAAGTCTGTTTGGTAATCGTATAACTTAAAGGAGTACTGCTTCTTTGATTTGTCACTTGCACTGTCCGGTCCGCTTCAGCAATTAAAATATTTCCTGTAGGGGTTTCCGTATTTGGAAAAGTTAAAAGACCTGTAGCTTTAGATGCTGTAGGACCTTTCATACTTACCCCAATGAGTTGAAGAAGTCTTTGTAGGTTATCTTCGCTTTTTACTGTATCAATATACATTTCATTAGCCGTCATATCAGCTCTTAAAGCTAGTACCGATGCCATATACGCGTACATCTCAAGTAACATTTGACCTAAATCGGAAGCTGCGAAATTGTTATAATCAGTGGGGTAAACGCTCTTTAAATAGTTTTGTAAGGCTGCTCGATATTGGTCGAAGCCATTTATATTATAATCAATCAAATCCTCTTTCTTATCGTCGGGGACTTGACCTAATTTTAAAAAGTCTGACTCAATAGTGCCATCGAAGCCTGAAATATTATACAGACCCTGAAAGAAACGAGAATAATCTGTGTTAGTTGCCATAATTATACGAGAACCTCCACCAGCTCTCCAGTTAGTAAATCATCTTTCGATGTGATATAAAGTTGAATTTTGAGTTTGTTGTTTTCAAAATCAGGGGTGAGCTCTAATCTTTCTACAATGACTCGGGGTTCATAAGTTGCAATAGAATCTAGTATCTGCTCTCTTAATGTGTTTATCATATCATCTGTTAAAGGTTCGAAAACAGATGAGCGGATATCAGTTCCATAATCAGGTCTAAATACCCTAGCGCCACGCCCGGTCATAATAAGTTGAATTACACAATCACGTAAAGACCGTAAGTTTTCGTTTTGAGCTACGTATCCACCTACTCCCTCATTCATCATAGGGAAAGCTACTCCTAAGATTCTTTCCTTAGAAGGTATTTTGACGTAATTTAAATCGTAGTTAGACATAATTAACTTGGTAAGAGAATGTTTTTGAAAAATCCTTTTTGGCTAGTGTAATTGTGTTTAGCCTCAGTAGTAGTTAGAGCTCTTGTGTAAATCTTAAAACTTCCTATATAACCGTCTAAACCGCTTCTAGGTATAATACGAGTTGGGGAGCCTCCGCCTTTCGGGGCTGAAAGTGGTGGGTCATGTTGTCCTACCGGGTACAATTCTCCCCCGATAGTGGTTGTTATTAATGTATCTCCTCTGACCGTGCCTTGATGGGTGTTATTAGTATTACTACCCAAGAACCCTTGAGGCTTATAATCAGTTCCAGGAATCTTAGGTATGTTGTCCGTATAACCTCCCCCAATAATCCACGGGGTGAACACAGGAAAAGCAACCCGTTCAGGGGTGCAGCGCTCATCATATATGGTGTTCCCCAGAAAGCTTTCTACTGTCGGGTCATTAAAAAATATAAGGTCAGATTTATCGTCTAAATCCATTTTCACACTCGTAGGGAGGGTTGTGTCGTCAGGGTTCCCACCCAAAACATCACTTAAAGATGAAGTAGTAAGTAACTCCCCATCTAAATGGAAGTTTACGTCTTCATTTACATAATCAAAAGATACGCTGATGTGATGATATCCCGAACTCACATCTTGAATTCCAGTCCCGCTAGAATTTAATACTGAACTTGGGATATACATACCAACTTGCTTAACTTCGACAGCAGAGGGTGTGTTCCCGGCAGATGTTGCCCAGGTTTCCGCAATACACACACTATGCCCCCACGTAGTTGTTGGGGTTGTATCATAACTTTGGTTTTGTCCAACCGTTGGAGCGATACAAAACTCAAGTCCGCTTGTATTGGTTCCAGCTGGTGCGGGGGAGCCACGGTCCCTCCATCCCATTATCATACCTATCGTCCGGTTAAAGTTAGTTCCCCCTGGAGTTAATCCTTTGCCAGGGGACGCATTCGATTGGGTGGTAGCTGTAAGGTAGTCCGTTTGTGCTGGACCACTATTTTCATTAGCGAATACTAATCTATATCGATGTTCATCGGTCATATCTCTATACACCCTAGGGACATAAGCCCAGAAATCAATAGTAACTCCTTCTTTGCTATAAAAAAGATTATCTAAAGGTCTCGCTCCATTATAAGGAATATTAGGTTGTAAAACATTATAATCTTTAGTAGAGTTTGGTAATCGAACATATGAACCTTTAACATCAGCCCATAACGCGCTTCTCTGACCGCGCTCGTCAAATATGGTTCCTCCGAAATAAGCCTGTCCTACCCCTGAAGGAAATACGAAGGACTTATCGTAACCCACCAGTTTTCCGTCTAATCTATTGGAACCCTCAGCCGCGTTATTCAAAGCGTACAAAGTTCCTGACGGTTCCGTTACTGCATCAGGGTCTAAGAAATTATAGCAGACAAGAAGGTCTTCACTAATAATATCATCTGTTAAAGATTTGTAAAGAGGGGTTGTGGCGCTGAGACTGCCCGACGTTTCTCGGTGAACCCAATCCCCAAACCCTATCGGGTCTACTGCTAGACTATCGACGCTTGTCGGAGGCATGTCAGTAGGACCAATAACATATTTGGCTTGGTAAGGAGCTATAATGGTATCTAAGTCTTCTGAAAATAACGTTAATTGTTTTTGAGTCTGTAAAGGTATATCACTTTGTTTAAGGTATGAAAAATCATTGATGGGTATGCGAGGAATTTCTTTCCAGAACCCTACCTTAGCTAAAATGTTTGGAGATTCTACCTCGTCTACCACCTTTTTGGTTTTAGTGTTGTATGCAACTGTTTGTCCTCCATCTAACTGATAAAGGTTTATTGTTTTTATAGCGTCCGGCAAATCTTTATATTGAAGTTTATATTCAAACGCTTTTCCGGTTGGTGGTTCATACTGAAAAAACAACCCTTCTCCTAGAGGATGTTGGCGATTGGTTACGATAAAGGAGTCTCTTCCGAATATAGCGGCTATTGTCAGCTGTCTTTTTCTTTTTCTTATCTTACTATCGTATACTGATGCCACGGCACCGAGTTGAGCAGTATAAGATTGGACTATCGCGTCTGTAGCCCCATACCCGTTGGCTAAAATCTCTGCGATATAGCCTGATACCTGCGTCATATGGGATTGTTTATCATCCTCAAACTGTTGAAGAACATCATCATATAACTGAAATGCTTCTACGCGGGGGTTTTCTTCTTGATAAGGAACGTTTAAATCAAAGATAGTGTTAACTGTGCTTTCCCCGTCTTCTTCGGTAAACGATAATCCTCGACCCCCGCGGTTTGAAGGGTACTGTAAGTTCCACATATCCGCCGAGACAGGGTAAGGAATAACATCGGGGACGTCTCCGCTACGTGAATCATAGTACAAACCATCTTTGGACAATACAAATCTTTCGTTAGTGGATATGGGAGGTCCAAAATCCAAATCAAAGACGGGCTGAACATCCTCAAACACTCCTGATGCTTGGGCAGTTAACGTTTGAATTAGTTTTTGGTTTTCTATATAAGGAGCGATTACCTGAGATTGAATATATTTTTCATTTGCGGCAGCTGCCACCTCAACTTTTTGAGCTATAGAAGGCGGTAAACTTTGTGTATCCAAAGCTTGAATATTAAGCTGAGGATTTGGTAGTTCACCAGTAGCTCTTTTTTCTAATATTTCCGTTGCTGTATCAATTGTATTGGTAAGTTCATCAACTTCCACCTGCAAATTAGAACTCTTTTGTTGAAGAGCAGATAATTTTTGTACGACTAAGACACCCAAAGCAACTTTTACCTGCGAGCTGAAATAATCATTAATCTCGGAGTTCATAGTGTCAACTTGTTCAGACGTAGTTCCTGTAGGGACAGTCCCTGGAACAAATACTGGTGCTCCACTTGGGTTAGTTCCTGAACTATTTAAAAGAGCGGCTCCATTCGCAACATTGTTAGCGGGTTCCAACATGGCTTCCTGTTGTTCTCTAGCGGCGGGAGTCCCTCCATTGGACACAGAAATACGTCCTTGGGTTGGTGTACGTAAGGTGGAAGTGCCTTGGAGCTTGGACATTTTAGCATTCGTCGCTCCAAGCTCTACATTTTTCTCTTCACGGTCCACTGTCATCGCATTAACTAACGAAGTTAAAGCGTTGGTCGGAATCAAGTTCAGAGAGTCGGGTGAAAAGATAACCATTCGTCTGTTTTATTTAGGTGAGAGTGCCATATAGCCAAAATCCAGGAAACTGTCTATTTGTTTTAATTTTTTTCGTCGATTCTGTCACTGTGGACTCATGAGCGTAAACTCTTAAAACAAGATACTGTCCACGTTTAATAGAAGGAGGGACGACATTTTCTAATACGTTTTGCCCATCCCCCTCACGCGCAGTAGTACCATCGGAAGCATAATACCGTGCATATTTTACGATGAATTCATCTTCACTTTCCGGTCTCCCCTCAGTTTTAAGGATAACTGAGTACATGAATTGAGTCGTTCCCCCTGTGTAGGGATATGCACCCATTGTACCTAAAGTTTTTAACGTAAAAGATGTGTCTGCAAATAGATTAGTGAAAGGAGGGGTTAATAGCGTGGTAGAGGTGTTGCGTAAATCTAACAGAGTAATGTCTTGGTCAGTTGGAAAAGCTTCCGATTTCACAACCAAATCATTAAGGCTAATCTTGTCATAATACTGGCTGGAAGTGTTAAGTTCCTCCCATTCCGTATGAATTTTTAAAACAGGGTTAGGACCCCACTGTTGAGTCCATGCATTATAGCGGGCGGTATTCCCTAACGTATTCGACGGCAAATTATTATCTAACGTTGCATCGCGCAGTTTAAATCTAAGAGATTCGTAAGGACCTACCACGTATTTATAATCTAAATGAAAATCATTAATGAGAGTTTTTTCTATACCGGGACCGAACGAATTTACATATGGAGTATTTACGTTGGCATTTCGAAAATCTAACGCCGATAAAGCGAAAAAGTTTTGTGTAAGATTATTTGCTTTTTGGGAGGCGATGAATATCACTGACCACACTTTCTCGAAGGATAAGGTGTACGCACCGATAGAACTCGGCGTTATGTCATTCACATCCCATACCGGTGAGATACGAAACCCTTTAAATATTTTAGGGCTCGGAGGAAACGACCCGTCATCTTTAGGAGAGTTATTGTTGTACAAAATCACAGACCCTTCATCTAAAGAATAAGATTCCGCATAAGGTAAAGTAGTTCCGGTGTCCGTAGGTCTATCCCCTGGGTAGAATACAATAGAGCTTCCGTAAATTTCTTTAGTTATAGTGTTCATGCGTCCATCCCCGGTTTAGATGTAGGTCTCCCTTCGTTTCCATAATGGCGATGTTGAGTTAATGATACCCCAGCGATACTTACATCACCTCCTCCCCCGTTCAAGTTTACAGTAGGAGCGTCGATATTGATAGCATTAGGGGTTAATTCTATTGTACAGCTACCGCACTCTAACTTAATGTTTTTATAACCGCGAACTACGACATTACCGTCCAACGCTTCTATACTAATATCTCCTTGCCCAGCATTCTCTAACTCAATGTCGTCTTTACTACCTGGACCAATAGTATGGGAAATACCTCCTTTAGCGCTATACGTTTCAATATCCCCTTTAGCATTCACTTTAATAGAATCATCGCTCGTTCCTGCGTAACCTGTGGTTACAATTTGCATTCCGTTTTTATTCTCGTCAGCCAAAGTAATCATATCTCCCCCCGCTTCTGCTGGGGCATCGCTTAAAATCAAGCGTTTGTTTCCAGCACTCTTTAATTTTATCTCATTTATTTGACGTTCGGGGGTATTTTTATCGCTGAGTGTTACGCTATGACCAGCCGGATGTTTTAAAACAAACGAATCGGGCAAATCATTGTCTCTATAGACGTCATTTTCGTCCGGTATACCATAAGAAATGGTGGGGTCGTTAGGGATAGGCTCTCCGTTATCAAGAACTTCATTTTTAGTAAGCTGTTCTCCCTGACCTTTGATGTAAGGCTGTACTTTTGTATTAGGTAAAGCGTCTTGTCCGGCTGCATAAAGACATCCGAACCAAAAATTTTGTGTGGCTGGGTCAGCGTAAGGAACTTTTCCTATAATTACTGTAGCCCCAATACCGGGAAGCGCAAAAAAACCATATCCTGCCCCTCCTACGGGAGAAACATAATCACAGGTCTGTGGACCTTCCGGAAAAGCGGGGGATGCAACAAGTAATCTTCCTGCTCTTTGTTCATCTAAACATTGAATAACGGTACCAAACGCAAAAAAACCATTACCTGGACTAATTTCCGCAGCAACTTCCTCTTGTACCGGAGTTTCCGTTCCAAAAGGAGCCATACTGTCTAACATTGCACGTGCTAGAGTGGCTTCATCACCCATCGCGTCGATTGCTTTACGTAAATTAGTCATTATCTATAATCCCTCACCTCGTTTATATTTACCTTGATATCTCTCACTAATGAAAGTTCGGTCAAAAACCCTTGGCTAGGATTGATACGGTGCTTGAATCCAATTATTTGATAAGCTCCGCTCAACCAATGCAGTTCTCCAGACGCTAAACGTGGGTCATAAAATTTAAAAAATATTCGTCTTGTAAGGAACTCAGAACCTGGTTCATCAATCTCAGGTATTCCTAAAGTTGTTAAAGTAATATTAAATACTTCTTGACCCATAGCCTTATTAAAGTTGAATTTAATGTCTTGCATTTTATCAACACGGTCTTTTTCAGAAATACGAGCTCTAATAGAATCAAAATCTACTCGTCGTCGAAGAACTTTATTTTTTACTTCTTTGCGTGGTCTTGTATCACCTATCTCAAATACTTCAGTAGTAGTTTCATTATTCTTTCCATCGATATCCGCTTCTGGAAAAATAAGATTAACTAAAGTAGGGTCATCTATCACACTCGCGAGTTTCAGTATATCCTCGGCTGTATTTTTACCTAAAACATTGGCAAGGTCCTTAGGGTCATCATAAGAATCAATTAACGTAGGTAACATTTTTAAAATATCATCGTTAATAAATGCTGTGGTTTCTCCGTTGCTTACCTGTCCCCCTTCTACTGTGGTAGTATTAATAAACTCTTCACGCTGTTGACGTAGTTTTGCTAACTGAGATTCGTCTTGTTGTACCGTAGCGGAATTTATTTTTTTATCTTCGAGTTGTTTGATTTTATCTGCAAGGATATTAGAGATAGCGTTAGTTATCATGTCCGAGCTAAACGTCTGCATCCCATCAAACAGTGATTTAATATCATTAAACTGACGAACTGAATAATGGCTTTGAGCTAAGTTAACTAACACACGATTGTCTCCCGTGAAATCTACCTTAGCAACAATCGAGTTTGCGGTTCCATAATCAAGATAGATTACTGCATTACCTGCACTCGGGTCAAACGTTTGCGGGAAAGATTTGACTGGTCTAATAATTCTTTTCGTCCAATCTTCTTCGATGGTATCTCCGGGAGCTAAAATAAGAATCGTTTTATCTTTTTTCGCAAAGTCGTCAGACTCCCAATTCACACCTTCCAAACCAGGACAGTTCTCTTTTAATATTTTTTTCTCTTCAGGAGAAAGCATATTCACTTGAAGCTGTTGAACCCTCATTTTAGAAGTTTTACCTACAACCATACGGTTAATATTGTTCAACATAGTTTCTAAAAAAGAACTTATATGAGGATTAGCTCCGTCATCTGACATGGTGACGAAGGCATTATTGAACTTATTAATCTTTCTAATAAAGGCATCCTTTTTAATTTCCTCAGGGGATTTTTGTTTGTTCTCTTCTTCTATCGCTGCCTTTTCAAGTTTTTGCTGTTCTTCTTCCGCCGCTTTATCAATACCCTGTTGCACAGCTTGGAAGTTGGAGGCGACAGAGCCGATAAAGTATGCTGTTTGTATGGTAGGTTCTAACCGTAGAGGGATGGGGTTTACAGCTAACTCGCGGTCTGCGACAATCATTGCGTCTCTGTTATCTTGAACCACTGCTTGCTTAGCTGCGATGGAGGCGCCTGCTGCATAATTTGCCCACTGCTTAAACTCCCCATCAGGAAGTTCCTGAAATTTTACTGCATCAAAATATTGTTGAGTTTGTAAATCCCACAAAGGAGTGATTGGCGCGGTTCCCGATAAACCCGTGGTTCCTATACCTACTTCAGTAGGTTTCATGGTAATCGGATTAGTGCGTGGACCGACGAAAGGTTTGTTATACGTCTGTTGAAGCGGGGTATTACCGCTGAAAATTAAAGACGAGGCTAATGTAACTGGTACGTTAACATCTAACGGTCTAAGTTCGGGGTTTCCTCTTGGAGATAACCCGTTAAACTCCCTTTGAGCGCTTATCAAGTTGCTTGC
>CEOG01037772.1_pt1 | contig 19520 bp, 14 predicted proteins | sample 530301 | NCBI WGS metagenome assembly CEOG01 (sample SAMEA2619903, study PRJEB7988) | marine metagenome | biome: marine biome (ENVO:00000447); feature: surface water layer (ENVO:00002042); material: "saline water (ENVO:00002010), including plankton (ENVO:xxxxxxxx)" | depth 5 m | reverse complement strand
AGCGGGGTATACCCGTCCGATCCGGGCATTCGGTATGGCGGATTCCCGATTTGGCGAACTGGTGTTCGTGGAAAACAGGGATAGAAAATATGCGTTGGCGCGACGTGTGGATATCATCGTCAGCGCGGCAGAGGGATGAGGAATTGTATATGAACCGCGTATCTGGTTTCACTTTCAGGCAGCGGACGGGACAGCTTCTTCTGCTCGTCCTGCTGACAGCCGTCTTTCTGCTGTCCGAAGCTCTGGCCGCATCTCAGGTCCGGGTTTCGGCGAGTGAAAAAGGAAGCAGCGGACAGATCTTGTTTGACTGGGGCCGAACTCAGGAATTCAGCACCGAAATAGAGGAGGGATATCTCTATATCCGCTTTGCTGAACCGTTCGAGGCCGATCTCCAGCCCGCGTCCCAGGTGCTAGGTCATCTGATCGGTCGTGGAGAGGTGATGGAAGGCAACCAGTCTGTTCGTTTCCCTCTTAAAGGAGAGGTGTCTCTCTCCTCGCGTCGGCAAGGCGATATGATTATTGTCGAGCTGAACAAGCTGCGGGCCAGTGAGAAAGAGAACGGAAAATCAGATAAAGCTGATGCCGTAAAAGAGAATGCGGCTGCTATTCCGGTCACGTTGCGTATTGGGGATCACAAAGGGTTCAGCCGTCTGGTGTTTGACTGGCCGGACGCCAATACACCCTATCAAAGCCGCGTGAAGGACGACAGGCTGGAAATTACCTTTGACGCGCGAGCCCGTATCAATCTGACGCCGATCAATGATGACCCGTTGGCCTTTGCCCGCTCCGCCGTTCTGGAAGCGATGGGAGACAAGACCCGCATTTCCATTGCCCTGGCGCCTGGCAGTGAAGCGAGTGACTTTCGTAATGACAACAGCATTGTCTTCGATGTTCGTAAAAGCGCGGGTGGCAAGATACAGGAAAAATCAGAACCAAAGCCAAAAGCTGAGACCGTAACAGAAAAGACAGAACCGGTATCGGTACCTCCTGCCCAGGCGGCAGTGACGTCCACGTCCGCGCCGGAAACGAAGGCGGAGGCAGGCATTTCAGATGGCGCGGTGGAAGAGGGGAAAAAATCTCTGCCAGCGATTGAGTTGCCAGCCGTTAGGACGGCACGCAAGAGCCCGGCCGCGGCACCCGCCCGCCTGGAAAATAATCAACATGACAGCGACGTGACTTTAGATACGCCCCGCGTCGCAGAAGCATCGCCGCCAACCAACATACTGACGGGCGCAAACGCGACTGTGAGTGATACGCAGCGTCCGCGCGAGGCACATGGTTTCGAGATGATGTCTCAGCTTTCCAGCTCGGCCATTGCCCCCATCGGCCCGACGATCGTTCTTGATCCACCGAAGGAACAAGCGGCGACGCCTGTCGCAGAACCGCCTCGCGAAACGTCGGCCGAGACGGCGCCGCAGGAAAGCGGACCAATCATGACCCTTGCTCCGATCATGCTGACGCCGAAGACGGAGAAGATCACAGAGGGACCGAACATGACGGTCCGGATTGCCAATTTGAAAGATGGTTTTCGCCTGATCTTCCCGTGGCAGGAGCCTGCCGCTATGGCCATGTTTGAGGTGAATGACGCTTATTGGGTAGTATTTGACCGTCCGGCGCAGCTGGATTTCAGCAATTTGTCCGGCCCCTACAAATTCCTTGTTCCCAGCGCCCGGCAGCTAGATCAAGCTGGGGGTACGCTGTTGCGTTTCGATTTTCGCGAAGGATATGCGCCCAAGGTCACGCGCCGCGGAAACGAATGGCATGCGGATTTTACGGTGGATGCGAAGCCTGCCGTGGCCCATCCGCTTGGTGTCCAGACGGAAGGCATTTCTGCTTCCCGCTTCCGCGCCTTTATTCCGGCCGTCAACAGCGCCGGCGAATTTCGTTTCACCGATCCGGGCAGCGGGGAGGAGATTATTGCCCTGCCACTTGCCGATTCCGGTCAGGGTATCCAGGAAGCGCGTGTTTTTAACAGTATCAGCATTCTGCCAACGGTTCAGGGCATTGCCCTTATATCCGCGGCGACGGATGTCCGCATTGGCCATGAAATGAACGGTGTCGCCGTGACAGCGGTTTCCAGCGATTTTGCCCGCCCGCAAGAGCCGAAGGAAGTAGCACGGAAACCGGGAGAGGAAATCTATCCGACGCCGGTGATCCAACAGGCGCGGGTTGTCCGGCTCGATGAATGGCGACAGGTCAGCCCGGTTCTGTTTACAAAGCGCCGTCAGGAGTTGCAGCAGGCGCTGGCAAATGCGTCCAAGGAGGACAGGAGACAGGCGCAGGAGGAGCTGGCCCGTTTCTTCGTGGCGCAGAAATACTATGCGGAGGGGCTGGGCGTTCTTGCGGAAATGCAGCGTCGCTATCCGGCGATTGAAAAGGACAGGGAGTTCCGCCTGCTGAACGGTTTGGCTGAACTTGGCATGCATCATTACGAGAGTGCCGGAAAATATCTATTTGACAGGGATTTCGATGGCGATGTGGAGGTTGCACCGTTTCGTGGCATGATTGCTGCCGGGCAAGGCAACTGGGAGCGCGCCGCGCAGGAGCTGAATTACGCCGCTCCGGCCTTTGAAGTGCAAGGCCGGGAATGGGCGGATCACTTTCATTTGTTGCAGGCCCGGGCGGCCCTTGAGAATGTTGATGTCAATCTGGCTCGTGAGGTGCTCGCTCAGATGAAATCACCCACGGCTATATCGCAACAGGCGGACAAGGCTTATCTTGAAGGTCTGCATGCCATGCAGCTTAGCGATTATCCGACGGCGGCGGCAAAATTTGATGAGGCAATCCGCGCCGGCTATCGCCCGATCAGCGAACAGGCCCGCTTCCAGAAGGTTAATGTTGCGCTGATGTCAAAGACGATCACGCCGGAACAGGCAATTGACGCGCTTGAGCGGCTGGATTTTGCCTGGCGTGGGGATAATCTGGAAATTGAGCTGCAAAAACGCCTCGGCGATCTTTATGTCGCCACAGGAGAAATCGACAATGGGCTTGAAACATATAAGCGGATTGTCCGTTATTTCCCGGAGTCGCCCTATGCGCGGGATCTGGGTCGTAAGATGAATGATCTGTTCGCCGAGCTGTTTCTGGAAGGAGGGGCCGACAAGATGCCCCCCGTCAAGGCGCTGGCGATTTATTATCAGTATCGCGAGCTGACGCCGGTGGGTGAGCGGGGGGACAGGATGATCCAGACTCTTGCCGACCGGTTGACCCGCGTTGATCTGCTGGAACAGGCCGCCCAACTTCTGGAACATCAGGTGAATTTCCGCCTGAAGGGGGAAGACAAAGCCCATGCCGGTACCAAGCTTGCCATTGTGCAACTCTGGAACGGCAAGCCGGATGCGGCGCTGCGGGCGCTTTACGACACGCGCTGGCGTCTTCTGTCGCCAGAGGAAAAACGCGAACGGCTCTATCTGGAAGCGCAGGCGCAGACCGGGCTTGAAAATTATGGTGAGGCACTCGCCCTGATCAATCATGATAACAGCGTCGATGCGGACGAATTGCGCGCGGAGATCTACTGGAAATCCCGCGACTGGGCGAAAGCCATTCCGGCCATTGAAAAAATGATTGGCACGGGAGGCGGCGTTGGGGCCGATCCCGATCGTCTTGACCGGCAGCGTATCATGCAGATCGCAGTTGCCTTAAACCTTGCCGATGACAAGCCGGGTCTTATGCGGTTGCGCCAGCGCTATAATGATAAAATGGCCGGATCGCCCGATCAGGCGGCCTTTGACCTGATTACGGAACAGAAAAACCCGAATGAGACCGATTTCCGCCAGCGTGCAACGCTGATTGCACAGGTGGGGCAGCTTGAAAATTTCATGACGGGCTATCGCGAGAAACTGGAAAACGGGGAGTTCTGGGCGACTTACTGATCTCTCTCTTTCAGGATGTCGCTGTATAGGTCCGGATCCACATTCCCGCCGGATGCAATGGCAACGACCGTCTTGCCGGCGATGTCTACTTTCCCGGTTAGAAGTGCAGCCAGCGCAACGGCGCCGCCTGGCTCAATCACGCATTTGAAATAATGAAAAGCGGCGCGCATAGCAGCCTTTGTCTCGCGATCCGAAACGACAAGCCCTCCTTTCAGGAGGCGCCGATTGATTTCGAATGTAATCTCCCCCGGCAGGGGCGTGATGATCGCGTCACAGATACTTTTGTGGCCCGCTTTATTGGCAATTCGCTTGCCGGCCTTGAGAGAACGGCTTGTATCCTCGAAAAATTCAGGCTCCGCCGTATAGATATCGGTCTGTTTGGAGAGCTCATTGAGGGCTAGGGCGGTGCCCGCCACCAGTCCGCCGCCACCCGCCGGAGCAACGCAGATATCGGCCTTGATATTGTGCGCGCTCAATTGTTCCGCGACCTCTATGCCGAGAGTGCCCTGACCCGAAATGACGAAGAAGTTATCATAAGGTTTTATGAGGGTAAGGTTTTCTGCCCGGGCAATTTTTTCGCCGATTTCCTCTCTCACCTCGGTGTAGCGATTGAAGGTGATGACCGTCGCGCCATAGCCACGCGTGTTCGCAAGCTTGATCCTGGGGGAATCCTCCGGCATCAGGATGGTGGCCGGAATGCCCAGCATTTTTGCGGCAAGTGCCACTCCTTGCGCATGATTGCCACTGGAATAGGCGATCACGCCCGCCGCTTGTTGCGCAGGCGTGAGACGGGCGAGGGCATTATAGGCGCCGCGAAACTTGAAGGAGCCTGTATGCTGCAATGTCTCGCATTTTAGGAACAGTCGCGCGCCTAGCTTTTCGTTAAGCGCATATGATTCCAGTAGTGGTGTCCGCACCACGACAGGACGCAACAGATCGGCCGCCTGACGGACGGACTGATAAGTGGGGAGGTTATCGAATTCCGGCAATGAAGGGATCCATCTTTTCAAGGGCGGCAGGTTCATCAAGCAACGGCACATGACCGCGATTTTCAAGCAGCACAGCCTTCATCTTCGGGTTTTCCTGCTGCATCCGGGCGAATACCTCCGCACTCAGCACGTCGGAGAGGGCGCCGCGTATGGCAAGCAGGGGAATATCGTCAAGCGCCCTGAAAAAGGGCCAAAGGTCAACTTGTTCCCCTTTCCCGAACTGCTCAGCCAGTGCCTTGCCAAGGGCGAGATCATAGTTCAGTCGGTAATTTCTTGCTGTTTCGTCAAATGTATATGTATTGCCCGCAACTTTTTGCCAGCCCGCCGCATCAAGATCAGGATACGCGCCAATATAGCTTTCCCTGTGCTGGGAAGCACAGGCTTCCGGTGTTGGAAAGCGAACATCCTTGCCAACATATTCGAGGATACGATTGCCGCCAGACTGGTCCACTTCCGGCCCCACATCATTGAGAATGGCGCCTGCAATGAACTGCTTTGCAAGGCCCGCAAGGGCCATGATCAACAAGCCACCGAGGGACGTGCCAACGAACAGGGCACGGGAGATGTTCTTCTGCGTCAGGAAGGCGTAAATATCGCCAAGATAGACTTGCGGATTATAATTGCTGTAGCTGGCGTCATAATCGGATTTGCCGCGGCCGCGATAGTCAAGGGCATAAACCTTCCGGGTTTTTGAATAGCGCAGGGCGAAATCGTGAAAATCACCCGAATTTCGGGTAAGGCCGGAAAGGCAGACAAGCGGGCAGGCCTCTTCCTCCGTTCCATATTCTCTGTAATACAGATGAAGCCCGTCCGGAGATGTATAGAAATGTTCGCTGAATGTCATGTAATGGAAGCCTTCGAAAGAATACAGGACAGGATGAACATCCTGCCTGCAAATGCAAGTGACATTTTCCGGTCAGTCGGCCGGGCTGCCGCGATTGATGTCTTCGGCTATCTGTAAAATGCTGTCTTCCCTTTGCTTCAGCCGTTCGCGGTAAATCTGAAGATTTTCGATGACCCGCTGGACATAATTCCGCGTCTCGCCATAGGGCATAAACTCGATCCAGTCGATGCTGTCGATATCGCCGGTGCGTGGATCGCCATACTCACCGATCCAGCGGTTGACATTGGACGGCCCGGCATTATAGGCGGCAATGGCCAGGACGTAGGAGCCGTTATAGCTATTGATCAGATCCGCCAGATAGCTGCTGCCGAGGAGGGCGTTGTAGGCCGGATCGGCTGTCAGCAGATCGGCCGAATAGCCGATATTGAGCTTACGCGAGACATCCTGTGCCGTTCCTGGCATAAGTTGCATCAAGCCGCGTGCGCCGGCCCGCGAGACGGCATCTTCCGCAAAGGCGCTTTCCTGCCGGGTGATGGCGAGCATCAGTGCCGGTTCAACCGGTGGCGTTTTGAGGGTGAATTTCGGCGTTGGCCAGTTGACTTCGACAAGTTCGGTGCCCGACTGCGCCGCCTGTTTGGCTATGGAAATCGCGTAATCGGGACGGCCCACACCATTGGCAAGATCGGCAAGGGTCACATATTCTTCTTCCTGTGTCGCCAAATCCGCGAGATGCATAAGGAAAGGGCGAGTCAATCGGGGTTCACCGAGTTCGGCAAGCTGCCGAATGGCAAGATATAACTCGCCTGTGCCGGGAACTCTGGCGTCCGGCGTCTGCGCCTTGGAAATTTTTGGAATTTCAGGCAATTTTTTCTGGCCCAGTGCATGCAAAGCCATCTGGCCATAATAGGTCGTGTAATACTGCCCGGCGATCTTGTACCAGTATTCTGCCAAAGGCCGATCACCAAGCGCGGATTGCGCGCGGCCTATCCAGTAGGCGCCCCGGGCGCGGCTGATGGGGTAGCTGACATTTTCATAGAGATTGCCGAAATGACGGAGCGCCGTCTTCCCGTCATTGAGGAATCGCAAGGCGATCCATCCGGACAGCCATTCGGCGGAGGCAAAATTCTCGCCCGGCGCGAGGCCATGACGACTGGCAAGATTGTAGGCCTCCGTAATATGTCCGAGGGCCAGCAGTTCGCGAGCCTGTATATGCCGTTCCAGCCACCAATTTTCTGCACGAGGGGTGTCCGGGCCCATGGCCAGCAGTAGCTCCCGTGCCTCGGCGTCAAGGGCGCGGGCCCGCCGCCATTTCGTTCGTTCCAGAATGAGGCCGGGATCATTTTGCAGACGCGCTGGCACAGCGCGTATCGCCTGATCCACATCTCCCTTGCCTGTCATCAGGGCAAGGCGGGCGCGGGCGAGCGCTTTCATATCGGTGCTGACAAGGTCGAGCATCCGCATCGCGGCGCTGCTGTTGCCCTCCCACAGAAGATGGTCGAGACGTTCTTCATGATCGGCACGCGTGAGAAGGGCGGTCGCCTCGCGCCGCATTTCCTTTTCCAGCAATTCCGGCAGATCGCCGCTTCGCCAGGCGCGGCGGATCCAGTCACGCCCCTCCGCCTCCCGGTTTGAGGCGAGCAATGCCTCACCATAGCGATACATGCCCGTGCCGGTTTGCGGGTTATGAGCGGTAAACCAGTTAATGGTTTTTTGCGGCGGGATGGAGACATTCAGAGACTGCTCAGCACGGCGGCGCAGCGTTGTTTGATACGGCCAGCCGGGATTATCCCGAATGAAAGCGGTAATTTCATCAAAGCCCGCATCCGAGCCATAGGTGATAAAATATCGCCAGTCGATGATTTTCGCGGGGAGCTTGTACTTTGCCTCGCTCGCGATAAATCGCGCCAATGTCCAGTCGCGTTTCTCGGCGGCAGCAAAGGCCTGCTTGTAGATGCCGAGATCATTCCGGCTCAGCAAGCCGGTCGAGAGCGGATGAGGGGGCAGTTCCAGCCCTGCCGGACGGTCGGATGGGCGTGGCGCGTCCTTAACAGCAAGACCGACAACGGCCACCGCATCAGGCTTGTTTTTGGGAAGAGGGACAGGGCCATTCACAGCGTTCTGGGAGGCCGCCATGGCATCTCCCAACCCGCTGGATAGAGGGAGAAGCATCGAGCTGGTTATCAGCGCTGCAAGGACCCGGCTTTTAAACATACCCCTGACCGATCAAACTACGATACCCGCGTCTCAGGAGAGACGCGTGACATCCATGATAGCAGATTTTACCCCTGATCATGCAGGCTTTTGTTTGCCATTTCGTAAACGTGATTAGAAAGGCCAGGCAATTCCAGAATTTTTTCAAGCTCGGCCTTCATCAAAGTTTGCCGTTCGGCATCGTACCGCCGCCATTGGCCCAGTGGGGCGACCAGGCGCGCTGCAATCTGCGGGTTCGGCTTGTTCAGCTCGGCAATGACGCCGGAGAGAATCCGGTATCCTTCGCCGCTCGGGTCATGGAAGGAGACGGGGTTGCCCGATGCAAATGCGCCGATCAGGGATCGCATGCGGTTTGGGTTTAAAAGATTGAAAGCAGGATGCTGCATCAAACCGCGCACATCCTCGATTGTGGTTTCGCGTACTGCCATGGCCTGCAGCATGAACCATTTATCGATAATCAGTGCTTCTTTTTGCCAGCGATCATAATAATCGGCGAAAATTTCCTCCCGAATGGGGTCGCTGATGTCTTTCAGGGCAGAGAGCGCCGCGACGCTGTCCGTCATGCTATCACTCGTCCGGTATTGGGCTTTTGCAAGCTGGTAGTATTCTTCTCGGCCTGTTGCGATCAGATAGTTGAGCGCCGTATTCTTGAGCCGGCGGGAGCTGCTTTCGGGCTGGTTGGCCGGGCTTGGGGAATTGCGGCATTCCTCATAAATGCGCAGCCATTTTTCCTCAAATCCAAGTCCGATCTGGCGGCGGGCGTCTTCGCGCACGCGGTGCAGGCCGTCGACATCCACGACCGGCATTTTTTGCGCCACATCCTGTTCGCCCGGCAAGGTAAGGGCGGCGGCGGCAAATGCGCGATCGAGTTGCTTGTCTTCCAGAAGCGCATCAAAGGCCTCCATGAAGGCTGCGGGAAGAGTAACGTCCTTGCCCTTGTTCGCCGGAGATAGCTGATTCAGGATGATATTGCTGGCAAGCCGTTGGCCCGCATCCCAGCGATTGAACGGATCCTGATCCTTCGCATAGAAGAAAGCGAGGGCCGGATCATCCATTTTCTGATCCAGAATGACCGGCGCGGACAAGCCCCGGAACAGGGAGGCATGCGGCCGGGATTGAAGACCGCTGAAGGTGAGGGACTGGTTGTCGTCGGTCAGGCTGAAGACAGCTTCCTTTTCGCCCTTGTGCGGCCCGTCCGGGAAGGGGATGGCCGTGCCCGCCTCATCCAGCAGCCCCATGCGAAGCGGGATATGCAGGGGTTTGAATGCCTTGCCCGCCTTCACATTTTTCTGGGCGAAGGCCAGGGTATATTCGCCGCGCGCTGCATCATAGCTTTCCTTGACCTGGATGGTCGGCGTACCGGGCGTGACATACCAGCGCCGGAACTGGGTCAGATCAACTCCCGAACCATCTTCAAGCGCGGAGACAAACTCCTCTGTCGTGACCGCCTGGCCATCATGGCGTTCGAAATAAAGATCCATGCCCTTGCGGAAATTTTCCTCGCCAAGCAGCGTATGGATCATGCGGATCACCTCCGCCCCCTTTTCATAAACGGTGGCGGTGTAGAAGTTATTGATCTCCACGTAGCTCTGCGGATGGATCGGATGGGCAAGCGGGCCGGCGTCTTCCGGAAACTGAGCGGCGTGCAGGCGTTGCACATCGCCGATACGCTGCACGGCGGCGGAATTCATATCGGCGGAGAACTGCTGATCGCGGAACACGGTCAGCCCCTCTTTCAATGTCAGCTGGAACCAGTCGCGGCAGGTGATGCGATTGCCGGTCCAGTTATGGAAATATTCATGGGCGATGACACTTTCGATCCCGTCGAAATCCGCATCCGTTGCCGTTTCCGGGGAGGCGAGGACATATTTCGAATTGAAAATGTTAAGGCCTTTGTTCTCCATCGCGCCCATGTTGAAATCGCTGACCGCGACAATCATGAAGATATCGAGGTCATACTCCCGGCCGTATTTTTCCTCATCCCATTTCATGGATTTCTTGAGCGAGGTCATGGCATGACCGCATTTGTCTTCATTGCCTTTTTCGACAAAAATCTGCAGCTTCACGTTGCGGCCGGAGCGAGTGGTGAAGTGGTCCTCCACCACGGCGAGATCACCGGCCACCAGGGCGAAAAGATAGGCGGGCTTCGGGTGCGGATCATGCCAGGTGACGGATGTGCGGCCGCCGTCAACGATGGCCTTTTCCGTCAGATTGCCATTGGACAGCATAACGGGATAGCGTGTGCCATCCCCGATAATGGTGGTGGTGAAAACGGCCATGACATCCGGCCTGTCAAGATAATAGGTGATGCGGCGAAACCCTTGCGCCTCGCATTGCGTACAGAAATTTCCGCTTGATTTATAGAGTCCTTCAAGTGCGGTGTTCTCCTGCGGTTTGAGGCGTGTTTTGATCTCAAGCGTAAAGCTTTCCTCGCCGGTCGCAACGGGGAGAGTCAGATGCTTGTCCGTCAGGTCATAGCCGGCCTTGTCAAGCGGTTCTCCGTCCTTTGCAATGGAGAGAAGTTCCAGATGCTCTCCATTCAGGCGGAGCGTTTCCGCCGCCGGATCCGAACGTTGCAGCGCCAGACGGGAGGTGACGATCGTCTCCTCTTCTCCGAGTTCGAAGGTCAGATCGATCGTATCGATCAGGAATTCGGGAGCCTTATAATCTTTGAGATGAATGGTGGCGGGTTTCAGAGCGGACTTGGACAAGGGACACCTTTAATTAAGAATAACAGCCTAAATGTAACCCCCTTCGCCAACGGATCAAGGGTGTCTTTCTGCACAATGGGGGAGAATGGCCACAGTCCGGGCTTAAGCGGCCTCTTTGCATGCAGTTACCGCTTGCCATAAGGCCGTTCATGGCTGTAAATCAGGCCTTCGCCATAGTGACATGAAAAAACCTGCCAAGGGCGGGTTCCATAAAAAATGGCGGGAATAGCAATTTTGAAACTGAGGATATTGTCATGTTTAGAGGATCGATCACAGCGCTTGTCACTCCATTCGATGGAGCGCGCGTGGATGAAAAATCGTTTCAATCCTTCTGTGACTGGCAAATAAAATCCGGAACAAAGGCACTGGTGCCGGTTGGCACGACGGGTGAATCCCCAACGCTGAGCCATCCCGAGCATGACCGTGTGGTCGAGCTGTGTGTGGAGGTGGCAAAAGGCCGTGTGCCGGTTATGGCAGGCGCTGGCTCGAATAACACGCTCGAAGCGATCCGCCTTACCAAGCATGCGAAGAAGGCGGGCGCCGATGCCGTGCTGATTGCCATGCCCTATTATAACAAGCCCACGCAGGAAGGCATGTATGCCCATTACAAGGCGATCAACGACGCGGTAGATATACCGATCTATATCTACAACATCCCGGGCCGTTCGGTCGTTGACATGACGCCGGAGACGATGGGCCGTCTTGCCCAGCTCACGAATATTGTTGGCGTCAAGGATGCGACCGGAGATGTTTCCCGTGCGGCGCTGCAGCGCATTCATTGCGGCGAGGATTTCATCCAGCTTTGCGGCGATGACCCAATTGCACTTGGTTATAATGCGCAAGGGGGGAGCGGATGCATTTCCGTGACCTCAAATGTCGCGCCCGCGCTCGTCTCGGAAATGCAGGAGGCGAGCCTTGCGGGGGAAAATGAAAAGGCGATCGCGCTTCAGGATCGCCTGATCCGATTGCACAAGGCGCTGTTTATTGAAGCGAGTCCCGCGCCGACGAAATATGCTCTTTCCCTGCTTGGCAAATGCAAGCCGGATGTGCGCCTGCCGATCATTCCTGTGTTCAAGGAAGAATCCAAGCGCGAGATTGAGGCCGCCATGCGCGATGCGGGTGTTCTGAACTAAAAAGGATAAATTCTAGCTATGGGCCGCACAATCGCGGAAAACCGGAAGGCTCGCTATAACTACTTCATCCATGAGGAGTTTGAAGCGGGCCTTATCCTTCAGGGCACGGAGGTGAAAAGCCTCCGCGCCGGGAAGGCCAACATTCAGGACGCTTATGCGTCTTTTGAAAATGACGGGCTGTATCTGATCAATGCGCATATTGCGGAGTATGGGCATGGCAATCGCTTCAACCATGATCCGCTGCGCCCGCGTCAGCTTCTTATGCACAAGCGGGAGATCAGCAAGATTGCGGGGCAGATCCAGAAGGCTGGCAAGACACTGATCCCGCTGTCGATGTATTTCAACGACCGGGGCATCGTGAAGGTCAAGGTCGGACTGGCCAGTGGTAAGAAGCAGCATGACAAGCGCGCAACCGAGCGGGATCGTGACTGGGGCCGTGAAAAGCAGCGGCTGCTGAAAAATTACTCCTGAGGCCGAGCGGCGTTTCCGGCGTCCTTCGATATCCCTTCCTGCGAGCTTGCTAGGCCATTGCCTCCCGGCTGAGGGGGGCTGCGAATTCGAGACCGAGGAAGTTATCTTTCGCCCAGACGACCCGACTTTTCAGCCCATCCGAAAAGGCACGGGAGGATTGCAGGACGAGTGACGTTCCTTCCGGAAGCCTTTCCTGAACCCATATTTTCGCACCGCTGCGGCTGTAATCGACCAGGCTGACCGTTATTTTGGCCCCGTTGGCAATGATGAAGGCAGGCCAGTCAATCTTGTGGCGTGGATCGCGGCGCTTGTCCGGGCTTGCCAGCGGCCTTTCCCGGAAAACAGGGATGTCACTGTCGGGTAAATTGGCAATTTGGCGGGGGCGATATTTACGGTCAGCTTTGCGCCGGGCCAAGACACTTTCATGCAGTTTTTCCGGCTCCATGCCGCTGCCTTCGGATATCTGACCGGTTTGTCCGAACGGCCGGTTAAAGGGTTTGCGGAAGGGTAAGGGTATGCCAGCAACCTTGCGCCGGTTCATGGCGATGCGCCCGCCAATGTCGGGGATGGTTATTTCTTTTAACTTTTGCAGATCAATATGTAACCCCTCATCCTGGGCGCGATCAAGCATCCAGTTGAGCGCGATATCGGACAGGCGGCTGTCCCGCCGTCCACCAACCACATTTTCATGGGATCCCGCGAACCACACCTGTTCCACCTTCCGGGTCTCTTCCGATTGCACGCCGGTCCAGAGGCCGGGTTTGAAGCGGCTGCGCCGCTCATCCAGTGCGAGGGCCTGAAAAGCCGTGTCTACATTGCCGTTGACGCGGTGATCGTGATACATCATCCAGCTTTGTGAAATATGGTTGAGGCCGGGCATCGGCAGCCCGTGACTGCCGACCGTATCCCAGCAGCCGAGGAAGCGGATCCGCACCTTGTTCATCGGCAGTTCATCCGCGAGAGCGCGGGCGGCGGGCGATTCCATCGCCTCCATCGGGATCTGGCTGTATTCAAAGGCGGCTGGCAGCAGATCGAGCCGTTCCGGCGGCAAAAGGCCCACCTTGTCAATCAGATCGGCAAGGCGACGGATGTTAAATGCGCCAAGACCGGCGCCCAGCAGATAAATTTCATCGGCCTCACCCGCGCGATAATTGCGGGACAGAAAGCGGTAGCTGTCAAATATCTCCACTTTCATGCCAAGGCCAAAAGTCCGCTGCATCAGACGGCGGTGAAGCGGGGGCCGGGCCTCGTGATCGTGCAGATAAAGAAGCTGGCCGTTGCCTTCCGCTGTTGTCGGTGCGATGCATTGATAGGCAAGGGTGGCATTCCCCGGAACGCGCCTGTTCCTGCTTCTGAACTGGGGCGAGACCCAGCAGCCGTCGCTCAGGACCACAAGTTTTTGTGCCATAACTTCCCCTCTTTATTCAGACAATTATAGCAAACCGGGTACGCAAGATGGCGCTTTTGTTTCAGCCGCCTGAAAAATAGACATGGGACATACTTTCGAAGCGGTGTTCTCTGTCAAAATGCCGTGATGATTGTAGCGGTATTTTGCCGCACCATTCCACGAAAAAATTTAGCGGTCCTGCTGTCCGTGCCTATTGCACAGCAGAGAAAGCGTAATTTTGATTGCAGAGTGTCCAAAATACACTTATTTGGATTATTTGAGTAATATATATACGTAACTTAATATGTGTTCGAGGGGTAAGGTAATGTTTTCGAGGAATATAAAATTCATCCAGCTTGCTGTAGTGCTGGTCGGGCTTTCCGCTTGTGCCCTAGATAGAAGTACTGTCTCGATCGATGCGCCAGAAAATATATCTAATCCTGTTAATGGGGTGGAGGTGAAGTTGGTTTCAGTGATAGACGGGCGTATGTTCGAATTTAAACCAGCAACGCCTGACATTCCTTCTCTTTCCGAAGACGAAATTATCGATGCAGATATTAAGGCGCGTGCATTTGCGAGAAAAAGAAATTCATATGGTCAAGCACTTGGTGATGTCATACTGCCAGAAGACGAGACAGTTGCCGATATTATGAAAAATGCACTAACGCGGGCTTTTCGTGAAGCTGGCTATCGCGTGTTGGAGCAGGGGGATTCCGCCTATGAAACCGCCATTCCGGTTGACGCCAGGATTAGACAATTCTGGTCCTGGATCGAATGGGGGTTTTGGGAATTGGGCTTGCGAAACAGGGCGGAAGTATATCTGGAAGCGAAGACCGGTCCCCTAAACGGAGGGATGACTGTTATGAATGAAAGAGTCAGTAAGCAGGCAGCCGTATTTGAGAGTGATTGGCAGCAGAGTGCAACTTTGGGAATGCAGGAGATTTCCGCCAAGGTCTCGGCCGAACTCAGGAAATTACAATAGACGGAGGCTCGCCGGGGAGGGGGCCTGACGATCAGGCGATTTCCTCGGCGTCCTCATAGGGATCATATTCCTCAGGGAACTGTTCATAATCGCGGTCATTGCGCTGGCTGACGGCGCGGCCGACACGCTTTTCAAGATCTTTCAATTCAATAAAGAAGTCAGCCTGACGGCGTAACTCGTCAGCGATCATGGGCGGTTGCGATTTTACGGTGCTGACAACGCTGACGCGGACGCCCTGCCGCTGGATCGATTCGACCAGGCGGCGGAAGTCGCCATCGCCGGAGAACAGGACAGCATGATCAAGATGCTTTGCCAGCTCCATCATGTCGATGGCAAGCTCGATATCCATGTTGCCCTTGTATTTGCGCCGCCCGGCGGAATCGGTAAATTCCTTCGTTGGCTTGGTCACCATGGTATAGCCATTGTAATCGAGCCAGTCGACCAGCGGGCGGATGGGGGAGTATTCCTGATCTTCGATCAGGGCGGTGTAGTAAAAGGCGCGGACGAGCCTGCCCTGGGAAGCGAATTCGCTCAATAATCTTTTGTAGTCGATATCAAACCCGAGCGCGCGGGCGGCTGCGTAAAGATTGGAACCGTCAATAAAAAGAGCAATCCGCTCCTCCGGGTAAAAAGGCATTACCAATTTCCGTACGTAATATTATAAATAATTCTTGCTACGGTCGCGAAAGCTCCCTAATCCGTCATCAATAGCAAAATAATTGCCATATCTCTAGACAAGATTTGCAGCCCGATAAGACAATTATGGTAAATAAATGCAGGAAACGGGGCTTTTTCGTGACTTTTGAGGATAATTTATTGTGATTTTGATCGGTTTAGGGGCAAATTTGCCACATCCCGTTCATGGGGAGCCTGTCGATACGCTTGCGGTGGCGATTGAATGCATATGCGAATTTGCGTCCCTGCGGCGTCAATCCGGCTGGTACCAGACGGCGCCGGTGCCAGTCTCCGATCAGCCCTGGTTTGTGAATGCGGTTATTTGCGTCGAAACAGACCTGTCCGCACCAGCACTGGAGACGCAACTGCATAAGGTGGAGCAAGCCTTTGGCCGCGTTCGCCGAGAGAAGTGGGAGGCGCGGCTGCTGGATCTTGACCTGCTCGATTTCCATGGCGAGGTGACGGAAAACCGGAATCAGGGCGCGGGCCTTGTTCTGCCGCATCCGCAGATCGAATTCCGGGCCTTTGTGCTGGCGCCAATCGCGGAAATCGCACCGGAGTGGCGCCATCCGGTCAGTGGCAGGGCCGCAGATGATCTGCTCCAGGGGCAGGCGTCGGCGCAGCCGATCCGCCGTCTTTGAGGCGGGCGCGGCAAGCTCTAGTGCGATAAAGTCACGTTTGGGTGAAAAACTGCCGGTTTTCAACGGCTTTTTCTGTCACTTTGACTTGCTATCCGCTATACAAGCGAATATGTAGTAAGCTGAATTCAGAGACAATTGGAGTTACCTTAATGGCACGCGTCACCGTTGAAGATTGCGTAGAAAGAGTACCGAACCGTTTTGAGGTCGTCTTGCTGGCTGCGCGCCGGTCACGGGAGATCGCGGCCGGTTCCATGCTGACGGTTGATCGGGACAATGACAAAAATCCGGTGGTATCCTTACGCGAGATTGGCGATGGCACCATCGATATCGACGGGTTGAAGGACAATCTTGTCCATTCCCTGCAACGCCGGGTCGAGGTGGACGAACCGGAAGAAGACAATATGGCAGCCCTGATGAGTGCCAGCAACGAGTGGGCCGGTGTCATTCAGGAAAACCTGACCGAAGAAACATTTTCAGCCGATGATGTCGGTGCAACGGATGGGGAAGCGTCGGCAGCGGATACAGACGTTGATGACCCGTTCGACGACAACTGATCGACATAGATACAGCGCCTGGCATTCACACTCTTTCCATAGTTGTCAAATGCCGGGCGATATATGTTCGAAGCCCGGCAACCCGGAACTTTTTACGCTGACACGTATAGACAGCTATCAGGGGGGCGGCGCCTGTTTGCGCTGTAACCGCTGATGCTGCGTCAGGTTGAACTTGTTGATCGTGTGCTAAGCTACGATCCGCAGGCCGACGAAGACCTGCTCAACCGCGCCTATATCTTTACAATTAAAGCCCATGGCAGCCAGGTGCGCGCGTCGGGCGATCCCTATTTTTCCCACCCCATAGAAGTTGCGGGCATCCTGACCGAGCTCAAGCTCGATACCGCGACCATTGTCACGGCACTTCTTCATGATACGATTGAAGATACTGTCGCAACCAAAGAACAGGTTGAAGAAATTTTCGGTAGCGAGATTGCGGCTCTCGTAGATGGGGTGACCAAGCTTTCGCAGCTTGAACTCCAATCCGACAAGACCAAGCAGGCGGAGAATTTTCGTAAACTGCTGCTCGCCATGTCCAACGATATCCGTGTTCTGCTGGTCAAGCTGGCAGACCGGCTGCATAACATGCGCACCCTGCATTTCATCAAGAACCCGGAAAAGCGCAGGCGGATCGCCACTGAGACGATGGAGATTTACGCGCCGCTTGCCGAGCGGATCGGGATGCAGAACTTTCGTGACGATCTGGAGGATCTCGCCTTTATCGAGCTCAACAGTGAGGCGCGTAACTCCATCAAGCGACGGCTCGAATTTCTTCGCGAAGAAGGGGAAGATATTGTCGAACGGATTGTCGCGACGCTGAAAAAAGATGTCGCCGCCTCCGAAATCAAGGCGGATATCTATGGGCGGGAGAAACGTTATTATTCGATCTGGCGTAAGATGGAAAAGAACAATGTTTCTTTCGAACAGCTTGCCGATATCATCGCTTTCCGCATCATTGTCGACACGGTGGAGGATTGCTACCATGTCCTCGGCATCCTGCATGCCAAATATTCCATGGTGCCGGGGCGATTCAAGGACTATATCTCGATACCGAAGCGCAATAATTACCGGTCGATCCATACAACGATCATCGGGCCGGAGAAGAAGCGCATTGAAGTGCAGATTCGCACGCGCGACATGCACGAAACAAACGAGTATGGCGTTGCCGCCCATTGGCAATATAAGCAAAACCTAGAACAGGTCCGGGAAGGCAAGCAGTATCGCTGGTTGCGAGAGCTTCTCGAAATTCTGGAAAACACTGCCGATCCGGACGAGTTTCTGGAACATACTAAACTCAGCATGTTTCAGGATCAGGTGTTCTGCTTTACTCCCAAGGGCGATCTGATCTCGTTGCCGCAGGGGAGTAGCCCGGTGGATTTTGCTTATGCGGTTCATACGGATGTCGGCAATACCTGTGTCGGCGCCAAAATCAACGGGCGATTGGTGCCGTTGCGGACGGCGCTTCGCAATGGCGATCAGGTGGAAATCCTGCGCTCCAAGAACCAGACACCATCCCCGACCTGGGACAGCTTCGTCGTCAGCGGCAAGGCGCGGGCGGCCATCCGCCGCTTCACCCGCATCAAGCAACGCGATCAGTATATTGAACTGGGTCGCGCGATTGCGGAGAAAGCTTTCCGCATGGAAGGCAAGCAATTTGCCGAAAAGGCCCTGCAAACCGCCGTGGATGTCTGGAATCAGGAAAGCATCGACGATATCTATTGCATGCTTGGGGACGGGACACGCACGGGCAGGCAGCTCATTGAGGCTATTTTCCCCGGCGAGAAACACAAAGCGGATAAAGACAAGGTAATTGTCCTCCGTCGGACCGGCGCAAAGTCCGCTTCCGGTCAGTCGCTTTCCATTCCCATTCGCGGCCTCATTCCGGGAATGGCGGTGCATCTGGCCGGCTGCTGCCATCCACTGCCAGGAGATCGTATCGTGGGGATTGTCAGCACGGGCCGCGGGGTGACAATCCATACCATTGACTGCCACACACTCGAACAGTTCGCCGAAGTGCCGGAACGCTGGTTGGATGTCTCCTGGGAGGAAGATAATCAGCAGGCAGCGCTTCCCGTTGGGCGAATTTCGATTATTATGGCGAATGAACCGGGCGCGCTTTCGGGTGTGACCTCGACGATTGCCTCGAATAATGGCAATATCAGCAATCTGGTCATCGTTAATCGCAGCCAGGATTTTTTTGAAATGCGTATCGACATCCAGGTAAATGATGTCCGGCATCTCACCAATATCATCGCGGCATTACGGGCGGATCCTGTCATCAGCTCTGTGGAAAGATCGGCCGGTTAGGGGCCGGTGCGGAAAGGATAAAAAAAGCAATGAAAGACGACGAAATCCTGGCCCATTTTCGCGAGACCGATGCGTTGCTGGAAGGGCACTTTCTTCTCAGTTCCGGACTGCATTCGGATCGGTATCTGCAAGCGGCAAAAGTGTTAATGTATCCGGACAGGGCGGCGGCGCTCTGCCGGGCACTGGCCGCCAAGGTGATGGACAAATTCGGCAAGGATGCCATCGATATTGTTGTCTCTCCGGCTATGGGCGGGGTTATTGTCGGATATGAGATGGCACGGCAGCTTGGGGTTCCGGGAATCTTTACAGAGCGTGAAAATGGCGCCTTTACCTTCCGACGAGGGTTTTCATTGACACCGGGCGCGCGGGTGATCATGTCAGAGGATATTGTCACCACCGGTAAATCGAGCCGTGAATGCATCGAGGCTATCCGCGCCGCCGGCGGAAAGGTGATCGGCGCGACCTGTCTGATTGACCGTTCCAATGGGACGGCCGATGTTGGTGTGCCGCTTGTCTCGCTGTTGAAGATGGAAGTCAGGACATTTGCGGCGGATCAGTTGCCGCCCGAACTTGAGGGGACACCCGCCGTGAAGCCGGGCAGTCGAAATCTCAAATGATTGCGGATGTGGAGCGAGCATAGATGTTTCGCCGTCGTAAAAAATCATCGCGGCTGCGGCAGCTGGTGGATTTTTTCTGGCCCTCCATTGGTTTTCGTCGGTCCTCAAAATATGTCGGGTACCGATTGG
>CEOG01037643.1_pt1 | contig 19821 bp, 19 predicted proteins | sample 530301 | NCBI WGS metagenome assembly CEOG01 (sample SAMEA2619903, study PRJEB7988) | marine metagenome | biome: marine biome (ENVO:00000447); feature: surface water layer (ENVO:00002042); material: "saline water (ENVO:00002010), including plankton (ENVO:xxxxxxxx)" | depth 5 m | reverse complement strand
CCCGCCCGCCTGTCACATCGCGCAGCAGGCGGGTGACATATTCGTCCATGATCGGCTTCTCGACCAGCTTGCCCTTTCCGGTTGCGAAAGGGCCGCTGGCGGATAGTTTTCCAAGTTCCTGAATTTGCGCGCCAAAAAAGGATTTGCCCGCCAGCATCATCTTGAAGCCGTTATGGGTCGGTGGATTATGTGACCCGGTGATCATGATGCCACCACCGGTGCCAAGTTCATAGGTTGCGAAATAGAGCATTGGCGTGGGCCCAAGGCCGATATCATAGACATCAACGCCCGTGGAAAGGAGCCCACGGATGAGTGCCGCCTTTAGCATCGGGGATGTTTTGCGCCCATCCATGCCGACCGCGACCGAGTCCAGCCCTTTCTGCTTCACGAGTGTACCGAAGCTGCGTCCGATTGCCTCTGCATCCGCCTCAAAGACGGTTTCGTTGACAATACCGCGAATATCATACTCGCGGAGGATGGTGGGTTTGAACACATGGTGGGTCATAGTCACATTACTTTCACGGTTGTGAAGGTCAAAAGTTATTCAGGACGGCCGATACTGCTATATATAAAGCCATTTATGGCCATATCATGAGGATCATAAATATTCCGTAAATCGACGATCAGGGGCGCCCGCATGAGGGCCTTCACGCGCTTCAGATCAAGGGCGCGGAATTCGTTCCATTCGGTGATGATGACCAGGGCGTCGGCCCCTTCCAGCGTCGCGTAGGAACTGTCGCAAAATTCAATGCCATCGAGAAGTTTCGCGGCTTCCGTCATTCCCTCCGGATCATAGGCGCGAATATGCGCCCCCGCATGAGCGAGCGCCGGGATGATGGCGAGGCTCGGGCTCTCGCGCATGTCATCCGTATTGGGTTTGAAGGTCAGGCCGAGAATGGCGATTTTCTTGTCCGCAACCGATCCGCCGCAGGCCGTAATCACGCGCGCCGCCATGTTGTGCTTGCGGGCCTCATTGATATCGATGACCGTATCAACAATACGCAGTGGCGCGCCCGTCTCGACGGAGGTTTCATAAAGCGCCCGTGTGTCCTTCGGAAAACAGGAGCCGCCGAAACCCGGGCCGGGGTGCAGGAATTTCGCGCCGATCCGCCGGTCCAGCCCGATGCCGCGCGCTACGTCATGCACATCGGCGCCCACTTTTTCGCAGAGGTCAGCCATCTCGTTGATAAAGGTGATTTTGGTCGCAAGAAAGGCATTGCCCGCGTATTTTGTCAGCTCCGAGCTTTCAAGGCTGGTGAACAGGAGTGGCGTATGAATGAGGGAGAGCGGCCGATAGATATCGGCCATGACCTTCTGCGCCCGTTCGACTTTGGTGCCGACAATCACCCGGTCTGGCCGCATGAAATCTTCAATAGCCGCCCCTTCGCGCAGAAATTCGGGGTTGGAGGCAACATCAAAGTCGGCCTCCGGCCGCGCCGCCCGGATAATTCGCTCCACCTCCCGCCCGGTGCCAACGGGCACGGTGGATTTCGTCACGACCACGGTATAGCCGGTCAGGGCGGCTGCGATTTCCTTGGCGGCAGCGTAGACATAGGTGAGATCGGCCTTGCCGTCGCCGCGTCGGCTGGGCGTGCCGACGGCAATGAAAACGGCTTCAGCACCCGCGACGGCGCTTTTCATATCCGTACCGAACTTGAGATAGCCGGAGCGGCTGTTTTTCTCCACCATCGCGCTGAGGCCGGGCTCGAATATCGGGATTTCCCCGGCGTTCAGGCGGGCAATCTTGGCCGCATCCGTGTCGATGCAGATCACATCGTGACCGAACTCGGAAAAACAGGTTCCCGATACCAGCCCGACATAGCCGGTCCCAATCACAGCGATATGCATCCAGATCTCTCCGTCCTAGTTGACGAGGGAGGATATACTACAGATTGTTTGCAATTTTTTTGACAATGTCCCGCATATCGTCCTGCATATCGGGACGATGCAGGGCAAAGGCGATATTTGCTTCGAGAAAGCCGATCTTGTCGCCGCAGTCGTAACGCGTGCCGTCAAATTTCATGCCGTAGAAGGGAACATCGCCCAACATCTCCGAGAGCGCATCGGTAAGCTGGATTTCATTGCCGGCCCCGCGTTGCTGTTTTTCCAGCAAGGAGAAGATCGTCGGCTCCAGAATATAACGTCCGATGACGGCCATGTTAGAGGGGGCTTTCTCGGGGGCCGGCTTTTCAACCAGGCCCTTGATCTCGACCAGATTATCCGTCTCCTTGCCGGGGCTGAGAATGCCATAGCGGGAAGTATGAGCCGTCGGCACTTCCATCACAGCCAGCATATTGCCGCCGCCCGCCTGTTCGCGCGCCGTGACCATCTGTGCGAGACAGGGCGTATCGGCAAGAATCAGGTCATCCGCGAGGATCACGGCAAAGGGCTCATCCCCGACAAGCCGTTTTGCGCACCACACCGCATGTCCGAGACCAAGCGGTTCCTGCTGACGGATATAGGCGATGCTGCCGGGCTTGGGGACGCTCGCCTGCAATTCCTTCAGAAGGCTTTGCTTGTTGCGCTCGTTAAGAACACTTTCAAGTTCGTAGGAATGATCGAAGTGATCCTCGATCGTTGTCTTGCCCCTGCCGGTGACAAAGATGAATTCCTCGATCCCAGCGGCACGCGCCTCTTCAACGGCATACTGGATGAGCGGTTTGTCAACGACAGGCAGCATTTCCTTCGGCATGGCTTTGGTCGCCGGAAGAAATCTGGTGCCAAGTCCCCCGACAGGAAAGACGGCCTTGCGAACTTTATTGGGCATAGTTAACCAACTTTATTGAAGAACATCCGAAATTTATGGCATTTCGCCCGCTGCGAAGGCAAGTCCTGATTTTCAGCCCTTCAGGAGAAAATCTTTTGCTTCATTCAATTTGGCGGCCATGTAGTCGGAACCGTTATGGTCAGGATGGAACTTTTTCATGAGCCTTCGATGTGCCGCTTTTATGTCGGCGATGCTTGCCGCCTCAGTGAGTTCGAGAATGGCAAGGGCCTCGGTGCGGGTCATGCCGCCGTTTGCCCCAGCACGCTGATAATTGCGGTTGTCCCTATCATCTTCCGCTTCTGCATCGCTAAAATCTTCCCCATATTTGCGGCTGATGAAGCTTTCAAGGATGGCAATGGTCTGCGCATCATCCTTTGCCTCATGGTAAAGCGCATCAATTTCAGAGCGGCTGAGAGAGGAAAGTTTACGGCCTTCGAGCGCGCCTTGCAGGATAGTGGCATCCATTTCGCCGCTGTCATGATCGAGGTTGGCGGCGAGCCAGAGCGTGTGCACGTCCGAAGTTTGCCCGTCGGAGGGCTTCCGGCTGCTAAATAGCGGTTTGTTGCGGAGAAAGAACAGGGCGGCAACAATGAAGGGAGGGGCGAGGGAAAACCGTCCGGTCAGGATGAAAAACCCGGCGAGGACGGCCGACACCACCACCGCACTGATCCGCAATCCTTTCAGAATTTTTCCAGGGTCGGCGTTGGCCAGCGCCTGACTGCCGACGATCAGGGCTAGAAACAGGAATATCCCGATAATGAAATAGGCCAGCATGTCCGTTATTTGATCTGTTCAAGCAGCAGCGTTGCCTCGCGGGGCGATTTTTTGCTGAAGTCGCTGAGCGCCTTGCGCCCTCCCGCCGCGTAGGCGGCAACAGCCCTGAGGAGAGTGCGTAACATGGCCGCGCTGGCGCTATCAAAACGGCAGTAGGCGCCGCCAGAGAGCTTGGAGATCTGCCGGAAGCAGTTTTCGGCGATCCGGTCATGGCCTTCCTGAAAGACAAAAACCGGTACCTTCAGCATACCAAGCTGTCCCGCAAGATGGCACAGATGATCCGCATCCTCTTCCATGCAGTCGCCAATATAGACGAGGGCGTTGATGCGGTCCTTTTTTGTCTGGCTCAAGGCGTGATTCAGCACTTTTTCGATCTGGGTATGACCGCCGAGGCAAAATACGCGCGACATCGGGCGGATCAATGCCTTGCTGTCTGTTGTCCAACGGGTCGCGCGGAATTCGCCAAATCCCCGAAAGAAGGCAACCTGGAGCTCCAGCCCGCCAATGGCGGCGGCCTCCTCGAACATTTCATGCTGTAAATGACTGGCCTGATCCCAGGTCGGCTGACGGCTGGCGGTTGCATCAATGGCGAAGATCAGCCGACCGTTACGTCCGCCGCTGTTTTGCACCGGCGTTGCCGCGACCTTGCGTAAAAACTCAGCCACATCGTCCTTGCCGGATGCGCCCGGCGTTTTCTCAATATTCTTCGCCAAATTCCGCCTGTCTCCTGTCCTGATCCTTCTTATTAGATAGGCGCTTTCGCCAGAAAATTCAATTCGGGACGCAAGGCGTATGCGGGCGTTCATATAATCATTGATATGCCTGAGACGGCTGGTTATGCGGCCAGGTATCGCGGCGTGGGGCTTGCCATGTCCGGGTTTCCCGGTCATAAGACGATGCTGAATATCTTGGGTGACCCGGAGAGGGGGAGAGGGTTTCGGTCCGGCCCCGCCTCGGAAACCACAGGTAGATCATTACAGGCGGGGGAATCCGAGGTGTCTGATTAGATCGATCGGGCATTCGCGATTAATTTGGTTTTTGATGACACTCAGACATTTCTTCTCGCTTCCCGGTCACCGAGAAACATGGCGCATTGCCTGGCCGGTTATCCTGTCGAACTCTTCCGTGCCGTTGCTGGGCGCGGTAGATACCGCCGTGGTTGGTCATCTGCCGGACCCCCATTACATTGGCTCCGTCGCCATCGGCGCAATGATTTTCAGCTTTCTATATTGGGGATTCGGCTTTTTGCGGATGGGCACGACCGGCTTTATCGCGCAGGCCATGGGCGAAGACGACGGGGATGAAGTCCGTGCCATTCTGGCGCGGGCGATGATAACGGCTCTGGTTCTGGGCGCGTTGGCCCTGTTGCTGCACCGGATTGTGATCGGGTTTGCGCTTGATCTTGTTGAGGCTTCTGCCGAGGTGGAGATTGGGGCAGGTGAATATTTCTCTGTGCGGATATGGGGCGCACCGGCGGTGCTCGCCAATTATGCGCTGATGGGGTTCTTTATCGGCGTTCGCAATACCCGCGCCGCGCTCATCGTGCAGATATTCATGAATGCGCTGAACATCGCCCTCGACCTTCTATTTGTGATGGGATTTGGCTGGGGGGTCGAAGGAGTTGCGGCCGCCACCGCCATATCGGAGACGACGGCGCTGATGCTCGGCCTGTATCTGGCGGCACGGGAATTACGGCGGATAGGTGGGACATGGCAGCGCGATGCCATTCTTGCGGTGCCGAAAATGTTGCGGCTGCTTTCCGTCAACTTCGATATCTTCATCCGAACGATCCTGCTGATTTCCGCCTTTGCCTATTTTACCGCCGAAGCGGCACGGGAGGGAGATATCACCCTCGCGGCCATCGCCGTGCTGATGAACTTCGTACATTTCATTTCCTATGGTCTGGATGGCTTTGCCTTTGCGGCGGAAGGCATGGTGGGAACGGCGATTGGCGCAAAGAAGGTGAACCGGCTGCGGGAAATAGTCCTCGTGACCGGCTTCTGGGCGCTTATTGTCGCGGGTCTTTATGCTCTTGTCTATCTGGTCTTTGGGCCTACTCTCATTAATCTTCTGACGGGAATTGAGGAGGTGCGGGCGCGTGCCAATGAATTCCTGCCCTGGCTAGTGGCCATGCCGCTTGTCGCCATCTGGTCCTATCAGATCGACGGTATTTTCATCGGCGCGGTGCAGTCGAAGGAAATGCGCAACGGCATGATCATCGCCTTCCTCGCCTATATCGCCTGCATGAAAATATTTGGCGATCTGTGGGGCGCGCATGGACTTTGGGCGGCGCTTATGGTTTTTATGGCCCTGCGCGCGCTCACGCTTGCCGCGCTTTATCCAAGAGTAGAGCGGCGGGCTTTGCGATAGTCCGGTCAACCGGATCGACGCCGGGAGAGTTTTTCAACCATTGAATAAGCCGCCGGCACAATGGCGATGATCAATGCGATGCGGATGACATGCATGGTGGAGACAAAGGCGACATCAATGCCGAGGGCGAGCGCGACCAGCGACATTTCTGCAAGGCCTCCCGGGCTGAAGGCGAGCACGATGCCCGGACCGCTGACGCCGATGGTGTCAGCAAAGCCCCAGGCGAAGGCGGCGGCGATGCCGACCATCAGGGCGGTGGAGGCAAAGCTGAGGACGATCACATTGCGGATGTCCGCGAAGGTCGTGCCGAGAAATCGCGAGCCCATGGCCGTGCCAATGACGAGCTGCGCCGCATAGACAAGGATCATCGGTGGCGCGACATCGGTAATTCCGGCCATCTGTACGGCAGCGGTAGCAAGCAGCGGGCCCATCAGATGATAGGCGGGCAGGCGGCAGTAATAGCCGCCGATATAGCCGAGAACGGCCGCCAGCAGCAGCCACCCATCGCCGACTAGATCATTGATATTACCAAACAGCGGCGCCATCTGCGCCGTGCTGTCGAAGCCTGCGCCGAAGCGGAAAATCATCGGCACGGTCAGGACGAGAATGAGGATGCGCGAGGCATGGATCAGCGCGATGACCGGGCCATTGCCGCCTTTTTCCTGCCCGACTTCATACATGATATTGATTCCGCCCGGCGCGGCAGCGAAATAGGCGGTTACAGGATCGAACTTCCCGATCCGGCGATAGAAATAATAAACGATCAGCATGGAAATCAGGATACTGATGAGAAGGAGGGCGAGCCCGCCGCTCCACCGTGTCATCGCCGAGAGGGTGTCCGTCGAGAAACCGCACCCCAGCATGACCCCGAGAATAGCCGTCATGATCTTGCGCAGGTTATTGTTGACCGCAAGATTATATCCCCGAAGCGCGGCCACCGTTGCGATACACATGGACCCAATCATCCAGGCGAGCGGTAGGTTCGCGGCAAAAAAGAGAGCGCCGCCGATCGCGCCAATGCCAAGAGCGAGGGCGGTCCGTTTCATATCCTTCATTCCTGTTGCCTATCCAGAATTATTTTCATGGCAGGATGCATGAATTGCCGGGCAGTGGCCGCAAGGGATGCGGTGCGCGCGGCCCGGATACTGCTGTCCTTCATATTTTGCCGGATAAAGTCGGTGAGAGACATTGCCGGGGCCATTTTTTGCAGCAGATAGCGTTGCATATCATGCTGGTCGAGAATGGGGAAGGGGGCGTTCTCGCATCTGATGCCCTGGACGATAACTGGGTTGCCATCTATAAGATAGCTGCCGTGTTTGCTGACATAGGCATGGATGCTGCCGAGATTCCCATGCCGCTCGCAGGTGAGCCCAATCTCATCCATCCGGACATACGCATAATTGGTGCCGATGGCTTCCGACGCGTGCATCTCGTCAAGCTGCACCTCTGTCAGCCATGTAATATGGGCATATGTTATGGCGCCGGGCGCGAGATCCAGCGTTGCCGGGATGGCGCCATAGCCGGTCACATGGGCGGAGTAGCAGCAGGCGATATCCCGAAGGATTGCGACCGTCACCGGGATGACGGTTTCCGGATGCCTGGCATATTTCCGCGCAAGCTGGCCCGGCGCGGCATTGGAGCCGCAGGCAAGCACCGGAATACGCCCCGCAAGAGTAACATCAGGAGGGAGCGCCCCCGTCCCACTACTGGTAAAACGAAAGGAACCTGTGGGCCGCGCATAAGGATAGTCGAGGGCGCGGGCTATGTCCGGGGGATATGCCACAACGCGCCGGTTTATCCGCCGAGATGCATCCCGCCATCGACGATAATCAGTTCTCCCGTGATCATATTGCCGCCTTCGATAAACAGCAATGCGGCGTCGGCGATATCCTCCGGTTGGCAAACGGCCTTGAGCGGGACACTGTTTTTCAGCTTCTTCTTGAACAGCTCATATTTCTCTTCCCCATAGCCCTGGAGCAGCCAGCGGGTCTCGATAAAGCCGGGGCAGATGGCGTTGACGCGGATTTCCGGGCCGAGTGTGCGGGCCAGCGCCTTTGTCATGGAGTTCAGCGCGCCCTTGGAGGCCGCGTAGGCAATGCTGGAGCCCTGACCATGGGTTCCGGCAACAGAAGAAATCATCACGACGGAGGCTTTGCCGGTCTCTTTCATATAGGGCGTGGCCGCGCGGGTCATCAGAAAGGCGCCGATGGTGTTGACAGCGTAAATATCATGAAAATCCTGCGCACTTAAACCGTCGAGATCGCCATGGGCGACAAACTTTGTCCGTCCGGCATTGTTGACCAGCGCATCAAGGCGCCCCCATTTGTCATGGGCCGCCTTGGCCATGGCGCGGCAATCCTCATCCTTCGAGACATCGCCCTGAAACAGCAGGGTCTCCACACCCTTGGCGGCGCAGGCCGCTTCGGTCTCTTCCGCTTCCTTCAGGCTTTTGGTGTAGTTGATGACAATGTTATAGCCCTTGTCCGCAAGCGCGAGGGCAATAGCGGCTCCGGCGCCCGTTGCGGAACCCGTGACGATAGCCACTTTACTGGATGATGGCATGATACTTCCCCTGTTCTTCTTTTATGTTGTGGCCGATAGAGTATCCAAGATCGCCCATAACATACAAAGGAAAATATCAAAGGATGTTCACGCGTCCTTCCGGAATGCGCCGGTTAGCAGCTTGGCAATCAAGATCCCGGCAATCATGGCAGCGACGAAGGTGAATATTTTCGCATTGCCATAGGCAAGGGAGCTGAGCGCCGGGCCGGGGCAGAGACCGCCAAGCCCCCATCCGACGCCGAACAACGCCGCCCCGGCGAGGAGACGCTTGTCCACATCGGTTTTTGTCGGCAGACTGAATCGTCCTCCGAAAACCGGTGTTTCCCGTTTCAGGATAAACCGGAAGGCAATCACGGTCACTAGGACGCCGCCGCCCATGACGAAGGCGAGGCTGGGATCCCAGTTGCCGGTCAGATCAAGGAAGCCGATAACCTTGCCGGGGCTGACCATGCCGGAAATCGCCAAGCCGAGCCCGAACAGTATGCCTGAAATCAGACTGATGATGTTGAGCATCTTAGCCTCCGATAATGCTGCGCATGATAAAGACGGTGATGACGGCGATGGCCATGAAGACAAGCACCGAGACGAGTGAGCGAACCGACAATCGCCCCAGTCCGCAAATACCATGTCCGCTGGTGCAGCCTGCGCCGATATAGGTGCCGCCGCCAACCAGCAAACCGGCAAGGATCAGCAATATGTAGTGGCTGCCTTCCGATAGCTGGTAGGGATTGATGTCCATAAAAGACATATCGCCGCCCAGCGACGGATAGGCCGCCGCGCCGATAATCAGTCCGATGATGAACAGGATACGCCAAAGGGAATCGCGCCCAGACGGCGGGAGGAGATTGGCGAGAATGCCGCTGATCCCGGCAATTTTTCCTGCCATTAATAACAGTGTTGCCGAAAGGCCGAGAATGATGCCGCCGATCAGCGCGCTGACAGGTGTGAAATTTTCCATCCGGATATGTCCCTGGTTAGCTGTCCTGACAATAAAGTTGATAAAGTACCGAAATGATCTTCTGCGCTTCCTCTCCCTCAAGAGAGTAATAGATTGTCTGCCCTTCCCGCCGGGTCTTGACCAGAGCGTCCTTGCGAAGCAGGGCAAGCTGCTGCGAAACAGAAGCCGGGCGCATCTCCAGCAGATCCGCCAGTTTGCTGACGGAAATCTCTCCGTCAACCATCTGGCAGAGCAGCAGGAGTCGTGTCTCGCTCGAAAGCGCCTTCATCAATACACTGGCCCGTGCCGCAGACAACTTCATCTCTTTAATATCCATACTTGAATATCTACGTAACTATAGATATATTGTCAAGAAGGAAGTTGGTTACTAGAATGCAAAGCGGATAAAAGGGGAGCAGGAAAGTCATGAAACCAGATGTAAAGGCATTTTTCCATAAACCGACATACACAGTCAGCTATGTGGTTTCTGATCCGGAAAGCAAGAAGGCAATCATTATCGACAGTGCGCTGGATTATGACAATGCCTCCGGTCGGACGGCGACAACGGCCGCAGATGAGGTGATTTCATTCGTAAAGTCGGAAGGGTTGAGCGTTGAATGGATACTGGAAACCCATGTTCACGCCGATCATCTGACCGCGGCCCCTTACCTGCAGCAGCAGCTTGGCGGCAAGATTGGTATTGGCGGGGTGGTCAAAACCGTTCAGTCGACCTTCAAGAAGATTTACAATCTGGGCGATGAAGTGCCGGATGATGGATCGCAGTTTCAGTATCTGTTTCGCGACGGTGAAACATTTACAGTCGGCGGCCTGAAAATCGATGTGATGGCCACGCCCGGCCATACGCCGGCCTGTGTGACCTATAAAATCGGGGACGCTGCCTTTGTCGGCGATACGATGTTTATGCCTGATTATGGAACGGCGAGGTGTGATTTTCCGGGCGGCGATGCGCGCAAACTTTATCAGTCAATCCGCAAGATATTGGCCTATCCGCCGGAGACAAGGCTCTTCATGTGCCATGATTACGCCCCAGGCGGCCGGGAATATCTGTGGGAAACAACGGTAGCCGAGCAGCGGGCGAAAAATATCCATATTCATGACGGTGTCAGCGAGGAAGAATTTGTGAAAATGCGTACCGAACGGGACGCCACCCTTTCCATGCCGGTGCTGATCATCCCGTCCATTCAGGTAAATATGCGGGCCGGAAATCTTCCGAAAGCGGAAGATAATGGCATCGCTTATCTGAAGGTGCCATTAAATGCGTTGTGAGTACGGGTTGTAGTGCCGGATCAGGAGTTGTTCTTCTGGGCGATATAGCTTGGTAGACGCAGATCCGGCGCCACCACGAAACAGGAAACCCGTTGTGCAGCGAGATTGCTGCAGGCCTTGCGCGCTTCTGTTTCATCGAAACCGATGACCTGCGCCCGATAGAACGGCTTGCCATCGGAGATTGCCTTCTCGATATTGATACGGCGCCCTTCCAGAATGCCGCTTGACTGCGCGGCGGCCTTGTTGATCTGGTCCTGTGCTGTCGTCTTGTGACTGTAGGCGCCAATCTGGATAGCCCAGCGGGCATTTGCCGCCTTGTCCATTTCGAAACCGGAATTGTCGTCGGCCGGTGTCGAACCGCGCGTGATCGAAACGCCGACCGTATTTACATCGCTGATGCGGTAGATGCGGGATGCGTCGCTTGATGGTTGTGATTGGACGGGCAGGGGAACTTGCGTGGTTGCGGCCACCTCAATTTCGGTATCTGTGTCATGGGGAGTCCCGAGGGCGATCCGCAACGGCTTGTCGAACGGAGTTGGTACTGTGGACGGATAGGTTGCCTCGATCCGCTCAAACCCGCGGTCGAGCAGGGAAGCCATGTGGGTGTCGCGGGTTTTGGCCGTCCGGCCGCCAAATACAACTCCGATCAGGCGGTTATTGCCACGCTTGGCAGATGCGACAAGATTGAAGCCCGACGCCCGGATATAGCCGGTCTTGATCCCGTCGGCGCCATTATATTTGCCAAGCAGGTTGTTGTGGTTTTTATACGCTGTCCCCTTGTAGTCAAATTCCTGCAGCGACAGAAAGTGATAATATTGCGGGAAATCCTGTATCATCGCAGCGCCGAGGATGGCCATGTCGCGCGCCGTGCTTTTCTGATGCCGGTTCGGCAAGCCGCTGGCATTGCGGAAGGTCGTCCGGTTCATGCCAAGGGAGCGGGCTTTCGCCGTCATCATGCGGGCGAATTCCATTTCGCTTTGCGCCATGGCTTCCGCAAGGACAGTCGCCGCATCATTGGCCGATTTGGTAATCAGGCCGAACATGGCGTCCTGTACGGATATGCTTTCCCCTTTTCTGAGGCCAAGCTTGGTTGGCGCCTGACCCGCGGCACGCGCGGAAACCGGAAGCTTCTGGCCGAGGCGTAGCTTGCCACGCTCCAGCGCATCAAACGTCATATAAAGGGTCATGATCTTGGTCAGCGAGGCGGGGTAGAGAAGATCATCTGCATTGCGGGAATAGAGAACCTCGCCGGTTCGGCTGTCCATGACAATCGAGGCATAGCGCGCTTCGGCGCTATGGGGCAGCGCTGCGAGGGTGATGAGAGCGCATAATAGAGACGTAATAAGCACCGAAAAGCGCGCACGCCGGAAGGTCATCGCACTGCTTTGCAAGCTGCGTATCCGCGGTCTGGCAAGGATGGCTGTTTCTTGAGAACCCTGTTGCAACACGTGGCCTGTTTTACTGAAATTACTGATACGGTTACGCGTGAATTTCTCCACTCGTACCCGAGTGTAAGAAAATCGGCGAATCATGTCCACCATATTTCCAATAATTTTTTTGTTACCGCATGTGAACAACGAAACCTATCCTCTTGATGTTTGTAAGATATCACGAAGCCAGCTTTTCACTTTGTCAGGATAGACAAGGAAGGTTAATATCGGGTTAGCATGCACTCCTTAATTAATCGATGGGCCATGAAATTATTACGATCCAGCTTTTCCGTTCTTGTCATGACGCTCCTGTTGGCCGGTTGTGCCGCGGAACGCGATCAGGTGGGAAATCCGGTCGTTCGGCCATTTCAGTGGTTTTCCTATGCCAATGGGGATGATATTCGCCGGGATTGTGCCCCGGGGCGCAATGCACGCTACCGCTTGATCTATAATGCGATCTATGACGAGCAGGTGCGCACCTACGATATTCTCCAGTATGCCACCTCGGGCACCGCAACCCAGACAACCCGTGTCTTGCGCGGTTCTATCGGCGTTGATTGGCTGCTCGGCCAGGTTACAGGATCGGGACGGGGACAGGGGGGCAGCAGCCGTGTGGATATCAGCCCGACGGAGCTGGGCGCCATTGAACAGGCGCTGATCAAATCAGGGTTTGAACAACCGGCCATTCGTGGCCAGATCCTGCATTCAGACGAATTCTACTGGATCGCCATGGTCTGCCGTGAGGGCAACTTCAAATATTATGCCTGGACGGACCGTAATGCCGATGTGGCGAAGCTGCCTTTCCGGGATGTACTGGCGAAAGGCGATCAGACGGGCGTGCCTTTTGTCGAGCCGCATGTCCCCGTGGTTTTCGGTCGGTCCTCCCGCTACTATACAAGCGGGCCGGACAGCACCTATTTCACCATGCAGGTCGGCGATAACGGCCTGATTAAATAGCGAGTCAGGGCCTCTAGCGCGCCAGCAGCATTTTGTGAAATTTTTGTTTCCGTTTGAATTATTCTTATGATTTAGGCATGGTGAAACGAGTTTATTTAATATAAATCAATGGCTTGATTGGATGGTTAATTTTTGCTGCGGCGCACAAAAAAATTATTGACATTCATAAGAACCCTATTATATACAGGGTGTATTGTTGCAGTGCAGCAAACGAAATTTCAAGGCGCTATCCAGAAAGGTTAAGCTATGACCAAGAAAGCAACGACAAACGCAACCGTTGACCCGGCTGTCGTTAAGAAGGAATTTGAAGATATGATTGCTACCGGCCGCAAGTCGCTTCAGGAAGCTTTCCTGAACGGGACGGAAGCTGCCGAGAAGGCATTCAAGTCTAACAGCGAAACGCTGAAAGCCAATTATGAAAAGGCCGTTGCCGAAAGCAAGAGCGGTTTTGAAAAGGTGGTCAAGGCTTTCGAAGGCTCCCAGTTTTATGACAAGAACAGCGCGGAAGCTTTCGTAAAGTCCGGCAACGTCGCTGTTGAAAAGAGTGAGAAAATTGGCGTCGCCCTGATTGATTTCGGGACCGAGCGTTGGCAGGAAGTCTTCAATGTCACGAAGACCCTGGCCGAGACCGAAGATTATGCAAAGGCTGTCGAGGTGCAGACTGAATATGCCAAGACGTCCATGCAGAACTATGTTTCTGACGTGAGCAAGTTCAATTCTCTGGTTGCGGATGCCGCCAAGTCGGTAGTTGAACCCTTTGGCGCTCGCTATGCTTCTGCCCTTGATGTGTTTGCGAAGCAGGCCTGATACCGATTGACAGTTCAAGCGTCTTTAAAAAGGCCCGGATTTTCCGGAATAAGGCCCGGATTTTCCGGGCCTTTTTTCATGTCCGCCCGGCGGGTCTTCACAATTTTATGAATTTTGTTTCGAGGTAATAATATTTTTTTGAATTTCCTGCTAAGATATATACTTAATGTAAGAGAATGTGCGCTGCACAAGAGCGGCCGGAAAAAGGAACGGAGTGAGATATCAGATTATCTGTTCGGACAGGACAACAATGAGCGGTAACGACGATAACAGCAAAAATGGTCAAGGGCCGGGGACAGGCCTTGTCACCAAGACCAGACCCAAGACGAAGAAACCTTCGCTTTGGCGGGTTCTCTTGCTGAATGATGATTACACACCGATGGAGTTCGTCGTGTATGTCCTCCAGAGATTTTTCAACATGGATGAACAGACGGCCGTGCAGGTCATGCTGCATGTGCATCACAAGGGTGTCGGCAACTGCGGTGTCTTTCCGTATGAAGTGGCCGAAACTAAGGTCGCGCAGGTCATTGATTTCGCGCGCGAGAACCAGCATCCCCTGCAATGTACGATGGAGAAAGAATAGTGCCCGGATTTTCCAATTCACTTGAAGAAACTCTGCATCGTGCCATGGCCCTCGCCACTTCGCGCCGCCATGAGTTTGCGATGCTGGAACATTTGCTGTTTTCCCTGACCGAGGATCAGGATGCGGCCGCGGTGATGCGTGCCTGCAATGTGGATATCGAACTCCTGCGCCGTGATCTTGAAACCTTCATCACGGACGAGCTGGACGATCTTGTCATGGACGGCTTTGTCGAGGCGCGGCCGACGTTGAGCTTTCAGCGGGTCGTGCAACGCGCGCTCATCAATGTGGAAAGCTCGGGCCGGGAAGAGGTGACGGGAGCCAATGTGCTCGTTGCTATCTTCTCCGAAAGGGAGAGCCATGCCGTTTATTTCCTGCAGAAGCAGGAGATGAGCCGTCTGGACGCGATCAGCTACATCAGCCATGGCGTTGCCAAGGCGGCGGGCAAGGGCGCGGCGCGCGCTATTCGCGGGGTTGATGGAGACTACAAGTCCGAAAAGGACAATAACAACACGCCGCCGCCGCCGGAAGACAAGGTCGAAAATCTGGAGGCGCTGGACGCCTATTGCGTCAATCTCAATGAAAAGGCCGCCGCTGGCAAAATCGACCCGCTGATCGGCCGTCATGATGAGGTCGAGCGGACCATACAGATCCTTTGCCGCCGCTCCAAGAACAACCCGCTTTATGTGGGCGATCCCGGCGTTGGCAAGACGGCGATAGCGGAGGGACTTGCCCGCCGGATTGTGCAGGGCGACGTGCCGAGCGTGCTGCTCCCCGCCGTGATTTATTCGCTGGACATGGGCGCTCTGCTCGCCGGAACCCGTTATCGCGGCGATTTCGAGGAACGGCTCAAAGCCGTGATCACCGAATTGCAGGGGCTGGAGAACGCCATCCTGTTCATTGATGAAATTCATACTATTGTCGGCGCGGGCGCGACCAGCGGTGGGGCGATGGATGCTTCCAACCTGCTGAAGCCGGCGCTCGCGAGCGGCGATATCCGCTGCATCGGTTCGACCACCTACAAAGAGTTCCGTAGTCATTTCGAGAAGGATCGTGCGTTGCTGCGCCGGTTCCAGAAGATTGACGTGCGCGAACCTTCGGTCGAGGACAGCATCAAGATCCTGAAGGGGCTGAAACCCTATTTCGAGGAGTATCACCAAATTCGCTACACGGCGGAGGCGATCCGCTCGGCGGTGGAGCTCTCAGCCCGCTATATCAATGACCGCAAGCTGCCGGACAAGGCCATCGATGTGATCGACGAGGTGGGTGCCGCGCAGATGCTGAAGGCGGAAAGCCGCCGCAAGAAAACCATCGGCGTCAAGGATGTGGAGGCCGTGGTCGCCAAGATCGCGCGCATTCCCCCCAAATCCGTCTCGAAGGAGGATACGGAAAGCCTGCGCAAGCTGGATGTGGATCTACGCCGCGTCGTGTTCGGTCAGGATGCTGCCATCGATGCGCTGGCGAGCGCCATGAAACTCGCCCGTGCGGGCCTGCGGGAGCCGGAGAAACCCATCGGCTGCTATCTCTTCTCTGGTCCGACAGGTGTCGGCAAGACGGAAGTCGCACGGCAGCTCGCCTCCATCATGGGGCTTAATCTGGTGCGTTTCGACATGTCGGAATATATGGAGCGGCATACGGTCAGTCGTCTGATCGGCGCGCCGCCCGGCTATGTCGGCTTTGATCAGGGCGGGTTGCTGACCGATGCCATTGACCAGCAGCCGCATTCGGTCCTATTGCTTGACGAGATCGAGAAGGCGCATCCGGATCTGTTCAACATCCTGCTGCAGGTTATGGACCACGGTAAGCTGACGGATAACAACGGCAAGCAGGTTGATTTCCGCAACGTGGTGTTGATCATGACCACCAATGCGGGGGCGCATGAAATGGCCAAGCAGGCCATCGGATTTGGCAGCAGCGTCCGCGAGGGCGAGGATGAGGAGGCGATCAAGCGGCTCTTCACACCGGAGTTCCGTAACCGCCTGGATGCAACAATACCGTTCGCGCCGTTGCCGCCGGAAGTGGTGTCCCGCGTTGTGGAAAAATTCGTTCTGCAACTGGAAACCCAGCTTCAGGATCGCAACGTTACCATCTCGCTTTCTGATACGGCGGCGACATGGCTGGCGCAGAAGGGCTATGATGTTTCCTATGGCGCGCGGCCGCTGGCCCGTGTCATTCAGGAAAACATCAAGAAGCCACTGTCTGAGGAGCTGTTGTTTGGCAAGCTGGTGAACGGGGGGCATGTCTCTGTCGGCGTGAAAGCGGGCGAGCTGACCTTCAAGATTGAGAGCCCGCCAGAAAGTGGGGCAAAAAAGTCAACCGCCCGCAAGGCGAAGAAGAAGGGCTCCCGCAAGGATCCGGAACTGATCGAGAAATAAGCGGACGAGTTGTTTACTCAAGGAAAAGGCGGGACGATACCAAACGTCCCGCCTTTTTTATGATCTGTCGGTGGTATATGCGTTTACCAAACGAAGTCGACCGACGTGCCGGGCTCGGATTACTTCTGGCCGATCACGCGCCGCTTCTGGTTCAGTGTCTTCAGATAGGCAATGCCTTCATCAGCAATGGCGTAGCCGACCATATCTTCATTTTGACCGGCCAGCTCTTCCATATCGACCCAGTGGGCATAGATAGGCCGTGTGCGGTCCGTAATGATGCCCGATTTGAACAGGGTTTTCACCAGCACGCGAAAAATATTGGTGGATTCTTTCAGGGTGTCGCGCCGGTCCTGATCGGTATAAACCTCGCGGCAGGCATCGCGCACCCATTCCCAGTCAAGGCCAAACTGCTGGTAAATTGCCTGCTTCTGGCGGATGTTGATCAGGTTGAACAGGACTGTCTCGAAGCATTGCGCGGCCCAGTCCTCCACCTGCTCATGTTCTTTCGTGTCCAGCTTCGGGATCGTCTTGTCCGCCCAGATCTTGCCGAATTTATGGTGGAAGGCTTCATCGGTCATGACAAGCTGCGTCAGTCGTTTGAGAAGCGGATCGTTGGTCTTGGCATGGATATTGGCAAAGGCGCCCATGGCCAGCCCTTCCACCAGCATCTGCATGCCGACCAGCTTCTTATAGACTTCATCGGCGCTGACGAGTTCTTCGAGCAAAATGCCGAACGCCTCCCCGACCGGATAGGGGCGGCCCCAGCGGGCGCTGATATAGCGGCTGAAGGCGGTGACGTGGCGGGCTTCCTCTCGCGTCTGGTTGGACGCATATTCCTGCGCCCCCGGATCGACGAGAATATGGCAGAGGCTGGCGCTTAATGAAAGCGCGCCCTGTTCCCCGTGCAGGATTGCCGACAGGCTCCAGCGCGTACTTTCATTGGCAAGGCGGATTTTCTGTCCTTCATCCAGTTTATCCGCGACCGCGCTTTGCAGCTCCGGAATGGTTTCCGGCGGCATGATATATTCTTTAGCGGTATCGAACGGGCTGTTGAAATCGAGATAGGTTATGTCCATCGGGTCCCAGAAATGATCATGGGTCGCCGAGATAATCCCGTCAAAGGCATCGGTGCGGGTGCCGTAGCGATCCACCTCCAGCATCGCGGAAAAGTCATCCCGATGCACGGTGTTATAGATGGGGTCACGGGTGATATGTTCGCTCATGAATGCTCCCTTTCCTGATCATGGGCGGCAGCGTCTGGCGGCTGTCCTTTACGTTTACGTAAACGTAAATATCATATAGAGCAAAATTAGGAAAAATTCAAGAAATGATTTCGCGTCACAGTTGCCATGAACGCCTTCTGGAAGGCGGAGGTGGGGGGCGACCGCTTGTCTTTGGGTCCGGCGATGACCTATTCGCTGTTGACTTTGCGGAACGGGGAATGAGCCGCAAGATAATGGATTTCCGCCTCCACCTCGCGCCGTTCCCGGCGGAGAAAATCCTCCACGGCATCGTGAAACCCGGGGTCGCGCAGCCAGTGGGCGGAGAAAGTTTCCGTCGGCAGATAGCCGCGGGCAAGCTTGTGCGGGCCTTGCGCGCCGGCCTCCACCCGTTTCAACCCATGTGCGATGGCATAGTCTATGGCGCGGTAGTAACAGGTTTCGAAATGCAGGAAACGATGATCCTCAAGGCAGCCCCAGTAGCGGCCATACAGGCAGTCGCTGCTTTTAAGGTTGAGTGCCCCGGCGATATAGCGGCCCTCCCGCTGGATCATGAACAGGACCAGCTGATCGGCAAGAGAGGCGCCGAGCAGGCTGAAAAACTCCCGGTTGAGGTAAGGCGTTCCCCATTTGCGGTTGCCGGTGTCGATATAAAAATTGAAGAAGGCGTCCCAATGATGCTCGCCAATCTCCGGCCCGCTCAGAATCTCGAATTCCAGCCTGCCCTCCATGGCGCCGTCGCGTTCCTTGCGAATGGCCTTGCGCTTGCGGGAGGAAAGCTGCGCCAGGAAATCATCGAATGAGGCATATCCTTCATTGATCCAGTGGAACTGCTCGCCGCTGCGGATCAGGAACCCTTCCCGCGCCATCAGCTCGCGCTCCGCGGTTTCAAGAAAGGTAAGATGGACGGAGGATAGATTGTTTCTGACCGCCACTTCGCGGGCGCCCTGAAGCAGCAGGCGCTGATGTTCCTCCCGCATTGGCCCCTCCGGCACCAGCAGGCGTGGCCCTGTCACGGGGGAGAAGGGCACGGAGAGTTGCAGTTTCGGATAATAGCGCCCGCCCGCCCGCTCATAGGCATGGGCCCAGCTATGATCGAAGACATATTCTCCCTGGCTGTGGCCCTTTACATACATGGGCGCGACGCCCGCCAGTTGTCCCTCTACCTCCAGCGCGAGATGATAGGGCAGCCAGCCCGCGTCGGCGCCGACTGAGCCGCTTTCCTCCAGTGCGCGGAGAAATTCGTGGCTGACAAAGGGATGATCGCCCGCGCGGCAACTATTCCATTGCGCTGACGTCAATTCATTGATGGATTGCAAGGTCTTGACGGTAGCGCTGTCAGACATGGGCTCGGCGAATAAACGGAATAAAACTCATCATCACAGTTTAGCAGATATCTGTTTGCGCGGTGCAACAAATCAGAAAATTTTCGTCGGCTCTCTTTTTCAGGGTTGAATTTAATTCAACTTATATATGTATAAGTATTGCATTATACTCTTTATAAGATAATTATGGATTGGAGATTTCAATGGACTGGATCAAAGTGGGCACGGCCGCATTGGTGGGCGGTGCGGTGGCGGCGGTCATAACGGCGCTGCTGGTTATCTTTTTTGCGAAACCGGGCAGCGGCGACGACGCGGTTGCAGGAGAAGCGTTGCCTGCGGGCGCGGTGGTGGCGTTTGATCAGGAGGGAGGCTGTCCGGGTGGATGGACGGCTTATGCCAAGGCGACAAGCCGGGTGATTGTCGGGGCGGG
>CEOG01001273.1_pt1 | contig 19833 bp, 12 predicted proteins | sample 530301 | NCBI WGS metagenome assembly CEOG01 (sample SAMEA2619903, study PRJEB7988) | marine metagenome | biome: marine biome (ENVO:00000447); feature: surface water layer (ENVO:00002042); material: "saline water (ENVO:00002010), including plankton (ENVO:xxxxxxxx)" | depth 5 m | reverse complement strand
CGGCGTCCTGCCCCTTCCCGGAGGGGTCTGCCGCATCGCCACCGCCTTGTTCGGGCGATGACTCACCCGGATTCTGTTCCGGTGACTCTCCCTGCTGTTGCTCCTGTTCCTCCTGCTGTTGCAGTTTCTCCAGGAGCGCCAGATTGGCCTTGGCATCCTCCTTTCCCGGATCCAGCTCCAGCGACTTCCGATAGGCGTCCATGGCAGCCTCAAGCTGACCACTGCGCGCCAACGCATTGCCCTGGTTGTACCAGCTGTCCGCGCTTTCCTGTGCGCCAAACAGCGCGGTGGCCCGCTCGAAATCGCCACTCCGGTATGCCGCCGTGGCCTTCCAGTCAGGGTCCCGGAACAGCGCGGCAGCGCTTTCCGGATCTCCTGCTTCAAGCGCTTTCTGACCCTGTTGGTCTGGCGTCAGCCATAAATCTTCCCAGACTCCGGCGTGCACGGGGGAGGGTTGGAAGACGAGCAGGACCGGGACAAGCGTGAGCAGCCAGCCACGGCGGAAGAGGGCCAGTGCGACAGGCAGCAGCGCGACAATCAGCCAATAGCCCTGGTCCTCCCAGGCGTCTGCACTGCGCTTGTCAGCGACCCGTGTTTCGCGGTTGAGGACTGGCTGGGAGAGCAGATGGCGCAGGTCGCTATCGTCAACCCGCAGTCTGCTGTAGAGGCCTCCGGTGTCGGCGGCCAGCGCTGTGAGCTGTGTTTCATCCAGGCCCGGCATGACGATGGCCCCGCTGTCATCGCGCACAAAGCCACCTCTGGGGAGAGGCATCGGGGCGCCACTTCGCGTGCCGAGGCCGAGCACGGAGAGGCGGGCGGAGGAGTTTTCCAGCAGCGTCTGGATACGTCGGCTCTCCTCATCGCTCACGCCATCGGTCAGCAACAGAAGTCGTCCGTCCGTGGTTCCCGCAGAGGTCAACAGCTCCAGCGCAAGCGCAATCGCGGCGGAGGGATTGCTGCCCGGCAACGGCATCATGTCAGGGTTCAGTGCGGGCAAGAGGTTGGCAATGGTTGCGGTGTCGTCAGTGAGCGGGGTTACCACATGGGCATCGCCCGCGTAGGCCACCAGCCCGGTCTGTCCCTCGTCGCGTTGCTGCAGCAGGTCCAGCAGCTTCTGCCGTGCCCGGTCCAGTCGCGAGGGCGCCTGGTCGGCGGCTTTCATGGAGTAGGACAAATCCAGAACCAGGACCAGTGCATCCTGGACCTGCTCTACGGGTTGCGAAATCTGCTTCAGGCTTGGTCCCGCCGCCGCAACTGCGGCCACGAGCCACGCGAGCAGAGCGCACCAGAGTATGCGCCGGCGCTGGCCAGCGCTGGCCCCCGCATCCGGTGCCAGATAGGGGAGCAAGCGTGGGTCGATAACCCGTGTCCAGTCGCCGGCCAGCTTCCCTTGCCGCCACAGCAACCAGGCGAGCGGAATTGCAGGAACACCCCATAAAAGCCACGCGGGGCGCAGGAAGTGCAGGAGAACCTCGGGTTCATTCACGGCTTGTATCCCCAGTGTCGAGGGCGCCACTGCCATGCCGTTGCCAGAGGTGACGCAGGGCGAGCCAGAAACTGCAGAGCAGGGCGAGTAACAATGGCCAGTGACCCAGTGACTGTCTCGGCCGATAGGTCGCAGCATCGACCTCGACCGGCTCGAGTTGATCGAGCAGCTGGTAGATCCCGGCGAGTTCTTGCGGGTCTCGCGCGCGGAAATAGCGCCCTCCGGTCATGTCGGCTATGGCCTGCAGGCTCTCCTCGTCAAGATCCGCAGAAGGGTTGACGCGACGGCTGCCGAAGCTGGATCCGAAGAGACCGGGAATCGCAAGTTGATCGGCACCAATGCCGATGGTGTACACGCGGATACCGAGGCCCTGGGCCAGCCGCGCCGCGTCCATGGGGTCAACACTGCTGGCAGTGTCCTGCCCATCGGTCAACAGGATCAGCACGCGGCTTTCTGCGGGGCGTTCGCGCAAACGTTTGACGGCGAGGCCGATGGCGTCACCGATGGCGGTTTCCTGGCCGGCAAAACCGATTTGGGCTTCGAGCAGAAAACGTTCCACCGTTGCGATATCGAAGCTCAGCGGAGACTGCACATACGCATTGCTGCCGAACAGAATCAGCCCGACCCGATCGCCCCGTCGACGCTCGATGAATTCGGCGCCAACGGCTTTTACCGCGTCCACACGACGCACCAGATTATTACCGACTTGCATATCCTCCACGCGCATGCTGCCGGAGATATCCACCGCGAGCATCAGGTCGCGACCACTGGCGGGCAGTTGTACGGGCTCGCCAATCCAGGTGGGGCGTGCGGCGGCAGTGAGCAGGCACAGCCAGAGCAGCCAGAGCAGAATCAGTGTCGGCAGGCCCGTGGTGCCGCCCAAACTGCCGCGCGATTGCTCGAGCGCCTGCCAGTCCTCGAAAAACGGTGCGCGCAGCGCGGCCGCCTCGCTACGTGCTGCCGGCAACCAGCGCCGTATCAGCAGCGGCAATGGAAGCAACAATGCCATCCAGGGCCAGAGCCAGGTGATCATGCGGGGCCACCCCGGTGTCGCCGCAACCAGGCGTCAGCGCAGGCGAGGAGGGCGGGAACATCAACGGTACCGGGGTCGGCTGCGTGTGCCCGCGCGATCGCATCGGGAAAGCGCTGCTCACAGCCCGCTGCAAGAAACTCTGTGTTCAGGAAGTCCAGCCACGCCGCGCCGCTCAGCGCTGCGACTGTGCGTCGCGGATACACCTGCAGGCAAACGCCCTTGAGCAGTGCATTGATGGCACACAGTGTGGCTGTCGGATTCTGCCCGGCAGCATGCTGTGCTGCGATGGTACGCAGTTCGGCCCTCGCCAGGCGTCGATAGCGGTTGCGTCTGTGCCGTCTCCACACATGCCAGCCCAGCGCGGCCAACGCGGCGCAGCCCAGTGCTGCGAGAATCCACCAGCCCGGCGCAGGCGGCCAGAGCGCAATGGGCTCCGGCGTGCGCAGGGGGTGGAGGGCGGCAAGGGGGTCCTGCGGCGTCATGCGCGCGGTTCCCCAAAATACCGCTGCAGCAGGAGAAAAGGCGAGTTCTCGGTGCTGGCAGCCAGCATTGGAATCCCCAGCCGCTGCAACTCCGCCTGTAACGCCGCCGTGCGCTCTGCGGCCAGGGCGGTGTAGCGGGCGCGCAACTGACGATCACTGGTGACCAGTTCGGCCCTGCGCGAGCCATCGGTGACGGCGTAGCGGCCGGGTGGTGGCAGCATGGACTCCAGAGGGTCGCTGCAGGCGATGGCTGTAATCTCCGTGTGCTGTGCCAGGCGAAACAGGTGCTCGCGCACCGCCGGATCTGCCGCATCATGAAAGTCGCTGATCAGGTAGAGGCTGGTTCCCGGACGGGCGACGTAGCGCAGAGTCTCCAGCATGGCGGCCAAGCCGCGGGGTGGCTGCTGCCGACTGATGCCGGGCAGTTGCGCGTTAAAATCGACGATGTGTGAAAGCAGGGCCAGAACCGTTTTGCGGCTGCGCCTGGGGCGCACCTCCTGATGTGCCGCCTCATTGAAAACGACACCGCCAACCCGATCGCCGTTGCTCAGCGCACTCCAGGCGAGCAGGCCGGCGAGGTGGGCGGCAAGTACCGACTTGAAGCAGCAGTGCGATCCGAAATACAGGTGCTGCCGTTGGTCGATGACCACAAGCACCGGCCGTTCGCGCTCCTCGCGAAAGACCCGGGTGTGGGCGCTGCCCGTACGTGCCGTGACACGCCAGTCGATGGTGCGAATATCATCCCCCGCCTGGTAGTTGCGCACCTCTTCGAAATCAATGCCGCGACCGCGAAAATTCGCCTTGTTCGGTCCGGTGAGGGCGGCCAGTGCCCTGGTTCGGCGCGACAGGCTCAAATGCGCAGCGGGAAAGCGCAGCGCGATCAGCGCATCGAGTGTTGCATAGGCGCCGGTCGCGGGGCCTGTGGCATCGGCGATGCTCACCTGCTCAGCCCTACGCGGTGGGGACGAGAGTCAGCAACTCGTCGATGACGTGGTCCGGGGTGATGCCCTTGGCTTCCGCTTCAAAGCTGAGAATCAACCGGTGGCGGAGCACGTCGGCGGCGATTGCCTGCACGTCATCCGGGCTGACAAAGTCGCGTCCACGCAGCCAGGCATGGGCACGGGCGCAGCGGTCCAGCGCAATCGTGGCGCGCGGGCTGGCGCCGTACTCGATCCAGTTTCCCAGCTGCTCGTCGTACGCAGCCGCCTGGCGGGTAGCAACCACCAGTTGCACGATGTAGTTTTCAACGGCGTCTGCCATGTGCAGGCCGAGTGCTTCATTGCGTGCGTCGAAGACGCTTTGCTGGGGCAGCGGCGTGGGCGTGGGGGCGCCGCCACTGCGCGCTTCAGCGCGTGTCAGGCGCAGAATCTCCGCCTCCGCCGCTGCATCCGGGTAACCGACCTTGACGTGCATCAGGAAACGGTCCAGCTGCGCCTCGGGGAGCGGGTAGGTGCCCTCCTGTTCAATGGGATTCTGGGTCGCCATCACCAGGAACAGTGCCGGGAGCGCCCAGGTTTCAGCGCCAACACTCACCTGGCGCTCTGCCATGGCCTCGAGTAGCGCCGACTGCACCTTCGCCGGCGCACGGTTGACTTCGTCCGCAAGCACCAGATTGTGAAAGACCGGGCCGCGCTGGAAATGGAAGCTACCCTCCTGGGGCCGATAGATCTCTGTGCCGGTGATGTCTCCGGGCAACAGGTCCGGTGTGAACTGAATGCGGTGAAAGCTGCCCTCGATGCCATCTGCGAGGGCCTTGATGGCACGGGTCTTGGCGAGCCCGGGCGCGCCCTCCACCAGCAGGTGGCCATCCGCCAACAGGGCTATGATCAAGCGTTCGACCAGATGGGATTGCCCGATGATCTGGCCACTCAGCCAGCTTTCCAGCGTTCTCAGTTCAGCGCTAGCCACGCAGTCTCCTTGGATTGTTGACACTACCGCGTCTGCGGCTGGGCGCGTATTGTAGCCAATACCCCGTGCGACTTCACGCCCGCTCCAACGCAGCCCTTGGAGCCCAGGGCCTGTGTAAAAGTTCCCTCTGCAGACATCACGCCCGGAGACCCCTTTAGGGTAGACTGGGGATCGGGAAGAACGAAAAATAACAGCCGCCCAGGGCGCGGGAGCAGTGCAGCATGGCGTGGGACGAATTCAAGAAAGACCTGCTCAGGGCGCTTTCTGCGCGTATCGACGCGCAGGCCGCTCAGGATGATCGCTCCTCCCTGCACGAACTCGCAGACGACTTTTTTTCCCGCTACCCCGCAGAAGACCTCCGACATCGGTCCATCGATGACCTCTACGGTTCGCTCTACGGCCTGCTTCACTTCATGGCTGAATGGGACGCGCCGGAGCCCAAGGTGCGTATCTTCAATCCGACCCTGCAGGACCACGGCTGGGAGAGCAAGAGTACCGTCATCGCCATTCTTTGCCGGGACTTGCCCTTCTGCACGGCATCTGTGCGTGGCGAGTTGAACCAGCGCAATATCCGCATTCATGCCCTGGCGAGCTGTAACCTGCTGGTCGCCCGTGATGCGGGCGGCGAATTGCAGGCCGTGCTGGGAGCCATGCCGGATGATGCGTCCGGGGTTTCTCATGAGAGCCTGCTGTTCTTCGAAATCGGTCGTCACTCGCGCCCCGATCAACTGGGTGAACTGCATGACGCCTTGCGGGATATCCTGCGCGAAGTCGCACTGGTAGTCGACGATTTTGCGGCAATGCGCGAGCGCCTGCAGCTGGCTCGTGATGCGGTAAGCGACAATGTGGGCCAGGAAGCCGAAAGCCGCAGCGAGGCACTGGAGTTTATCGACTGGCTGCAGCAGGATCGCGTGACGTTCCTGGGCTATGAATACCTGCAGGTAAGCCGGGAGGGACCGGACTACTATGTCAATGAAGATCGGGCAGCGCGTCTGGGCATCCTGCGCCAGCGCGACACTCGGGGCGCCCAGGATTTGCAAGCGGATCTGCACGCGATGTCGCCCGAAGAGCTGCGCAGGCGTCAGCTGAGTTTTGCCAAGTCCGGACTGCGCTCCCGCGTTCACCGCCAGGCCTATCCCGACTACATTGAGATCAAGGTGTTTGATGCGGCCGGCGATGTGGTGGGTCAGCACCGGTTCATCGGCCTGTACACCTCCGCGGTATATACCATGAACCCCAACCTTATCCCGATCCTGCGACGCAAGGTTGCCCAGGTTGTGGAGGGCTCGGGGCTGGACCCGCGCGAGCATGATGGCCGGGAACTCGCCCGCGTTCTCGAGCTGTTTCCGCGTGACGAGTTGTTTCAGTCGAGCGTCGATGAGCTGCGCAGTACCGTGCTCTCCGTCAACCGCATTCAGGAACGCCGCCAGACCCGCCTGTTTGTGCGCCGGGATGTACACGGCAAGTTCTTCAGCTGCCTGGTATACATGCCGCGCGATCGCTACAGCACGCAGCAGCGCTGCGTTATGCAGGACATACTGTGTCGCGCGCTGGGCGCCGAGGAATCGGAGTTCACCACCTATTTTTCCGAGTCGGTGCTGGTGCGCTGTCACTTTGTCCTGCGGGTCGATCCCGCGGTGCGCAGGGCATGGGATGTCAATGAGATTGAGGAGCAGATCGTGCAGGCAACACTGGCATGGGAAGACCGGCTGCGGCTGCGCCTGATTGAGGAGTTTGGCGAGGAACTGGGAGAGCAGCACGCGCGTGAACTGGGGCCGGGCTTCCCGCCGGGCTACCGGGACGACTTCGATCCCCGGGTCGCCGTGCTGGATATCAAGCACCTGTTGAGTCTTCGTGCCGGGCAGAAGCTCGGTATGAGCCTGACGCGCAAACTGGAAGAGGACGAGGATCGCCTGCGCCTGCGGCTTTACCACCGCGGTGAGTCTCTGCCGCTATCGGATGTGCTGCCGATTCTCGAGAATCTGGGCCTGAGAGTCATCACCGAGCGGCCCTATGGCATTCGCGCTGCCGACGATACCCGGTACTGGATTCAGGAATTCACGCTCAGCTATTCGCTGTCGGACAATATAGACCTCGAGCAGGTACGGGACGAGTTCGAGGATGCCTTTGAACGCATCTGGTTCGGCGAGGCCGAAAGCGACTCCTTTAACCGCCTGCTGCTGGGAACCCGGTTGAGCTGGCGTGAGATCGCATTGTTACGGGCCTACGCGCGCTATCTGCGCCAGATACAGTTTCCCTACAGTGTGGATTACATCGCCGAGACCATGGCGGATCACTTGCAGATCACCGGCGGTCTGGTAGAGCTGTTCCTGACCCGGTTTTCGCCGGCATTCGATGGCGACGATGAATGGCGCCATCAGCGGGAGCAGGCCGTGGAGGACCGGTTGCTCGCGGCTCTGGACGAGGTACAAAACCTCGGTCAGGATCGGATCATCCGGCAGTATGTGAAGGTCATCAAGGCGACCCTGCGCACGAATTTCTTCCAGCCCGGGAACGATGGCAAATTCAAGCCTTACTTCTCGTTCAAACTGAGTCCGCGCGACATACCCGATGTGCCGCGGCCCGTGCCGCTGTATGAAATCTACGTCTATTCACCGCGAGTGGAGGGCGTGCACCTGCGCGGTGGCAAGGTGGCGCGTGGTGGGCTGCGCTGGTCGGACCGCCTGGAGGATTTCCGTACCGAGGTGCTCGGTCTGGTAAAAGCCCAGCAGGTGAAGAATGCGGTGATAGTGCCGGTGGGCGCGAAGGGGGGCTTTGTCGCCAAATGCCTCGCTCCGGGCATGTCGCGGGATGAGGTACAGGCCGAGGGGGTGGCGTGTTACCAGATATTCATTCGCGGCCTCTTGGATATTACCGACAATCGCGGGGAGGGCGGTATTCTGCGTCCGCCGCTGGTGGTCGCCAAAGACGATGAGGACCCTTACCTGGTGGTGGCGGCGGACAAGGGCACGGCGACCTTTTCCGACATCGCGAATGCGCTGGCGCGTGAGTATGGTTTCTGGCTTGGGGATGCCTTTGCCTCCGGCGGCAGCGCCGGTTATGACCACAAAAAAATGGCCATCACGGCGCGCGGCGCCTGGGTATCGGTGCAACGGCACTTCCGTGAGCTGGGTGTCAATGTCCAGCAAACAGATTTCACCGTGGTTGGCATCGGTGACATGGCGGGTGATGTGTTCGGCAACGGTATGTTGCTGTCCCCACACATACGCCTTGTCGCGGCTTTCAATCACCAGCATATATTTGTCGACCCCGAGCCGGATGCCGCCGCCAGCTATGTCGAGCGCCAGCGTTTGTTCGCACTGCCACGCTCAAGTTGGGCTGACTATGACCCGGCCCTGATATCCGCGGGCGGCGGTATATTCGATCGCGGCGCGAAGTCAGTGTTCATTTCACCGCAAATGCAATCGAGATTTGATATTCGCGTCGACAGGCTGACCCCGAACGAACTCATCTCGCAGCTGCTGCGTGCGGACGTGGATCTGCTCTGGAACGGGGGCATCGGCACCTATGTCAAGGCCAGCGGCGAATCCCACACGGAGGTCGGCGACAAGGCAAATGACGGTCTGCGTATCAACGCCAGCGACCTGCGTTGCCGGGTCATTGGCGAGGGCGGCAATCTGGGCATGACGCAGCTCGCCCGGGTCGAGTATGGCCTGGCAGGGGGGCGTTCCAACACCGACTTTATCGACAACGCGGGCGGGGTGGACTGCTCGGACCACGAGGTCAATATCAAGATCCTGCTCAATGCTGTCGTAGAGCGCGGTGACCTTACGGGCAAGCAGCGCAACGTGCTGCTTGAGGAAATGACTGACGGCGTAGCGGCGCTGGTGTTGCAGAACAACTACCGGCAGACTCAGGCCATCAGTCTTGCCGAGGCGGAGGTGCAGGAGCGCAGCGGCGAATACCGGCGTTATATCAGCAATCTGGAAGCCGCGGGCAAGCTCAACCGGCAGTTGGAGTTTATCCCTACTGACCAGGATCTTGCCGACAGGCGAGCACAGGGGCAGGGTTTGACGCGCCCCGAGCTTGCGGTGCTGGTGTCTTACAGCAAGGCGATTCTCAAGGAAGAGCTGATCGCCTCTGACCTCGGCCTGGACCCACATCTGGCCGCGGCAGTTGCCACAGCGTTTCCCGCCCAGCTGGTGCAGCAATATCCGGACGAAGTGGCCGAGCACGGACTGCGCCGGGAAATCATGTGTACCCAGGTGGCAAATGATATCGTTAATCGCGTGGGCTTCAATTTTGTGCCGAGACAGCGCAAGGCCACTGGCGCACCGGTGGCGGACGTTGCCAGGGCCTATACCGCAGTGATGCACATCTACGCCGTAGACGAATTATGGGCGCGTATTGAGGCGCTGGACTACGCGGTTGACGCAGCGGTGCAACAGGCCATGATGCATTGCCTGATACGACTTGTGCGCCGTGCCAGCCGCTGGCTGCTGCGCAACAGACGCCATGAGATGGCGCCGACCCGCACCATCGCCGAATTTGCAGACGGTGTCGCGCAACTGCGCGAGGCGCTTCCAACCATGTTGCGTGGGCGGGCGGCCGAGCAGTACCGCGCCATGTCGCAGCAGTGGCAGGAAGCGGGCGTCGATGCCTCGCTGGCCGAGGCTGTCGCGGGGGCGCTGCAGGGCTATACCGCCCTGGGCATAATCCAGGCGGCGCGTGAGACGGATGCACCGCTCATGCATGTGGCCGAGCTGTACTTCGAGATGGGCGAGCGGTTGCAACTGGACTGGTTCAGTGGGCAGATACTGGCCAGCAAAATCGAGAATGAGTGGCAGGCGCTGGCGCGCGACACCTATCTTGAGGATCTGGAGTGGCAGCAGCGCACGCTTGCTGTCGGGGCATTGCGCTATCTCACCGCCGAGGGGTCACTCGAGGCATGCCTGGAAACCTGGGAAGCACAGCAGGCCGCACTGTTGTCTCGCTGGCAGGATATGGTGACCGAGCTACATACCACGGACTCACCGGACTTTGCGATGTTCGCTGTGGCAGTCCGCGAGCTTCTCGACCTGGCGCAGAGCAGCCTGCGAACGTGAAACCGGTGCAGGGAGCCGATGAGGCTCCCTGCACAATTCAATGCGTCAGCTGACGCGTAATTTGTGTACGCCTGACACGCCGGTCAGGCCGTCCCATTGGTCAACACGACCCTCCCGCCAACCTGATACCCACTGCTGACGGTGTTCCTCGTTGGCGTGCGGACAAAAATCGATACTCCGGCCCGTAACACCGGCCTGGTAACCACGGTCGTACGCCCTGGAATTCATGTCGCGTTTCTGTCTTCTCATAGATACTGCCTCCTGTTGGAACTGTGCACCCTGCGGGCGCACTTCCATCTAAACAGACTGACAAGGGCCCCGCAAACATCTATTTGGAGCAAGGCCGTCCCCGGTTATAACCAAACAGGGTGTACACTGCAAGGACAAGCCCGGGGGAGATAATCGAGGGGGTAACATGGCAACGTCAGGCAAGCATATTGTGATTTGCGCGGATGGTACCTGGAACGATCCGGAAGATGAAAACCCCACCAATGTGTTGCGTATGGCCCGGGCGATCAGTCCCCGCGCCGCGAATGGCCGCAGGCAGGTGGTTTTCTACGATTGGGGTGTAGGCTCCTACTATGCCCAGGCGAGCGGCGGCGTTACGGGGTTGGGGATGACCAAGAACATCCAGGATGGCTACCGCTTCATCGTGCAGAATTTCGACCCGGGAGACCGCCTTTTTCTGTTCGGCTTCAGCCGTGGCGCTTACACGGTCCGTTGCCTGGCAGGCATGCTCAACAACTGCGGTATTCTGCGTCGCTCCGAGGCCGGTCGCATCCCCGAGGCCTTCACACTGTACAAGCAGCGCAACGCGCCACCCGGCTCAGTGACCTCGGAGCAGTGGCGGCAGCGCTTCGCTGTTGACGGGCAGCGTGCCATTGTTGATTTCATCGGCGTGTGGGACACGGTAGGCGCCCTCGGTATTCCTACACGTGTGCTCGCCTTCGCCGAGGAGAAGGATCTGTTTTACGACCCCGTGCTCGGAAGCAACGTTCGGGTCGCCCGGCATGCGGTGTCCATCGACGAAGAGCGTAGCGATTTCGAACCCACACTGTGGGCACCCACCGAGAGCGCCGATATGCAACAGGTCTGGTTCGCCGGCGTGCACGCCGATGTCGGCGGCGGCTACGCGGCTGACGATGCGGGCAAGCGACTCAGCGATATCCCGCTGCACTGGATGGCCAAGGAGGCGGAGCGCAGTGGGCTCCGCCTCGAGCCGCACCTGCTTGACCCCCTTGTGCTGGACAGCACGGCGACCGCACATCGCTCCTATCAACGTTTCTGGCGTGCCCTGGGTCGGTACACCCGGCCGATCCCGGATGACGCAGTGCTTCATGCATCGGTCCGTGAACGGTATGCGCAGGGCAACTACGCACCTAAATCTCTTGTGGAGTGGCTTGCACGCCGCAGCGGTGCCTGGAGCCTAACGACGTGACTAAGGCGCCGCGCCGTGTGGTGGTCGCGAGAGTCGAGGGGACTCCAAATACCGTTGCCGCTTTTTCGGTTTTAGTCGGTTCAGGTCAACCATAACGAATGCGTCGATGCAGTGGCCAAAGGCCGGGTCGACATTGAAGGCTGTCATCCACACGCCGTCGGGCTCGGCAACGTTGGCGTAATGCTTGAACAGGGTCGGAATCTGCAGGCCATGACTTGAGAGATACTGACGCAACGCCTGCAAATCCTGCTCCGGGTCTCCGCTGGGGATGTAGGGTTGCCGTGGGCGGAATGGGCGACGAGGCTGTACGGCGAGGCCGGTATTTGTGCTGTAGGCGGCATAGTAACCGCAGATCATCGCTGCGGCTTGCTCCCCGTAAAGCGGGCTGATCGACGCAGGCCCGAATAGATAGCGATAACCCGGGTAGCGACGCAGGTAAGCACCGATGCCCAACCAGAGGTAGTCCAGGCTGTGGCGGCTTTGATAGTGCGCCTGTACAAAGCTGCGCCCCAACTCCAGTCCCTCTCGCAGGTATTTATCCATGCCTCTGCCAAAGCGAAACAGTGAATGTGAATACAACGCCCTCAGTCCGCCCGAGGCGATGAGGGTGCGAGCGCAGCCGAGGCGGTAGGCGCCGGCAATTTCCCGAGCGCCCGGGTCCCACAGAGTCAGTTGAAGGTATTCTCGATCGAATCTGTCGATGTCTCTAGGCAGCCCCGAGCCTTCTCCCAACGTCCGGAATGCCAATTCCCTGAGGCGCCCGATCTCGCGCATAACACAGGGGGCGGAATCCATCCTGCACAAGCGAATCTGCATGCCATCTGGTGTGGTGCCAAGCAGCTCGCTTGTCTCCATTTCCTGCTGCAGCAACCTGCGGTTCTCGGGCTCCGCTATCGCCTCAGCACCCTGGAAGATCGGGCGGGCATTGCGTGCCAATCGATAGACATGCCGTCGGAAAAGGTCAGCCAGGACGGGCGGGGATGAGGACGCCTGTCGATAGTTACCCCAGGGAATTGGGGCCCCCACGCGCGCTGAGACAGTGTTGTGTTCCTGCTTGAACATCTCCCGCACCAACCAGAGTGTTGAGAGCGGTCGTGACAGGAACGACAGGCTGTAAAAAAATATCGAGTTGCGTCCAGCAACGTAGACTGGCAGCACGGGTGCGCGAGCAGCATCGGCAATTCGGACGAACCCCGGGTTCCATGCGCCATCCTTGACGCCCTTGACGCCGAATCGGGAGACCTCGCCCGCGGGAAAAATGATCAAGGCCCCCTCGGCCTCCACGTGCTCTCGAATACGCTGTAGATTTTTCCTCGGGGTACCACCTCCCATGTTGTGCACAGGCAACAGAAGCGGATCCAATGGCTTTATCGCGGTCAGGAGCTCGTTGGCGACCACCTTCACGTCCTGCCTGATACGCCCCACCTGCTGCAGGAGCGCGAGCCCGTCCAGAGACCCCAGGGGGTGATTGGCCACGATGATGACGCGCCCGGAGGCAGGCACCCGACCCAGCTCCCTTGCGGGTACTTTAAGAGTGAAGTCGAAGTACTGCAGCACGCGGTCGACGAACTCCATGCCCTGGAGGTCAGGGTGTTCCCGGGAAAACTGCGCGAACCGCGGCGCGTAGAACAGATAGGCCAGAAAGCGTGTGGCGCTGCGAGCCAGCCCCTGATGGCGCGATGCAAACCGCGGATAGCGTGTCTGCAAGATCTCCTGTACATCCAGCATGTGGCGCGGGCTCCCGTCAGGAGTAGAACAGTGTCAGGGCGTCATCATGGTCTCGCTGCCAGGTGTAGGTGGCACTGCGCCCCTGCGCCTGTTCGATAACGGCGATGCGTCCACCTCGCTGAATGAAGTGGTCGATCTGGCGCTGAATTTCACGCCGTTCCCGCTCCTTCTGAGTCATTGATGATCGAAGCTTGTCTGTCTGCATGGGAGCATCTCCGTGTGCGGTTTGATGGCCAAGGTGCATGGCTGGTGTTGCATTCTGGCGACAGAGCGATGAAGTTTTCTTGACTGAAGGGCCTGGTGAACCGTCCCGTTGCTCGATTTTCCGTGCAACAAAAACGTCATATATCAATCACACAACTGTCATTTACCCACCTTATTCTTGCCCCTGTCCTGAGTCGGGTGTTGCTTGCAACCCCGGCTCGAATGTTGCTCATGCATCGGGAAGCAAGAATGAAACCATCGTTTTCTCATATCGGCGCCGCAGCCATCCTCATTTGTTCCAGTGTTCTCGTTCAGGCTGCCGATGAACTTGTGGTGCAGGTCAGCCGCGATGGCGCATCCGCCGCGGGACTGACGGTGGTGCTGGACGGCGCGGTGAGCCAGCCCGTGGACGAGGGCGGCTTTGCCTATTTTGATCTTTCGTCCGGCGCGCACAGCGTGCAGATACTCGATGGTGGCCGGACATTGCACAGCTTTCGTTTCAACACCGCCGACGGACAGCTTGCGGATGTGCTGGTGACGCTTGGCGCTGACTCGGAGGCCTCGGCCTCGGTAGAGTCCTACTTTGCCGCAGAAACCGCCGCACAACGCAGTCGCGCCACCCCGGGGCGTATCACCGGCCGCGTGGAATCAGGGGGCAACCCGGTTGCCGGTGCCGTGGTTGCGCTGGGCGGTGGTGTCGAGCGAACAGCCACCACGGACGAAAACGGGCGCTACCAGCTCGAGGCGCCGCGCGGCATCTACAGCCTGACCATCAGCCACCCCGAGCTCGGCACACAGAACATTGCGGAATACCGCGTCATCGCCAACGCCGAGAAGCAGTCAAACTTTGTCCTGCGCTCCGCGGCAGCGCAGTCGCTGGCGATCGGTGTGCCACAAATTGAGGAAGTGACGGTCATCGCAAGCTTGCCTGCCGGCGGCATGCAGGAGTCAGAGCGATACGCGACCAACGTCATCAACACACTGGACGTGGAGCAGCTCGCGCGCTTCGGTGATACCGATGTCGCGGCCTCGGTCATCCGTGTTCCCAGTGTCACTGTGCAGGACGACCAGTTCGTATTTATTCGCGGATTGGGTGACCGCTACGTCAGTAGCACGCTCAACGGCGCGACCTTGCCCAGCACCAACCCGACGAAGCGCAGCGTGCCCCTCGATCTGTTCCCCAGCAGCATGGTCGAACAGCTTGATATCCGCAAAAGCTACCTGGCCTCCATGCCGGGCGAGAGCACAGGCGGCAACCTGGAAATCAACACTCGGACCTTCCCGAACGAGCGCGGAGGAAGTGTTTCACTGCAGTTGGGCTACGTCGATGGCGTGACTCTGGACGACGCCTATGTCGACCCGGCCAGTGGGGATTTCGACGTATTCGGCTGGGACGACGGCGCACGCCAGCGACCCGCCATTGCCTACGCCGTGTCGCAGGCCCTGAAGTACTCAGAGTTCTACGGCCCCGCGGTGGAGCGCGAGCTCGGCAAGCTAGGGGCCAATGCCATCACTGATGGCTTCCAGTACGACACCGAAACCGCGACGCCTGACCTGTCGATGGGCGCAAACTACGGCGACGTGTTCGATCTCCCGGATTGGGGCGCAGAATTCGGGTATTTTGTTGCCGGTAACTACAAGAACGAGCGCGGCGTTCGCAAGGACGGCATCCGTCGTACCTATGGCGGCCTCAACGCGTCCATGGTACTGGACGATTACCGCTTCGAGCAGTTCGACAATGATGTCGACGCCAGCGGCCTTTTGTCCATGGGTCTGAATATTGGCGCTTCAAGCTTTACCTCCAATACCGTGCTGTCGCGGGTGACCAGCGAGTCGGTACGTGTTGAAGAGGGGTTTGACGGCGATGAACTGAACCCCTCCATCAGCTGGTCAATCGAATGGGAGGAACGCCAGTTCATTTCCCAGCAGCTCGCCGGCGAGCACATACTGGGGGATGAGGAGTCCTGGACCCTCAACTGGCAGCTGACCGGCAGCCGGGCTGAGCGCTATGCGCCTGATCGCCGCGATGTGCGCTTCGACCTGCAGGGCGACGACGGTATCTACAACCTCCAGGTGCCCGAATTGACGCGTCGCTACGATGATCTGGTGGATGACAATCTTGACGGCTCTGTGGACGTCAATTACCTGTTTTCCAACGGTGCACTGGAGTCTTCACTGTCCTTCGGTGTTAACGCCATCAGCCGTGAGCGGGACTCGGACTCCGACACCTATGGCTTCGGTGGTGGCCTGCTGGCCATCGACGATAACGCCCCCAATCTCGACGTCTCTGATGTGGTCAACAGCGAAACCATCACGGGTATTCCGAGCACCGGCTTTACCTTCCAGGACAAGACGCTGCCCAGTGACAGCTACGACGCCGAGCTCGACCTGAACAGCCTTTACGTTTCTTACGATGCCCTGTGGAACCTGAAATACCAGCTGGTTGTTGGGCTGCGCTATGAAGAGTTCGAGCAGATCACCGACACGTTCTCCCTGTCGGGTGACCAGGGCCCGGAGCAATCCGTATTGGCGGAGGACTCCCTGCTGCCGACCCTGAGCTTCAACTGGTTCATCACCGATGACCAGCAGCTGCGCTTCGGGATGTCGCGCACGGTTGCCCGGCCGGACTTCAAGGAAACGTCCAACGCCACCTTTTACGACCGCGAGTTCAACTTCCGCGTTCGTGGTAACCCGAACCTCCAGGTGTCTGACGTCACCAACTACGACGTGCGCTGGGAAAAGTACTGGTCTGACCAGGAGTCCTTGAGTATCGCCCTGTTCTACAAGGATATGAAGGACCCTATCGAGCGCGTGGTACAGCCCGCGTCAGGCACGGCCGGCAACTCCCGCACCTTCCAGAACGCCGAGTCTGCCGAAATCCTGGGTGTTGAAATAGATGGACGAAAGGACTTTGCGCTGGATGACAGCTACACGCGCAGTGTCTTCCTCGCCACCAACGCCAGCCTGATTGATTCCGAGGTCACGCTGCAGAACGCCAGTACCCGTCCCCTGCAGGGTGCGCCGGATTACACCTTCAACCTGATTGTCGGCTACGACGACATCGCGCGCGGTCACGAATTGACGCTGCTGTTGAACCAGAGTGGGGAAACCATTGTGGATGTGGGTGTTTCCGGGCAGCCGGATGTGATTCTCGAGCCTCGCATGGATGTCAACCTCGTCTACCGCTATTCGCTTTCGGACACGTTTACCTTCCGCGTGAAGCTCGAAAACCTGCTCGACAGTGAACTGGAGTTTACCCAGGGCGGCAACGTGTTCCAGAGCTACAAGCGTGGGTATGAAGTGAAGGCAGGATTTGATTGGCAATTCTGATAACAGGCACGCGTTCAGGCGCAAGCAGGAATTTTTAATGAACCAGGAAACCCGAGGAGTAACTATGAAACTGAAGAAATTGGCAATCGCCACGGCGATGCTCGGCTCAGTTGGCGGCCTGTATGGATGTTCTGAAGGTGACAGTGCCACCATCAATATCGATGCGCCCACTGAAATCGTAAACCCGCCAGTGGACGGCGGCGGTGACGGCTCCGGCAGTGCCTCAGTCTGCCCCGACTGGTCTTCTGCGCGTCCGAAAGATGCTGACGGCAACGATGTCTGCCAGTTGCCTTCTACTGTGCTCGTGGATCGTACATTGACCAGTGACAAGGTCTGGTACATGGAATCCCGGGTCACCGTGGGCAACGGCAATCAGGAAATGTCCATCGATGAGGGCACTCTGGCCAGCGGCAACCCCGTGACGAATGTCACCCTGACGATTGAACCGGGTACTCAGATCAAGGGGCAAACGGGAAGCTTTGCTAACCTCATTATCACGCGTGGCTCCATGATCATGGCGGAAGGCACCGCCGAAGCGCCTATTGTGTTCAGCTCGGATGATGCCGGCTTTGACGGTTCAGGCGAATGGGGCGGCCTCATCATGCACGGTTACGCACCGCACAACGAGTGCTTGACCGCAGACCAGGGCGCGGTCGCCTGCAACGTGGACTCCGAGGGTGAATCCGGCTTCGGCGGTGGCTACAGCCCCGACGACAGCAGCGGCGTGCTGCGCTACGTCGTCGTCACTGAAGGTGGTTTCGAGTTCGCCACGGGTAACGAGATCAACGGTATCTCCCTGATCGGCGTCGGCAGCGGCACCGAGATGGAGTACATCCAGGTGAATGCCAACGCCGACGACGGCATCGAGTTCTACGGCGGCAACGTCAGCGTGCGCTACATGGTGCTGACCGGTAACCAGGATGACTCGGTTGACTGGGACGAGGGCTGGAGCGGCAACCTGCAGTTTGTGCTGGTCGACCAGGGCCCAGACGCGACAGGGAACGTGATTGAGGCTGATACGGAAGGTACACTGGACTTCCTCTCCCTGCCCACCATTGCCAACGCGACCTTTATCGGTGGTGGCTCCAATGCCACGGGTGCGGTATTCAAGGCGACCTCTGGCGGGTTTGTTCACCACTCGGTGTTCACCTACGACGACGCGTTCACAGCGGAAACAACCTGCGTTGACGCGAGCCGCGCTGCCCAGGTGGGTGTCGAGCTTGTGTACACCAACGTCGTGGCGGACTGTGATAACAGCGGCGACGTGGTGCTGTTGCCTGCGCTGATTCCTGATGTCGAGCTGGACGCCAATTACGCGGCGCAAGCAGCTGAAGCGTCTGCAGTCGGCGTTCTCGATATCACAGATATCAATGCAACCTATCCGGCCAGCCTGGCGGACCCCGACTTCTTCGAGGCCACGGACTATGCGGGTGCAGTCGATCCGTCAGCCACCAGCTTCTGGTATGAAGGTTGGACGGTTCCCGGGTCGCTGTAAGCGAGACCGAAATCCCTTTTTGCGCCAGCCTTGAGCTGGCGTTTTTTTTGGTCCATCGCGTACTGCCGACGATGACTACCGACGACTCTGGAGGAGGCTTCAGGTATTCCGGCGCAAGCCCGTGTCCACGTTTATTCCGTCCATGGCTGTTATGGATCCTTGAATAGGACTGCATGCATACACGAGGTGCCTGGCGGGTGTGACGAGTACGTGAGAATACTCGCGCAGGCGTCTAGCATCGGGAATGAACGTCAGCCCCATGATCACCTGGTCCAGCTACAACAAACCTGTCTCGATCACCACCGCCTCGGTGAGCTATGGCTTTGATTACGGTCCCGATCGGGCCCGCTACCGCAAGGTACACAATGGTCAGACCACGCACTACGTGGGTAAAAACTTCGAGGCGATGAATTCAAGCGGGTTGGGCTTCGACACACACCGGCACTACGTCCGCGCCAACGGACGCGTGGTCATGATCCGGGAGGATGTAAACGGCGCGGTTACACACCGCTACGTGCACAGGGGCCACCTGGGCAGCATCACTGCCCTGACCGATGAGACCACCGGCACGGTCGTTGCCCGCTACAGCTACGACGCCTGGGGCCTGCGCCGCAACCCGACCATCTGGCAGCCCGGCCCGGTCACCAGCTTTGAGAGTCGCGGCTACACGGGCCACGAACACCTGGATGATGTGGGGATCATTCATATGAATGGGCGCATCTATACCCCCAGCCTTGGGCGGATGTTGAGTCCTGATCTGGTGACCTTCGCGCCGGAGGATGCTCAAGGTTACAATCGCTACAGTTATGTGGTGAATAATCCGCTGAGGTATACAGATTCTTCTGGGTTTTCGCCGGACAAGAAGGTTGTTCCTGAAGAAGTGATCGTCAATGGGAAGGCAGCGGGCTTGAGTGGTGTTGTGGGTAATCAAGCGGCAGCTACACATGCAGGTGGAGGCAGTGGTGGTCCACCGGCAATGGCTGGGGACTACGTGACATCGACAGGGGAGCCTATTCAAAGTTTCTCTGAAAAAGATGAATAAAACGCAAACGTAACAAAGTGTGGCGAGGATAAGCTTGAGTGCTCGCCAACTACCTGCGCAAAAGATCTTAGAAATCAATTTTGGCGAGATGTTGGGGATCGTGCTGGCTGGGGCAGTTTACTATTCGTTGGTGTAACTGTTGCCTGTCCTCATTGTGCGCCCTTTTCGGGACCGCTTTCGCTTGGGCTAACCATTGTTTCGGCAGTAGCACATAATTTAGGGGATGAAGATAGTACCACTGTGGCTCAAGACCTTGGTGCGGGCCTGTTAGAAAACGCACTAAATATCGCTATGGCAGCGCACCCTATCTTGCACAAAATTCCATACAATATTCAAAAACAGTTTTCAGCCACAGTTGGGTTTTCCATATCAGGGGCTGGCGTTGTACAAGACATAGGTAGCCGAGAGGACTAGCGTGCATCGTATTGTTAGGCAAATCGCTCTGGTAAGCGGTGGAATATATTTCGCCCTGCTTCTCATATTGGTCCTCGTATACGAGCCGGGTGTTGGTGAGATCGCGACGAGTTTTTTGTTTGGTCCGAGCGCTGTGTTAATCATTTATCTTTATGCAACCAAACAAGATATGACTTACGCATCATGGTCCATGGAGCACGGAAAAGC
>CEOG01002849.1_pt1 | contig 19939 bp, 15 predicted proteins | sample 530301 | NCBI WGS metagenome assembly CEOG01 (sample SAMEA2619903, study PRJEB7988) | marine metagenome | biome: marine biome (ENVO:00000447); feature: surface water layer (ENVO:00002042); material: "saline water (ENVO:00002010), including plankton (ENVO:xxxxxxxx)" | depth 5 m | reverse complement strand
GGCATATCGGGTGCGCTGATGTCGAGGATGTCCACCCTGCCGGATTGCGCGTTGACCACAAACGCCTGACGTGTGGCCGGGTCATAGTCAACGATTTCGGCGGCGCTCTCATCAAATTCTCCGGTCTCATAGCGGCCCAGAAAGCTCAATGCGATGCGGCTGTTGGCGGCGTTCTCTCCTGCGGGCCCCTGTTCACCCGGGCTACCGTCAGCGCCATCGAGTCCGTCGCGGCCATCGTCGCCATCGCAGCCGGCAAGTATGGCAGGAAGAGTCAGGCAGGCGGCCAGCAGCCAGGGGTTGAGTCGACGCATGGGATTCTCCGTTCGGTTCGGCAGTGAAATGCAGCTGCAGGATGCGAGGACTTTGTGACGTGATGATGGCGTTGAGATAACAGTTCGGTGACCATTCTGTGACTGGCGGAAGCGACTTTGAGGCGGTGTTGCCTGTGATACACTCGCGGCAGCGCCCGCAGGCGGCGTACTCGACTGAACAAAATCAGGGAAACAACCGATCATGATCATAAAGCCCCGCGTGCGCGGTTTCCTTTGCACCACAACCCATCCCGTAGGCTGTGCCGCCAACGTGCGCAACCAGATCGACTACGTCAAGCGACAGGGCCCTGTCGACAACGGCCCCAAGCGGGTGCTGGTCATTGGCGCTTCGACCGGTTATGGGCTGGCCTCCCGGATCACCGCCGCGTTTGGCGCCGGCGCGGCGACCCTGGGTATTTTCTTTGAAAAGGAAGGCACCGAGTCCAAGCCGGGTACGGCGGGCTGGTACAATAGTGCAGCGTTTCACAGCGCCGCCGAGGCAGAGGGTCTCTACGCCAGGAGCATCAATGGGGATGCGTTCAGCGATGAGGTCAAACAAAAGGCCATTGCCACGATACGCGAGGATCTGGGGCAGGTGGATCTGGTGGTCTACAGCCTGGCATCTCCCCGTCGGCAGCACCCGGTCACCGGCGTCGTGCACAATTCCACCCTGAAGCCCATCGGCAAGCCTGCCGTGCAGAAGGGGGTCAACACCGACAAGCAGGAAGTGCAGGACTTTCACCTGGAGCCCGCCACGCAGGACGAAATTGACAACACGGTAGCGGTAATGGGTGGTGAAGACTGGCAGATGTGGATCGAAGCGCTGGATGAAGCTGGCGTCCTGGCTGAGGGTGCGAAAACCACGGCGTACACCTATATCGGCGAGAAGATGACCTGGGATATCTACTGGCACGGGACAATTGGGGCCGCCAAGCAGGATCTGGATCGGCGCGTCGTCGGGATTCGCCAGCGACTCGCAGCCCACGGCGGTGACGCGCGTGTTTCGGTTTTGAAGGCGGTGGTTACCCAGGCCAGTGCGGCCATTCCCGCCATGCCGATTTACCTGGCGATTCTGTTCAAGGTAATGAAGGCCCGGGGGACACACGAGGGCTGTATCGAGCAGGTAGATGGTCTGTTCCGCAATTCGCTGTACAACCCGGCGCCTGAACTCGACGACCAGGGGCGCCTGCGGGCCGATGGCAAGGAACTGGATCCTGAGGTGCAGGCCGAAGTGGCAGCGCTATGGCAACAGATCGATACCGATAACCTGCATGAGTTGTCGGACTTCCAGGGTTACCGTCGAGAGTTCCTGCAACTGTTCGGTTTTGAGGTGGATGGCGTTGACTATGACGCCGATGTGAATCCGCTGGTTCCTATTGAGCACATGGTGTAATCCGATGTTTGAGCATGGCGTACCGTTCCGCCTTAACGACCGCGTGCGTCGTCTGGTGGCGCCCAATCCGGGCATGATGACGGGCCCGGGCACCAACACCTATCTGCTGGGCGAAGACCAGGTTGCCGTGGTCGACCCCGGTCCCGCCATCCCGGAGCACATCGAGGCCATTCTTGCAGCTGGCGCCGGGCGCATTCGCTGGATTGTCTGCACCCACACCCACCCCGACCACTCACCCGCATGGCAGGGAGTGGCAGCCGCCACCGGTGCTGAGGTGATCGGGGCAATGCCCGCGGATGACCGGTTCCAGGACGATACCTTTTCTCCGACAACCCTGCTCAGTCACGACTGGGTGTTGTCGGCCCCGGAGTTTACCCTGCGGGCCCTGCACACGCCGGGCCATGTAAACAATCACTACTGCTTCCTGCTGGAAGACGACGGTATGTTGTTCGCTGGCGACCACATCATGAATGGCTCAACGGTGGTGATTGTGCCGCCTGGCGGTGACATGAAGGCTTACATTGCCTCCCTGCGACTGTTGCTGGATTATCCCCTGCGGAGTATTGCGCCGGGTCATGGTGACCTGATCCACACCCCGCGCGAGGAAGTGGCGGGTCTGGTCGAGCACCGTCTGGCGCGCGAGCGCAAGGTGGTGGCGGGGCTCTCATCGCTGGGGCAGGCGGACCTCAATGCGCTGGTCAAGGTGGTGTACGACGACGTTGATCCCGCACGTCATGAATGGGCCAAGCTTTCCCTGTCCGCCCATCTGATCAAGTTGGCTGCAGAGGGTCGAGCGCGAGGCGACGCCGCGGCGGACCGCTGGACGTGGTTGGGCTAGCGCCTCGGGCATAGACCTTGGTCGAGTTGCGCCTCCTCCGGGAAGCAGTATCATCGGGTGCAAAGTCACCACCGGCGGAAGCAATAACATGTCCAATTTCCCCATCCACAAGGTTCCCGAGAATTTCCGTGATGCGCACATCACCCCCGAGCGTTATCGCCAGATGTACCAGCAATCCGTTGACGATCCCGCGGCGTTCTGGGGCGAGAAGGCGGCTGAATTCCTGAAGTGGGATCAACCGTGGCACACCGTTGTCGACTACGATTTTCACGAGGGGCGTGCCAGCTGGTTTGCCGGCGGGCGGTTGAACGTCAGCGTCAACTGCATAGACCGTCACCTGGACAGCCGAGCGGACCAGACCGCGCTGCTCTGGGAGGGTGACGACCCGTCGCAGAGCCAGCATGTCACCTACCGCGAGTTGCACGATCAGGTTTGTCGCCTGGCGAACGTGTTGCGCGCGCGCGGCGTAGGCAAGGGTGACCGGGTGTGCATCTACATGCCCATGGTGCCGGAGGCAGCCTACGCAATGCTGGCTTGTACCCGCATTGGTGCCATCCACTCGGTGGTCTTCGGCGGGTTCTCGCCCACAGCCATTGTTGATCGTATTCAGGACGCCGACTGCCAGACGGTCATTACGGCCGATGAAGGTCGTCGCGGTGGCAAGACCATCGCACTGAAGAGTAACGTCGATACGGCACTGGAGTCCTGTCCCAATGTGCACACCTGCATAGTCGCGCGGGTGACGGGCGCCGACGTGGCCTGGCAGCAGGGCAGGGACGTCTGCTACAACGAGGCGACAGCAGCGGCTTCCGCGGAGTGTGAGCCGGAGAGCATGGACGCGGAAGACCCGCTGTTTATCCTTTATACCTCGGGCTCAACCGGCAAGCCGAAGGGGGTTTTGCACACCACCGGGGGTTATCTGCTGCAGGCCGCGATGACGTTCAAATACACCTTCGACTACCGCGAAGGTGAGGTTTTCTGGTGTACAGCAGACGTCGGCTGGGTGACTGGGCACACCTACATCCTTTACGGTCCCCTTGCCAACGGTGCCACGACCCTGATGTTCGAGGGGGTACCGACCTGGCCCGATTCAGGCCGCTGCTGGGAGGTGATCGATAAGCACCAGGTCAACACTTTCTACACGGCGCCGACGGCGATTCGATCGCTGCATGCCCACGGTGATGCACCCGTCAAGCGCAGTTCCCGCGCGAGCCTGCGTTTGCTGGGGTCGGTCGGTGAACCGATCAATCCTGAAGCCTGGGAGTGGTACTACCGGGTTGTCGGTGATTCCCGCTGTCCAATCGTCGACACCTGGTGGCAGACGGAGACGGGCGCGCAGATGATCACGCCACTGCCGGGTGCAACGGACCTCAAGCCGGGTTCTGCGAGTATGCCCTTCTTCGGTGTTCAGCTCGCCCTGCTCAATGAGGACGGCAGTGAAATTGACGGCGCGGGATCCGGCTACCTGGTCATAAAGGCGTCCTGGCCAAGTCAGATTCGCACAATCTACGGTGATCACCAGCGCATGGTTGACACCTACTTCCGCAACTACCCCGGCTACTATTTTACGGGCGATGGCGCCACTCGCGACGAAGACGGTTACTACTGGATTACTGGGCGTGTCGATGATGTGCTCAACGTGTCCGGACACCGCATGGGAACCGCCGAGGTTGAGAGCGCGCTGGTGTTGCATGAGGATATCGCGGAGGCGGCGGTCGTCGGCTACCCTCACGATATCAAGGGACAGGGCATCTACTGCTTTGTAACGCCCATGGACGGCGTCGAGCCCAGCGAGGAACTGCGCAAGGCGCTGGTGCAGCTCTGTGCCAGCGAGATCGGCCCGATCGCCAAGCCGGACGTGATCCAGTGGGCCCCCGGCTTGCCGAAAACCCGCTCGGGCAAGATCATGCGACGGATTCTGCGCAAGATTGCGGAAAACGAGGTCGGCAGTCTCGGGGATACCAGCACCCTGGCCGACCCTTCTGTGGTTGATCATCTGGTCGCCAACCGCGCGCACCCGGTCAGCTGATCGGGTGGGTTCAGCGCAGGTCGCGCAGGCGCAGGCTTGTGTTGCGTCCGCGGTGGGCAATCTGCGCCAGCAACAGCTCTGCGGTAGCGATGGCGTCCAGCAGCGCATTATGCGCGGCATGCACAGGCAGACCATAGTGAGCACGGCAGCCCGCCAGGGTTAACGTGCCTGGCGCACAGGCCTGATCGCGGCGTTCCCGCTGTTTTTGCTCCAGACGCAGTGTGTCTATCGATGGCAGCAGCATTGGCGCTCCATACAGGCGTTGACACAGGCGATCCAGAAAGGCGATATCGAGTGCAGCGTGGTGAAATACGAGGACTCTGCCGGCCGCCGCCTGCAGGAACGCTTCCATGACTGTCGGGGCGGAGGCACCCCGGGCCAGTTCGCGGTCGTGGATATGGTGAATGGTGGCGCTCTGGCCAACAGCCTGCTCTCCGGCAATCAGGTAGTGGCGCGCGCTGGCGAGCTGGATGGCACCGTGCTCGATGGCAACCCAGCCGAGGCTTAGCAGCGCACCTGTCGCGGGGTCCAGGGAGGACATCTCACCGTCACAGACCAGAAACGCCGTCTCGCTGCAGGCGGTGCGGCCGGTTGGCGTCGGCTGACGCCAGCATGCTGCCAACGGCGTCCCCGCCGTCTGTCGCCGGTGGCGTGAGCGGCGCAGCCGCAGCCACATCAGCCCATCCCCGCCCGGTAGGTTTGGCGCAGGGCGGCCTGTGATTCGTCGATCAGAGTGAAGGCGTCGCGCAATTGCTCGCGCGCCAGTGTCGGCAGCCCGTGTGGTTTAAGGAAATTATCCGGTGTTTCCCCCGCCATGATCTGCTGGCACTGGTGCTGCAGGCGATGTTGTTGAATGCAGTGCAGGGCATCGGCGAGGTTGCGGCTGTCGCCCATGGCCATTTTCTTCTCTCGCGCCAGAGCCCGTAACCGCTCTTCCGTGTTGACAGCCGGTATACGGTGAGCCAGCGCGTGCAGGCGCACGATCTCGGTGATCGGCAGTACCCCGCGTTTCTTGACATCAACCGCATCGCGGTGCTCGCCGTTGCGCTCCACTACAAAGCGGCGAAACATGCCGAGCGGCGGCCGACTTTCCAGTGCGTTTGCGGCCAGCGCGGCGAGGAAAATGGAGTTGCGGGATGCCTCCTGCAGCATCACCGCCTGAAGACGTTCGCACAGGCTCTCCTCGCCGTAGATGGGCCGCAGGTCGAAGAAGATGCTGACACGCATCACCGCTGCGGGAGAGGGGGTGATGGTCCAGCCGCGCACGGTATCCTGCCAGCGGTGCAGCGGTTGCCTCCAGCTGTCGGTGGTTGCCATGATTTCGCCGCGGCAGTAAGGGTAGCCGCAGCGTTGCAGGCCGTCGCAGACGCGCCGTGCCAGGTCGGCAAACCAGCTCGCGTGTTCAGGTTGTGTATCATCGGCGAGAATCATGCCGTTGTCCTGATCGGCGCCAAACAGCTGCTCGGCACGAGCCTGCGAGCCGAATCCGACCCAGCACCACGCTGCGGGCGCAGGCCCCAGATCGGCTTCTGCCAGCTGAATCAGGCGCACGGTCACGGCATCCGATATGGCGGTCAGGACGCGGCTGACCTGATGCGCGTGCATGCCGGACTGACTCCACTGCACCACCAGGGCCGGCATGCCCTCCAGCAGTGTCTTGATGCCCTCGGCGCTGTCCTGCCTTGAGATATGTTGTACGAGATACACCGGGTCGTTCTGGCGCGCGAGTATCAGGTCTGACGTGGTGATCATGCCTGCGAGTCGGCCCGCTTCCATGACGGGTAAGTGGTGATAGCCACGCTGGGTCATCAGCAACGTTGCATCAAACAGGGTGCAGTCCGCCTCGACTGTTTCCAGCTGTGTCGTCATGATGCTGGCGATGGGGGTCCCGGCAGGCAGGGCCGCTGTCAATGCCCGGGCCCGCAGATCGCGGTCGGTAATGATGCCCTGCAGGCGGGTGTCATCGAGTACCAGCGCCGATGAAACGCGCCTTTGCGTCATGGCGTGGGCGACAGCCTGCAGGGTGTCACTGCCGCGGACGGTGAGCAGGTCCGTGCTCATGTAGTCGCGGATGCTCTGCAGCAGGGCATTGGGGGATGGTTGATAGCGCGCGGCGCGCCGCAGTCGGCGGCTGCGCTGGCTGCTGAAATGCCGGTCTATATCCCGATGTGCCTGGCGCAGTGCCTGATAGGCGCTATCCGGGAGAAAATATACCAGAGCATCCTCAATCACGCAGGCGCGCACCTCGCCGCGCTCGGCGTTCAGGCCGCCAATATGAAAATTCTCGCCCTCGCCCAGACGATCCAGCAGGGTGTCGTGCGCATCGCGCAGGTCGACGGCGCCACTGCGCAGTATGCGCAAGCCGCGTGGTTCGGAGCCGGCATCAAAAGATTCGCCACGGGGGTGATAGCTGATGGCAACGGAGTTCAGCAGGTCCGCCAGCTCCGCTGGGGAAAGCCGGTCGAAGGGGAGTGTGCTGGCAAGAAAATCCGCGATCGGTGCCAGGTCGACGGGCGCTTGTGGTACGGCTGGCGCGTCATCTCCTGCTGCCACAGTCAGGGCCCCGGATTGCGAAAGCGCTGCAGAAAATCCGAACCCGTATCTGCGAAGTAGCGGCTGCCGCTTGCGGCGGCAACCAGTTGCAGTCTCGCCCCTTCCGCGGGGAGTGCAGGCAGGTTGAGTACCCAGTCTCGGCTGCCTGATCCATCCGGGTGCATGGCTCGTGGTGCGCCAGTGGCGCCGGCTTCCTCAATGGCTACGACAGCCCCTTCAAGCGGATGAGACGCCTGTAGCCGTAATTGCCAGCCAGCGCTCTGCGCCTGCACATCGATTTCAAGCTCCAGGTTGCCATTGGCCAGTGCACAGCGGCCGCTGTCGTAGCGACAGTTGCTTTTGGCAATGAGCGGGTAGTCGCGCCCCGCTTCAGCCAGGTGAGGCTGCTCTCCGACCAGTTGTCCCACGGCGAACCAGGCGCCGATGGACAGCAACGGAGCCACCAGCAGTGCGATGATGACGTGTCGGTTGCTGAACATCGGCGTTTCTCCTGGTTTCAGTGGTCGTGTGCGGCGCTGGCGCCAACCGGTACGCGGATGTGCTCCACAAGTTCCTGTACCGACTCGGGCGGTGCGCTGGTGACGCGGCTGACCAGCATGGCCACGGCGAAGTTGACGATCGCACCTACCGCGCCGAAGGCATTGGGTTCAATCCCCAGGAACCAGTTGGCGGGCATGTCACCGAGGAACGCGGTCGAAGCGACGAACATAATACCCTTGTGCTGGAACACGTAGAACAGGGTTACTCCAATGCCTGCGACCATCCCGGCAATCGCGCCCTCCTTGGTAGTGCGTTTGGAGAAAATGCCCAGCATCAAGGCCGGGAAGATCGAGGAGGCGGCGAGCCCGAATGCCAGCGCTACGGTGCCGGCTGCAAACCCGGGTGGGTTGAATCCCAGATAGCCGGCGCCGGCGATCGCGGCGGCCATGGCGACCCGGCTGGCACGCAACTCAGCACGCTCGGAAATGCCCGGTGCAATCATGCCTTTCAGCAGATCATGGGAAATGGCCGAGGCAATGGCCAGCAACAGGCCTGCTGCGGTGGACAGGGCGGCCGCGAGACCGCCAGCAGCCACCAGAGCGATAACCCAGTTGGGCAGCTGTGCGATTTCCGGGTTGGCCAGCACCATGATGTCGTTGTCCACGGTCACCATCTCATTGACCGTCGGGTTGGCGCTGTACTGGATGCGACCATCCTGGTTCTTGTCTTCAAAGGCCAGCAGGCCGGTGGTTTCCCAGTTGCGGAACCAGTCAGGACGCTCGTCATACACCAGGTATTCACCCGGCGTGGGTTCGATGGTCTGCATCAGGTTCAGGCGGGCCATGCCGGCAACTGCGGGTGCTGTGGTGTAAAGGATGGCAATGAACAACAGTGCCCAGCCGGCAGAGCTGCGTGCGTCGCGTACCTTTGGCACGGTAAAGAAGCGGATGATGACGTGGGGCAAGCCCGCAGTACCAATCATCAGTGACGCCGTGTAGGCGAACATGTTCAGGCCGCTCAGCCGGTATTCCGTGGTGTACTCGTTGAAGCCCAGTTCCATCACCATCTGGTCCAGCTTGTCGAGCAGATAGGTGTCGGTGCCGGTCAGTGTGCTGCCCAGGCCCAACTGCGGGAAGGGATTTCCGGTCAGGTTCAGGCTGATGAATATGGCGGGAATGGTATAGGCCATAATCAGCACGCAGTACTGCGCTATCTGCGTGTAGGTGATGCCTTTCATGCCCCCCAGCACCGCGTAGAAGAACACAATGCACATGCCCACCAGCAATCCGGTGCCGTAATCGACTTCAAGGAAGCGGGAGAAGGCGACACCGATGCCCTTCATCTGGCCAATCACATAGGTGACGGAGCAGATAATCAGGCACACCACTGCCACTGCGCGTGCTGTTCTGGAGTAAAAACGGTCGCCGATGAATTCGGGCACCGTGAACTTGCCATACTTGCGCAGGTAGGGTGCCAGAAACATGGCGAGAATAACGAAGCCGCCGGTCCAGCCCATCAGGAACACGGAGCCACCATAGCCCATGAAAGCAATCATGCCGGCCATGGAAATGAACGAGGCAGCGGACATCCAGTCTGCCGCCGTCGCCATGCCGTTGGCGATGGGATGCACGCCGCCGCCAGCGACATAGAAGTCCTTGGTGGAGCCGGCGCGTGACCAGATCGCAATGCCAATGTACAGCGCGAAGCTGGCGCCAACCACGAGGTAAGTCAGAGTTTGCAGTTCCATCAGGCGGCCCCTAGTCTTCTTCTACGTTGAATTCGCGATCCAGCTTGGCCATCTTGCGCGTGTAGTAAAAAATCAACAGCACGAACACATAGATGGAGCCCTGCTGGGCGAACCAGAAGCCGAGCTTGTAGCCACCGATCTGGATCTGGTTGAGTTCATCGACCAACAGGATGCCGCAGCCGAAACTCACCACAAACCAGACCACCAGAAGTTTGAACATGAGGGCAAGATTGCGGCGCCAATAGGCCAGCGCCTGGGCCTCGGTTAAACGTGACATGGGGACTCTCCATTGCTGTTGTTATCGTCGCAGGCAGCCGGATTATAGCACCGGGTATCGCTGCGTCGCTGTTGGACCTTGGTCGATAGCGCCATCAGAAGGCGTACTTCATGGCGAACTGCAGGCGGCTCAGATCGCCCGAGCGGCCGTCCTCCAGTTCCTTGCGCGCATATATCAGTTCACCACCCAGTTGCAGCCCGGGGTGTGGCAGCCAATTCAGGTTGGCGTGGGCGGATTCATAGCGTTTTGCCAGCTGGCCGGCGGTGGCATATTCACCGATCGACGGGTTGTCAGCCGCAGAGGCCGAGAGTGCGAAGGTGCTGCGCCACTGCGAGCTCCAGGCGTGCTGGTAGGCGAGCATGGCGCCCCACTGCGCAATGGTGTCAATGTCGCCGTTACTGTCGATGTAGCCGTCGTCGAATGTATTCAGGCCCATGTAGCGGCCCAGTGCGGAGCCCTGGTTGAGCATGAAGCGCATATCGCCGTTTGCCAGTTGCCATTTGCCCGCAAGACTCAAGCCATAGCCCCAGGTGTCGTCGCTGGCCAGCTTTTCGCCACTGTTCAGGCGGCTTTCGTAACCGAGCTGGCGGCCCATGGCTGCCAGGGTCCAGCTGAGATCGCCGTAGGTGCCGTTGTAGCGTGCAATCAGGTCTGGGATGGTCTCCGCATTATCCAGGCGCCGGTTGACCCCGGTATCGCTGAGTTCATCAATGCGTGTGGCCGGGTTCTCCAGCGCAAACTGGAAACTGCCTTCGGTCCAGCGCACTTGTGGTTGCCTGACAAAAATGGTGCTGACAGGTCCGACGAAATCCAGCAGGTCGGGCAGGGCGCCCACATTGAAGAAGGTTGACCAGCTCTGCCCCGCCAGCAGGGAGCGTCCCTCACCCATGTCCCAGTTGATGTAGGCGTGACGCAGGCGCGGGTTCCAGGAATTGGAAATACGCTCGTCGCCTCCCGGGCTGAGCATGAAGTCGAGTTCAATGCGGGTATCGATGCTGCCCTGGGCAGTCGGCGTTTGAGTGGTGAAGAAGAATCGCGATGACTGGGCGTGCAGCTTGGTACTGGTGGCGGCCTGGCCATCGCCAGAGGCCGGTTCAACCGGGATCAATGACGACACCAGGAAGTCGTCCACCAGATTATTGGTCGGCTTGCCTTCGCTGTAGCGGGAGGTGATGGCATCGAGCTGGATGTAGCCGCCGTAGCCGAAACGGGTGCCCTTGCGCACGGGCCGCAGGGTCTCCAGTTCTGCGCGAGTGGATTCACCGGCGGCCTGCTGGTCGACGACCAGTGCCTTTAATTCGGCGATTTGCTGCTCAAGCAGGGCGATACGTGCAGCGAGATCATCAGCGGTGGCGGTGAAGGGCAGCAGCACCAGCGGTGTGGCGAGCAGTGTGGCAATGAGCTTTCGCGTGGGCATGGTATGCAGATTCTCCAGCGATTATTCTTCGTGACGTGCATGTTGTACCCTTGACCGTGACAAAGGCCCATTGGACCTTGGTCAAAGCCGCGCGGCATTTTCGACTTAAGTCGAATAACCAATAACAAGAACCGGAGGCCACGTGTCTCGACGCAGTATTCTGATCGCTGACGATCATCCACTTTTCCGCGCTGCCCTGGAGCAGGTCGTCGCAAGCGCGTTTCCTCAACACCGCCTGTTGCTGGCGGCCAATGTTGCCGAACTGCAGCAGGCAGCCCAGGCGGAACAGGGGCTCGATTTGCTGTTGCTGGATTTGCACATGCCGGGAGCGCTGGGTTTTTCTGCGCTGTGCTGGGTTGGCGGACAGCTGCCCAAGGTGCCGGTCGTGATGGTATCGGCCAATGCCCAGCCGGACACGGTGCGACGCGCCCTGGATCACGGTGCAGCTGCGTTTTTGTCCAAGTCTGCGGGTATCGAGGAAATGCAGCGCTGCATGGAAGCGGTGATGGCCGGAGCACGTGGATTGCACCCGGGGCTTTCTGTGGGTCAGAGGGGCGCGCGTCTGCAGGCACTTGATGTTGCCGAAACCCTGTCCAGTCTCACGCCGCAGCAGTTTCGGGTGGCTTCCATGCTGGTTGAAGGTCTGCTGAACAAGCAGATCGCCGGACATCTTGAGGTAAAAGAGGCGACGGTGAAGGCACACATGACCGAGATCTTTCGCAAACTGGGTGTGCATTCCCGAACGCAGGCGGTATTAGCGCTCGCCAGCCTTTCGGTTGAGGCCTCGGAAGACGCCTAGCGCCCCAACAAGGCCAGAATCAGGGCCAGCATGCGTTGTGGATTTACCGGTTTGGGCAGGAAGCGGTGGCCTGCCTGCAGCACACTGTCGCGCACGGCGGGAGCGTCGTCCGCTGAAACAACAATGGCCGGTGGCAGGCTGTGCAGCGGTTGCAGCGCGCTGAGCGCGGCCACACCGCTATCGCCGTTGTCCAGATGGTAATCGACCAACAGTAGATCGGGGGCTTCGCCGGCCGCAAAATGTGCCTGCAGTCCCGCCGCGTCGCTGCAGGTCAGCACCTGGGCACCGCAGCCGCGCAGCAGTTCCGCCATGCCCTCCAGCAGCAATGGTTCGTTGTCCATGCATAAGACGGTGACGCCAGCGAGGTCGCCTGGCGGAGGTTGCTCGCGCTCCGGCAGCGTCTGTGGCGTACCGGTCGTGACCCTCAGGCTGAACAGCGTGCCCTGGCCCGGTGTCGAGACCAGTCGCAGCGGATGTTCCAGTAAATCCGCATAGCGTTGCACGATAGCGAGGCCCAGCCCAAGGCCGTCGTCACCTTCAGGGCTATGGCCGCCGAGCCGTTCGAATTCGGTAAAGGCCCGCACCTGATCCTCCTCGGCGATACCAGGCCCCGTATCCCAGACCTGCAGCTCTGCGCTGTCGCCGCGTCGGCGCAGGCCCAGCAGTATCCGGCCGCGCTGGGTATAGCGCACCGCATTAGACAGAAGGTTCTGCAGGATGCGGTGTAGCAGCGTTTCGTCTGAATGCAGCCAGCAGGAGCTGGCGACGACCGTAAGATGCAAACCGCGTTCCGCGCTGCGCGGGGCAAACTCATCCTCCAGCGTCTGCAGCAGCTGCTGAGCTGGGAAGTCACGCAGCTTCGGTGTGTATGCACCTGAGTCCAGGCGGGCGATTTCCCGCAGTTCAGCAATCAGCTGCTCCGCGCGGTGCAGGGAGCGGTCTATCTGCTGCAGTGTGCCGCTGGCCTCGCGGTCTGCTGTCAGCCGGGTGGCGAGGCTCGCGGCAAACAGTCGTGCCGCGTTGATCGGCTGCAGCAGGTCATGGCTGGTCGCCGACATAAAGCGGCTCTTGCTCAGGTGGGCATCCCGCAGTCTAGACTCTACCTGGGCTCGCAGCCGGTTCTCCTGACGTAGTAGTGCATTGCTGCGGCTCAGTGATTCGGAACCGGAGGCCAGTTTGAGTTCCAGCTCGCTTTTCGTGTCCTCCAGTTCGGCCAGCATTGCCCGGTAGTCGGTGATGTCGATATAGGTCGTGACAAATCCGCCATTGGGCATCGGGTTGCCGCGAATATCGATCACCTTGCCGTCAGGCAGCGTGCGCTCCAGGCGGTAGCCACTGCCTTCGCGCAGCCATTGCAGGCGCCGCGCAATCTGCTGCTCTAGGGGCGTGTCGTCATTGGCCTGGAGGATGCCCCGTTCAGCATTGTAGCGATAGATCCGTTCGATGGGGCAGCCCACGTACAGCAAGCGTTCGGGGTAGTCGAACATGCGCTGGTAGGTCTGGTTCCAGGCGACCAGCCGCAGTTGGCTGTCCACTACGGAAATACCCTGGATCATGTTTTCTACGGTGGTTTGCAGCAGCTCGCGATTGAAAGTGTTGAGGCGGCTGGCATCGCTGACCATGCTGGCGAGGTCTGCGTAGCCCAGCTGCTGGCTGCTCTCCAGTTCCATCAGGGCTTTGTTGGCCGAGTTGCTGCCGATCATGCTGGCAATCACCGCCTCCGCCTCATTGACCGCGAACTGCGGAGTGCGGTCACCGGGCAGGATGCGCTGTTCATAGCGGTCCTCAAAGCCCTGCCAGAGGCGGTGCAGCTTGTCTGGCTCAAGGAAAGGCACGAGCAGTCCCTGCAGTTGCCCGCCGCGAATCAGGCTCAGGCTGAAATCACTGCCGCGCGGGTCGGGTTGGCTGTCTTGCGCGCCAAGGAAGAGTTCAGCCTGGCGCGCGTCTACCGCTGACTGTCGCAGGAGTAGCGACAAGCTGATCACGCACAGGCTGTTGGCAGTCAGGCTCAGTACGGTCGCGTAGGCCAGCGGCGCGTCGTGGGCGAGTCCCAGCAGTGCATTGGGGCGCAGCATGGCCAGCGCCCAGGGCCCCTCCAGTAACCAGGGATGCGTGGCAGGCAGCAGGGCCGGCAGTACGCCACAGTACAGCCACAGCAGCAGACCGGCGACCAACCCGGTGGTGATGGCCACCCCGTGTGCGTGTCGCCAGTAGAGCCCGGCCAGCAGTGCGGGGGCCAGCTGCGCTGCCGCGAGGAACGAGAGGAAGCCGATTTGAGCCAACCACGGCAGGCTCATCACTTCGCGTGCCACGGCCCAGGCAACCAGCATGATGCCAAGTATCGTCAGCTGCCGGGTGCGCCGTAGCCTGTCACCGAGGTGTAGGATGGCTGCGGGAGAGTTGCGCTGCAATCGCAGCAGGACGGGTGCGATAACTTCATTGGTAATCATGATGGCGAGGCTCACCGTCGCCACGATCACCATGCCGGTAGCAGCGGAAATGCCCCCGATAAACGCCGCCGTCGTCGCCCAGCCGGAGTCAAGGGCCAGCGGAATCGATTGCACCCAGGTATCCGGATTGGCGTTATCCACGCCGGCGAACAGGCGCGCACCGGTGAGGCTGATGGGTATGACCAGCACCATGAACAGCGCGAGGTACAACGGTAGCAGCCAACGGGCATAGCGAGTGTCCGTGCCCTCCTGCGCCTCGACCACGGTGACATGGAACTGTCGCGGCAGACAGAGAATCGCCAGTCCACTGATCACTATCTGCGCGAAGAAATCTGCGTTCAGATTGACTGCACGCCCGACTGGCGCCGCCGGCAGAATTGACGGCTCCGCTGCCTGCAACAGTTGCAGCCCCGCGAGGGCGGCGATCAACGCAAAGGCAGCCAGTTTCACCACGGATTCAAGGGCGATGGCAGCCATGACGCCGCGATGCCGTTCTCGGCCGTCCAGGCGGCGCGTTCCGAAGAGTAGCGTAAACACCGCCAGCACCACTGCGGTGAACAGCGCCGTGTCGGAGCCGCTCTGCGCACTATCCGGTGTGCCACCGGAGATGACGCTCCAGGCCTGGGCCAATGCCTTGAACTGCAGGGCGACATAAGGGAGGACTGTCGCTGCAGCAACCAGGGTGACCAATACTGCCAGCGACTGCCTTTTGCCGTAGCGCGCGCCGATATAGTCGGCGATAGACGTCACCCGATGCCGTTCGCCAAGCCGGATCAGGCGTCGCACCAGGCCCCAGCCGAACAGGAAGACCAGTATCGGTCCCAGATAAATGGGGGCGTGGCTCCAGGCGGATTGGGCATCACTGCCGACCGCACCGTAGAATGTCCACGAGCTGCAGTAGACGGTGAGTGATAGTGCGTAGACGAGCCCGTTCCATGCGGGCCGCCTGACGGGTGTGGCCTGTATGGATGCGTCGCGATCTGCCTTCCAGGCGACAGCGAATAGAATGCAGACGTAGGCGAGGGCCAGTCCGAGCAGCGTTGCGGGGGTGGGCATGCGGTCGCCGTCACCTGTTTTGCTGTTATGCGCTGACTATACCATTCCGGCCCTAGCGCGTGCAGGCAGGCCTCGGGTGCACCCGGCAAGCCCCTGCACGTTTTTGGCATTCGGGAGACGCACGTGGTGCTATCCTCGGCGTAAATGTCTACAATTCGTGCTCAACGAACCTCGGCACTATAAAAGGAGAAAACCCCAATGCACGGTTTGATGATGGATATGCCGCTGTTGATCACCGCGATCATGCAACATGCGGAGCGGGTTAATGGGGACCAGGAAATCGTATCGGTCACCCGCGACAACCCGCGTCATCGATATACGTATCGCGAGGCCTTCGTGCGCACCCGCCAGCTTGCCAATGCCATGAGCTCCTGGGGCCTGCAGCGCGGCGATCGCATCGGCACCCTGGCATGGAACGACTATAGACACCTGGAAACCTACTACGCCTCTGCCTGCAGCGGTTTCGTCTGTCACACCATCAACCCGCGTCTGTTTCCTGAGCAATTGGTCTACATCATCAACCACGCGGAAGATCGTTATGTGTTCATCGATCCCGACTTCGTGTCGTTGGCGGAGAAGCTGGCTCAGGAGTGCCCGGGGGTGGAGGGCTGGGTGGTGCTCACCAATGCCGAGCATATGCCCCAGACCACGCTGCCCAATGCAATCTGCTACGAGACCTTCATTCACGGCGCCAGCAGCGACTTCGAGTGGCCGGAGCTGGATGAGCGTGACGCCTGCGCCCTGTGCTACACCTCAGGTACGACGGGTAACCCCAAAGGCGTCCTGTACTCCCACCGCTCCACCATGCTGCACGCCTACGCCACGATGATGCCCGACGTCATGGGTCTTTCGGCCAGTGACGTCGTGCTGCCCATCGTCCCGATGTTCCATGTCAACGCCTGGGGCAACCCGTATTCCTGCCCCATGGCGGGCTCCAAGCTGGTGTTCCCGGGGAACAAGATGGGCGATGGCGAGACCCTCTCCAACCTCATCAATGAGGAGCAGGTGACCATGTCGGCGGGTGTGCCCACTGTTTGGCTGGCCCTGCTGGCACACCTCAAGGCAACGGGTAAGCAGGTGGAATCCCTGAAGCGCGTCGTGGTGGGTGGCGCCGCTTGCCCCCTGGCCATTGCCGAGGAGTTTGACCGCTACGGTGTGGTCGCCCGGGTCGGATGGGGTATGACCGAGATGAGTCCGCTGGGCAGCATGAACGCCAGCGATAGCGAGCGTGAGCGCTTCAGCGAGGAAGAGTATCGCAAGCTTCGCCTGAAGGCAGGGCGGTCCATCTTCGGCGTGGAAATGAAGATTGTCGGTGACGATGGCGAGGAACTGCCGTGGGATGGCAAGGCCTACGGCTCCCTGAAAGTGCGCGGCCCCTGGATCTGCTCGGGCTACTACAAGCGTGAAGCGGACGGCGCGCATGCGGAAGCGGGCTGGTTCGAAACCGGCGACGTCGCCACGATCGACCCCGACGGCTACATGGCCATTACGGACCGCACCAAGGATGTCATCAAGTCCGGCGGTGAGTGGATCTCCTCGATCGAGCTGGAAAACGTCGCGATGAGTCACCCCAAGGTCGCAGAAGCGGCGGTCATCGGCCATTACCATCCCAAGTGGAGCGAGCGACCACTGCTGGTTGTTGTGCGCAAGGGCGACGGGCAGGACCTGTCGGCCGCTGAAATGCTGGCATGGTTCGAGGGTAAGGTGGCGACCTGGTGGAAGCCGGATGCCGTCGAGTTTGTGGACGAGCTGCCACACGGTGCGACCGGCAAGATCCACAAGGTATCGCTGCGGGAGCAGTTCAAGGATTACAGCTTCCCCGAGTAGCCAGCCCCCTGCGCCCCACCTCAGGCGGGTGGGGCGCCATTTCATTATGCGTAGTTTGTTGGTCTTATAATTACGAATTTCGGTTGTAAAACCGCGTTTCACTGACTAGTATTGTGGCCCGAGTTACCAGTTTACACGTGTCGCCATGGTCAACACCGAGTCACAACAGCGTACATTACCGCAGGTTGTCGCGGCCACTGCACGGGCGTTGCCCGAGCGTGTGGCGATCAGCGACGGCCCCGTAACGCTCACTTACGCCGAACTGGATGTCGCGAGGCAGCAGGCTGCGCGCGCATTTCTGGCGGCCGGCCTGGGTCATGGTGAACGTATTGCCATCTGGGCGCCCAACATGTGGCAGTGGATTGTCGCGGCCATGGGCGCGCAAACCATAGGCGGTGTGCTGGTGCCCCTCAATACGCGCTTGAAAGGCGCGGAGGCCGGCTTCATCCTGCGTCGCAGCGGCGCCCGCTGGCTGTTCACTGTGGGTGATTTCCTCGGCATGCGCTACCCGACGATGCTGGCAGAGGAGGACTTGCCTGACCTGCAGGACATCGTGCTGTTTGAGGGCGACTCCGGCGATGACACATCCTGGTCAGATTTCCTCGCCCGCGGCGAAACCGTGCCGTTGGCAGAGGTTGAGGCCCGTGCCCGGCAGCTGAGTCCCGACGACACCCTGGATATTCTTTTCACTTCAGGTACCACGGGACAACCCAAGGGCGTGGTCACCAGCCATGGGCAGAATATTCGCGCATTTGCCACCTGGAGCGCGACGGTTGGCCTGACAAGTGAAGATAACTATCTGATTATAAATCCGTTTTTTCATTCCTTCGGGTATAAGGCGGGCTGGCTCGCGGCCACCATTACCGGGGCACGCATTCTGCCGGTCAGGCAGTTCGACCTCGATGCGGTGCTCGGCCAGATTCATCGGGACAGGGTGTCGGTCATTCCGGGCCCACCCACCATCTACCAGTCCTTGCTCAGCCATCCGCGGCGTGCGGAGTACGACCTTTCCAGTCTGCGGCTGGCGGTGACCGGTGCTGCCCCGGTGCCGGTGTCCCTGATCGAAAAGATGCGCAGTGAACTGGGTTTCAAGGTGGTGGTGACCGCCTACGGACTCACGGAATCCTGCGGTGTTATCTCCATCTGCCGCCCCGAAGACAGTGCTGAACGCATTTCCCACAGCTCCGGTCGCGCCATGGAGGGTGTGGAGATGCAGTGTGTTGACGCCAATGGCGTCGCTGTCCCTGCCGGTACCGAGGGGGAAATCTGGTGTCGAGGCTACAATGTCATGCAGTGCTACCTCGACAATCCTGAGGAGACGGCGCGCACAATCACCGCGGATGGCTGGTTGAAAACCGGCGATGTGGGTGTAATGGACGAAGACGGCTACGTGCGCATCACCGACCGCATCAAGGACATGTTCATTGTGGGGGGATTCAATTGTTACCCCGCTGAGATCGAAAACAGCCTGCACAGCATGCCTGGGGTTACCCGGGCTGCGGTGATAGGCGTGCCGGATGAGCGCATGGGCGAAGTCGCCTGTGCATGGATTGTGCCGGCCCCGGATGCGGCGCTGGACGAGGCGGCGGTCATTGCCTGGGCGCGGGAGAATATGGCGAATTACAAAGTGCCGCGGTTGGTGCGCTTTGTAGAAGAGCTGCCCATGAATGCCGGCGGTAAAGTGCTGAAGAATGAGTTGCGCCAGCGCATGGCGGCGGAGCGGGGTTAGCGCGCCGATGGCTGGTCAGGAGCTGCAAGTGGAACGCGCACCCCAGATTGAGCTGGACGAGACGGACCACGCGATTATTGCCCTGTTACGCGCAGATGGTCGCCTGCCCTACCGTTCCATCGCGCGAGAGCTCGGCCTCACGGAGGCGACTGTACGGGCAAGGGTTCGGCGCCTGGAGGAGTCTCGCACCATGCGTGTGGTGGCCGTCACTGACATTGAGGCGGCCGGGTTCGGCATGTTGCTGGCCATTGGGGTACAGGTGGAAAACCGCTCACCGGAGGATGTGGCGCGGGAGCTTGCCAGCGTGCCCGAGGTGTTCTCGGTCAACGTCGTGGTTGGCGCCCAGGATATAGAGATCCTGATGGTGGCGGAAGATCAGGTGGCTCTGCACCGGCTGCTGCACGAGCGCATCGCGACCATGCCTGGCGTGCGCCGGTTGACGCCGGCGCTGGCGGTGAACGTGCTGAAGAATCAGCCCGATTGGGTGCCGTTTGATCGGGGTGCAGGCGCATGACCCGTCGGCGTCTGGACGCTATCGACCGGCAGATTGTGGCACGGCTGTCTGAAGATGCCCGTATCAGCAACCGACAGATTGCCACCGATCTCGGTGTCACAGAGGGTACGGTGCGTGCGCGGGTCAAGCGCATGGAAGAGGAGCGGCAGATTCGCATCACCGCTGTCACCAACATCGATCGCTTTCGCAATGGTGCACTGGCGTACATCTGGATAGAGGTCGAGCGCAGCCACCAGGTGCAGTCGGTTGCACAGGCGCTGTCGGGAATCGCTGAGCTGGGTTTCGTCGGTGAGATGCTCGGTCGTTCCGACCTGCTGGCCATCACCATGGTGCGCAGCAACGAACACCTTGCGGAGTTCGTGCACCAGCGTATCAGTGGAATTCCCGGTGTGCGGCGTACTGAAAGCACGCTCGGGGTCAATTTTGTCAAACACGATTACCGCATGGCGCGGATCGTCAGCTGAAGGAATGCAACATGGATAAACGGCTCAGTGCCCGCGATGCGGTGGCACAAATTGA
>CEOG01037438.1_pt1 | contig 19980 bp, 20 predicted proteins | sample 530301 | NCBI WGS metagenome assembly CEOG01 (sample SAMEA2619903, study PRJEB7988) | marine metagenome | biome: marine biome (ENVO:00000447); feature: surface water layer (ENVO:00002042); material: "saline water (ENVO:00002010), including plankton (ENVO:xxxxxxxx)" | depth 5 m | reverse complement strand
GCAAATAGCGACAGCCCCGCCCGTCAGCAGGCCGAACCGGGCCCGCCGCCCAAGCAGGCGCGAGAGGAGAATGCCAACAAGAATGGTCAGCGCAACCCCGCCGGCAATCAATCCGATCGTGCCCCAGCCGAGGGACAGGACATCCGTAACCGTCAAACGCATCCCGAGCAAAGCAACCCCGAAGCGCAGTAATGTCTTGGATGAAAACTGGATGCCGGGTGCGCATTTGGCATCCTCAGCCAGAAAATGAAAAGCCATGCCGATCAGCAAAGCAAACAGCATTTGCGGTGCCGCGTAATGTTCCGCCAGTAACTGCGCCGCAGCCGCAATGGTGAGACACAGGATCAGGCCGGGAAACAAGCTGGCACTTTTTTGGTAATACTGGCCAAAATTCTTTTTCTGACCGGATAGAAATGTCATAGCAGGCCCCCGCCCCTTCTATTTTACCCAGATAACAAAATCACGATAAGCAACCCGCCGGAGACAGAAAACAGTCCCCGGAATGGGAAAAATCAATCGGTTTTGACGGACTGATCCATTTCTTGAAACTGACCGAGGGACAGGCCGATATGGCTGCCCATTCCGTCAGGAGAGGTTATCGGCGTGGCTCCGCAAAAATCGCCTCGCTGCCATTGCGCATCAGGGCAATCTTGTCGACAAGCCGACTGGTAATATCCTTAAACCGCTCAATCTCCTCCTCGCTCAGGACAGACAGAAGCTCATCTTCAAATTGCAGCCCAAGCTCGGAAATCTGATCATATACTTCCGTTCCCCTCCCTGTTAGCTTGATCAGGGTTCGCCGCCGATCTTCCTTGTCAACGCAGCGACTGACAAGGCCATTGCTTTCAAGGTCGGTGATTGCCCGCGCGACTGTCATCTTTTCCATGGCCGAATATTGCGTCAGTTCGGACACGGTGGTCGGCTGAAGCTGATGAGAAGCTGCCAGCATACGCCATTGGGGAACGCTCAACTTGAAAACCGACGCATACATCCGCTGGAAAACCGCACTGATTTCATTATCCAGCCGCGAAACACGATAGGGCGTAAAATTTGCGAGGATTAGCTTTCTTTTTGTCATGGGCCCCTTTATCGAAATGTCTGGCATGGTGAAGTCGACAGGGGAAGCATAATCCATTTTTCTTCCCGCCTCTACCGTAACCCTATCTAATCCGCAAGATTTTGATCTGCAACAATACAACCATTTAGGTTATTTTATGAGATCAACTGTTGCTGCATCGTATCCATATATCCAGCGATACCGGGTGTCAACGCGACCAGGTTCATACTCACGATCGATATGTTCAAGTCCCCCGCTCCGTTCCTTGAGCTTGGGATTATGGACTCGCGTCAACTGCTTTGCTGACAATTCGACAATGCCTGTTGTGCGCTCTTTGCGGGCCTTTTCATAAAGGCGGAATGCCACATCAACATTGTCCGGCGATGTCTCAAGACAGCGGGCCAGCACAACGCCATCCTCGAAGGACATGTTGGCGCCCTGGCTGAGGAACGGCAGCGTGGAGTGGCAGGCATCGCCCAGCAGGGTGACGCGGCCTTTGCTCCAGCTTTCCAGCGGCTTGCGGACGATCAGCGCCCATTTGAAGGGCGTGCTGATATTCTGCACCATCAGATGCACCTTCTCACTCCATCCGACAAAATCTTCCATCGCCTCTTCGGTCGTGCCCTGCTGATTCCAGCCATCCAGCTTCCAGTCATCCCGATCAACCATGGCAATAAAGTTGAGCAGCTTGCCCTTGCGGACCGGATAGGTAACGATATGGGCATTCGGGCCGAGCCACATGGACCCACCCTTCATATCTATTTCATTTTCAAGAGCCTCTGCCGGCACCAGCCCGCGCCATGCCATGCAGCCGGTAAACTCCGCCTGATCCGGCCCGAAAAGACTGCGGCGGACGGACGAATGGATGCCGTCGGCGCCGATCACCACATCAGCCGTAACCGTCGTCCCGTCTACAAACGTCACTTCCACCTGATCGCCAAGCTGTTTCTGACTGGCGAAGCATTTGTTCAGATGGATCGCGCCCGGTTTGCGCGCATTCATAGCGTCTTTTAAAAGACCCAGAAGGTCCGCCCGGTGAAATGTCAGATAAGGCGCTCCATATTTATTTTCTTCACCAAGGCGCATGAAGTCCCGGGTCTCTGCCGTATCCCAGAGATAAATCGTCTTACCTGTTGTCTCGGTTCCTATGCGGAGTATCTCCTCTTCAAGGCCAAGTGCTATCAGCGACCGTGATCCGTTCGGTGTGAGCTGGACGCCTGCGCCCACTTCGCCAAGCTCCGGGGCCTGCTCGTAAATCTCGACATCGAAACCCTTGCCATGCAGCGCGAGGCCCGCAGACAAACCGCCAAGACCACCGCCAATAATTGCTATCTTCACGTTACTCTCCTCTCAGTTGCCGCGGACGGGCTGCGCCGCGGGCAATATTGTGCCAGTACATTCTCCGAAGCCGATGGACCGGTAACCGTCCCGACGGCACCAGGCCGTCATGATGACGGTGTCCCCGTCCTCCAGAAAGTTTCTTTGTTCCGTTGTGCTAATGGTAACCGGATCCTGACCGCCCCGCGTAATTTCGATGAGGGCGCCGGTCTGATCTTCACCGGGGCCGGACATGGTGCCGCTGCCAAAAAGATCGCCCGGCCGAAGATTGCAGCCATTCACCGTATGGTGGGCAATCATCTGTGCGGGCGTCCAGTAGGAATAGCTGAAATTGCTACGGCCAAGCCGGACGGGCCCCTGGCCTTCTGTCTGCATATTTTCCGACTGAAGGAAGACTTCCAGCTCCATATCAACACCGAGATTGCATCCGTCATCTTCTGTCCTGAGATAGGAGAGAATGTTACGCCCTTCTGCAATGCTCGATGTCGTCCGAAACGGGCGTAATGCTTCCATTGTTACGATCCAAGGGGAAATGCTAGACGCAAAATTCTTGCCAAGAAACGGGCCCAGCGGCTGATATTCCCAGGCCTGTATATCCCGCGCCGACCAGTCGTTGAGCAAGCACAGGCCGAACAGATATTCCTCTGCCGCCTCAATAGAGATGGGTTTACCAAGCGTATTGCCACCGCCAATCACAAGACCGACCTCCATTTCATAATCTAGTCGCCGGGAAGGCGCCATGAAAGGCGGATGGTTGGCATCGGGGGAGATTTGCCCGTGGGGCCGCGTGACAGATGTGCCGGAGACGACAATCGAAGACGATCGTCCGTGATAGGCAATCGGCACCCATTCATAGTTTGGCATCAGCGGATTATCGGGACGGAACAGCTTGCCGATATTCCTCGCATGATCGATGGAGGCATAAAAGTCCGTGTAATCCGGAATGATCATGGGCAGCGCGTATTCCACCCCATCCTGACTGACCAGACAATTTTTAAACTCCTCCTCGCCCGGGCCACCCCGTTTCAGCAGGGCGAAGATAGCCTTTCGCGCTCTCTGCCAAACATCCCGCCCTTCCGACATAAAACGGTTTAAAGTAGGATCCTCTAAACTTTCAGGGAGATCAGAACGAAGCATTCCGGCGGCGTCAGCCCGGCGGACAGCGGCGAGATCCAGGATCATATTGCCGATACCGACGCCGATGCGGAATGCTTCATCCCGACCCGTTTGACGAAACACGGCATAAGGGAGGTTTTGCAACGGGAACGGATTGCCCTCCCTATTTGCCTCATCAATCCAGCTTTCAACGCTGACGTCATGTGTTTCATCAAGCGACTGCATCAAACTTACCCTTGTTTCCCGATTATCTCCGTTACGCTACAGAAGGATTTACTCAACATCGATCCGCGGACCTGTCCGGCCGATCTTGTCAAGGGCGGCATTCAGATAGCTGAAATCCACCATGTCTTTCATCGCCGGTTTTTCCTTCAGCATGCCCTTGTCGGCAAACCAGTCCATCGTCAGATTGATCGTATCAATATTGAAATAGCCATCACGGTCAAACCCGGGGAAAGCAATAGTGTCAAGAATAGCCCGATCTTTCAGGCGGGCATATTCACCGACGATGGCGAACAGTTCATCCTTGCCTTCCTTGGTCTGAATGGCATCCAGATAGAAACGGACGCCGCGGACGTAGGCTTCGAGATATTTCGCCGCCGCTTCCGGCTTATCATTCATGAAGGTTTCACCATAGATCACACCGGAAACGTTGAAATCCGGGCTCATTTCATCCGCCCCGGCAATACGCACACCCGCACCCTGCTTGGCAGCGATTGCCACAAAAGGCTCGACCAGCATTGCCGCATCGAGATTCTGCGAAGCAAGAGCCGCCAGCATATTCGGGAATGACAGAACTTTCAGTTCCACGTCATCCAAAGTCATGCCAACCTGCTTGAGGCCAAGGTCAAGCTCGATATCCATTGGTGAGTTCGGCGACACGGACCCGACCGTCAGGCCTTTCAGATCTTTCACCGACTTGACTTTGCCCGAGTCATAGAGGTCTTTCCGCACAACCAGCGCATTGAAACCATGCCCGGCGGAATTACGGCCCAGATCGGCAACCAGCTTCATCTTGAGGCCATTGAGTTTGGCATTATAAAAGCCCAAAGTCGGCGCCCCTGCCGCAACATCAATCTGGCCCGCGCTCAGCGGCGCAACCATGGTTGCCGTGTTCTGGAAATTGACGATTTCAACATCAAGACCGGCCTCTTCAAAATATCCTTTTTCCTTAGCAATCACAATCGGGCTGGCCGCAATGCTGCGCAGGGCTGCCACTTTGACCGGCACAAGTTCATTCGCCAATGCAGCCGTTGACATGATGCCGGACAACATGGCAGTGCATGTTGCCGCGACGATAGCAATCTTCCTCATCATCATTAAATCAACCTTTCTCTGTTATGGGCACGGCGGTCATTATTATGCATCGCGGGCAGTAACCCGGACCTTTTCCCTCCGGACACCGCACAGCCCGAACGGATTTAATGTTTTACATCATTAAATATCCATAATTTAATGATAATATTATATTATTTTACACTCCAATTCATTTAGGCAGCAGTTACATCGGCCTCATTCCAGTTTGGAAAACGGAGAAGACGTAACATCTCTATCGCCTGTTTTTTGGTGCCCAGGGCAGGCAGACCCGCTCAATCGCATCGAGAAGGGTAAAAGACGCCCAGCCAAGGAAGCCGATCACAATGATCCCGACAAACATTGACCGCACATCAAACACCTGCCAGGAATTCCATACCAGAAAGCCGATCCCGCTTTCCGCGCCGACAAACTCGGCACTGACCAGGACCAGCAATGACACGCCCGCACTCACACGCAGGCCCGCAATAATCATCGGCATGGCCGCCGGGAGGGTAATCTGGAAGACAGAGCGCAGCCGCGAGACCCGAAAACTGCGTCCGACATCCCGATAGATACGGTCCACATTTGAAACACCGGCAACCGTGTTGATCACCATGTAGAAGAAGACGGCGATAGCGACGACAACGAATTTACTCATTTCGCCAAGCCCAAACAGAACCATGATCAGCGGGAAAATTGCAATTTTCGGAATGGGGTAGACGGACGCGACAATCGGTGACAAGACCGCACCAACGACCGGCATGACCCCCATCAGGGTTCCAACTGTCACACCGGCAATGGCGCCGAAGAAAAAGCCGACGGCAATACGGATGAGGGAAATCGACAGATGCCGCCAGAGCTCGCCACTTGCAACCAGATCATAAAAAGTACCGACAATCATACTCGGCGCCGGGAAGAGACGGCTATCCAGCAGACCAAGCTGAATGACGATTTCCCAGATCAGCAACAGGATCAAGGGGCTGACAACTGTCAGGAAGCGATCCCGACGACGCCGGAATCTCTCCGCCTGACCGATGTCTTTTGACGGCTGCATCTCAACCATACGGCCGATCTGATCGCTATTATTTTCTTGAATGCTCATCCAGCCTCCCCTCACTCAATGGCGTCCGAAGGCTCACCAGATATTCCCAGCCCTTCCAGGATGGAACCGACAAGCCGTTTATATTCAGGGGTTGCACGCAGTGCCGTCAGGTTTCGCGGACGAACAAAGTCTGGCCGGTGAATCTGCGTGATATGTCCGGGCGGTCCCGCGAACACCAGTATCCTGTCCGCCAGATAAATTGCTTCATCAATGGAATGGGTCACGAAGACGATTGTCTTGCCTGTCTCTTCCCATATCCGTAGCAGCTCATCCTGAAGGGTTGCCTTGTTACGCTCATCCAGCGCGGAGAACGGCTCATCCAGCAGCAGCACTTCCGGGTCATTGGCAAAGGCGCGGGCGATGGACACACGCTGCTTCATGCCGCCGGAAAGCTGGTGTGGATAATGATCGCGGAAAGGGGTCAGCCCGACTTTCTCGATATAGAATGACACACGCTCCTTTATCAATGCCTTTGGAGCATGGCGCGCCCTGAGACCGAAGGCCACATTATCCCAGACGGTAAGCCACGGGAAAATGGAGACTTCCTGAAAGACGATGGAGGTTGGCGGCTGCCCCGATTTTTCCTGATAGAACCGCAGCGAGCCTTCGGTATGTTTCTCCAACCCGCCAAGGATACGGAGAAGCGTCGTCTTCCCGCAGCCCGATGCGCCAAGGAAACAGACGAATTCACCGACACCCACATCCAGATCAATCGATTGCAGCGCCTGAAATTCGCCCGTCCCCACCAAAAACTTCTTTCCAAGGCCACGCAGCTCCATGGAGATGCGTACCTGCTCGGGGCCGTTCTGCCCGGTTCCTTCAGAATCCGGAAATACGGTTTCAACGCCTGTCACCGATGCTTTCATTTAACCGTCACCCTTTTTTCAAAACCTTCCCAGCAGCGCAGATAATCACCCTGGCGCCAGTCCGCTTCCACCGCGCATTTCGTCGGCAGGATCGGCAACCGGCTCTCGAACATGAAGGCATAGGTATTGTCCAGCTTATGTGGCGCAAGATCCGCCGTCGTGCCGTTCCGGTATGTATCCACATCAGGACCATGAGGCACCATCCGGTTATGAAGGCTTGCCCCACCTGGCACGAAGCCGGTAGCCTTGCCTTCATAAACCCCCTGAACGCTGCCCATGAACTCACTCATCACGTTGCGATGGAAGTAGGGTGGCCTGAAGGTATTCTCCATAACCTGCCATCGCGGACAGAAGGCAACAAAATCGATACTGGCCGTACCGGGCTCATGGGAGGGAGACGTCAACACGGTATTGATCGAGGGATCGGGGCTGTCTACCGAAATGGATCCGAAAGTGACGAAATTCGCCAGATTGAATTTGTAAGGCACCAGATTGCCATGCCAGCCATAGACATCAAACGGCGTCGGTGCTCCCCGTGTCATCCACATCCTGTCGCGATATTTACTGTAAATGTCATAACCGTCTGCTTCCTCAACGCGGGCAGAGGGAACCATAAAATCTTTTGGATTGGCAAGGCCATTCGCCCCGATCGGGCCAAGGTCCGGCAGGCGAAACGGCTTGCCATAATTCTCACAGATATATCCACCGGCAGGCCCTTTCAGCAGATCCACCCGGAACATCATTCCGCGCGGGATCAGGGCAATATCCGTCGGTGCCAGAGAGAAGGACCCGAGCTCCGTCACGATCTCGATTTCTCCCGCATACGGAACAATCAGAAGTTCACCGTCATGGTTTTTGAGCGCGCGCCTTTCCATGCTCTTGTTCAGAACATAGCTGTGTACGGAAAGGCTGGTGGAATCAAAGCTCTCGCCATCCTTGCCAAGGGTCATCAGCCCATCCAGAAAGTCGCATGCCTTTTGCGGCTCGTCGCGCGGGTTCCAGCGCATGGGAACAGGCCCGGCGTCAAGAATTTCCGCATCCGCAGCGAAATTTTCAAAGATCACATTTTCCTGCCCCATTTCGCGCGAGACGGAGGGCAGCGCGCGATACATCCAGGTGCGACGATTTTCACCGCGCGGCGCGGTGAAGGCGGTTCCTGAAAGCTGCTCGGCATAAAGATCGCTTTTGACTTTCTGCGGATTATTCTGCCGGGGCACCAAAATTCCCGGCACAAGTTCCGACGAAAAATGATTACCAAAGCCACTCATGCAGTCTGTCACGTTTATATCTCCATACTCATCGGGATCCCCGCCGGATTATGCAATCCAGCGCGGCCATCCTTGCCTATCGATCGTCCGCCGGAATGGCGACAACCTCAATCTCAACAAGCAGTTCTGGCTTGATCAGCGTATCGACCGAGATCAGCGTGCTGGTCGGCGGCGTGTTCGTCAGATAACTCTGCCGGACATCCCGCACGGTGATGACTTTTTCCGGCGTCATCTGCTTGATGAGGATGATTGATTTCACGACATCCGCGAAAGTGGCGCCAGCGGCCTCAAGCGCCCGGCCGATATTTTCATAGACCTGCTCGGTCTGCTTCTTGAGATCGCCCACCCCGACGATGTTTCCAGCAGAGTCATAGGACACCTGGCCGGAAACATGAATGATCCGGGAACCGGTTGAAACTGCGACATGGCTGTAACCACTCGGCGTCGCCAGATTATCCGGATTGAGAAATTCGTTCATATCCCCTGCCTTTCAGATTGTGCATATGTCATCGGATTTTCGTTGATCCATTCATCGATGGAAAAGTCATCATCAATAAAGCCCTGCGCCAGCAGGAAATCCTTCTGCGAGCGAATGGCGTCGATTGCCTCCGGCGCAAGTCCCACATTCAGGCCGGACCAGATTTCTTCGCCGTATGATGGTGCAATCCAGTCTTCCGAGCAGCCCACATCATTCGCGATGCTCCGAACGGCGCTCTCTTTATGCTTTATCGCCCATCCGGCGGCGTTATTGATAGCGCGAATAAAGGCGCCGACAATCTCCGGTGCGCGCTCCGCCAGATCACGGTCCACCGTCAGTATATTGGGTGACTGGTTATTAATGTGCCTATCGGCTCCGCTCCAGCGCCCCATATTGACGAGTTCGCGGGCACGGATCTGATCCCTCAATTGAAGTCCCAGCGCGCCGGAGGTATAGATGACATCGACCTTGCCGAGAATAAAGGCAAGCGTTTCCTCAGTCTGGCGCTGAGCCCTCGCTTTTCCAGACCAGAGAGATGGCTCTGTCGCCCCCTCTTCCGTCTTTGTTTCAATATAGGGATCTTCCACGGGCAACATGACCAGTTCAACATCTTCAAAGGTCAGTCCGGCTTTGGCAAGCACCGCCTGATAACCACGCAGGCACATGGCGCGCCAGAAATCGATTTTCTCATGAATGCGGACTGGCACGGCAAGTCTTGCACCCGCCAAATCCCGGGGTTTTTCAATAGATGAATCCGAACGGACAAGCAATGACTGATACTCTTTTGTCCAGGCAATCCCGACAAGCGCCGTATTGCCCCCACGGGAACGCGACCAGATTGGAGGGATATTCCCCCCCTGACGGAACATCTCCCCAACATTGTGGGAGAAATGGGAGTTACGCTCCGCCTCTGTCGTCATCTCGGCAATAGATTTCAGCTCTCTGCCTACCCGTTCGAATTCATTCCGCAAATGCCCTGAATCAATGGCAATGCCTGTCGCAGTCGGCAGAGGGCAGCGGCTGTACCATATAACCGATGACTGCTGGCTCATGATCTCCATCCCTGCTCTCTGCTAACCCGAAACACCGAACGCTCCCCCTTATCCGGCGTAGTCGTAAAACCGCGATGCATTGCTCCAAAGCAGTTTTTCCATGGTCTCTGCCCTGATGTCGTTCCGGGAGCCGAACTCCTCCAGCGGATTCTCATGAGCGGCATCGTCAAAATGCGGCAGATCCGTACAAACCATGAAAATATCGTTACCGATCTTGCTGGCCATATACTCGATATCTTCGGTCGGCTCCGCGCAGACAAAGACACGGCCTTCATCAAGGAATTTGTCCACCGCCTTGTTGCCTTTCCGGCGCAGCGCTCCAACAGCCCCCATCAGCCAGTCGGAACCTGTCGTTTCCAGAAAGCCCCAACGGAGCTTGGGAAATTCCGACGCAAGCGGCGTTTCCATCAGATTATAGAAGGCGAACTGCACAACAATCGGCCCGATCAGGCGTTTCATACGTCCCGGCCAGAAAGGCTCTTCACCCGGTATGCGTTTCTGATAGCGGAACATCTCACGCAACGCAGGGCTACCAGAGCCAATATGCACACCAATCGGCAGGTTATGTTTTTCGGCCTCGGCATAAATGGGGTAGAAGGACGGATCGCTGATCGGCCGGTCCCATTCAAGGCCGCGCATGAAGATGGAAGCAACGCCTCCCATCTCGGCGACACGCCGAATTTCCTTCACCGCCGCGTCCGGATTACGGAACGGCACCATCGCGGCATAGAGCATCCGGCCGCCCGACTGTTTGACCTGCCCTGCAACAAAGCTGTTATAGCTTTTCATCAGCTCGGCTTCGAGCGTCACATCCTCACACAGGTTCGTCAGACCAAATGTCGGGTAGATAACCTGAATATCAAGATTGGCCCGATCCATATCCGCAAGCCGTGCCGGAATGGATTCCAAAGTCTGGGATTCAATCGGATATCGTTTCCCGACAGACCGCGCGCCGATAGGCGGTGAGGCGCCAAACAGACGGACTTTCTCATCAATCAGCCAGGCAGCATTGAAAACCGTCAAGGATGTATCTTCCGGCAGTTCGATCGGAACGGGGCGCCGGGCATGAAACTCGTCAGGCAGAAACTGCCAGGCCAGTTCATTTTCCATTATATGTGCATCGGAATCAAAAACACGCATCATTTTCTACCTTCAGAATTATTAAAGATGGAGACAGTTGCCGCCGCCGTCCGCTATCTGTTCTTATTTGTAACATATTATACTATTATGAATCTAATTGAAACATTAATTAGAATAATTTTCAAGTAAGAATTCAATAAAGTCGGATGTGGCGCGCCGCGGCTGGCAACTGTCTCGATGAGAGCGAGCCGGATTTTCGCTTTCTGAAAACAGGGAAAACCTCGTGCCGGTCACGTCTGACGGACAAAAATTCGGATATAATATTGATATTAATGCTATATTTTTAACCAGATGACGGACAATCAAGAGAACGGCATTCTCTTCATACGCCACATTTCCAATTCAGAAATGGCGACAGGCAATCATCAGAAGATCGCCATCCGGCATCCCATTCGAAACCTCAACCGACAATTCCAAGACAGGTTGGCAATTCGGCCGCTGATGCTTTACATGAATACTGTTTGACGCTAACCTTTAATTCAGGATGAGTTCATAATGTTTTTTGGTTTTCGGCAGTGAATCACTGACAAAATCGGAATCAACCAATTTGGCATGGAAAATCTCTGACAACATACACTTTCCTGCGGACATATGGCGTGACATGCAGAGGTAACAGTATGCGAGTTTCTCCGACACTCACCCCAAGTAACCGATTTTTGACATGATCTGATATTTTCGAGATGTATATATGAAAAACAAATCTGGCGCCGTTCGTTCCGACACTTATGAACGCCTAAAAAAAGCGATAATCAAAGGAAAATACGCGCCGGGCGAGCTCGTCCAGATATCGGAATTTGCAAGAGATCTCGGTGTCAGCCGTACACCGGTCAGGGAAGCACTCAGCACTCTAGAGCGTGACTTTCTCGTCGATTTGATAGATGGGCGCGGCGCCATTATTCGTCCGATCAATATTGACGAGATCCGGAACATCAACCAGCTTCGTGAAATTGTCGATGGGCTGGCCGCCAGATTATCGGCGAAACTCATGCCAAACGGGATTATTCTGGATCTCCGATCCAGATTTGAACCCATGCTGAGTAATCCCGAAATGGCGGAAACCGAAATCCATAGCCAACTCAGCCACAAGCTACATAAGGCGATCACCGATTCTTGCGGCAACTGGGTTGTTCAGGCCCAGTGGCGGCATCTGGACATTGCTTTTTCACGGATCAAACTGAAGGGGTGGGAAATCTGGCGTGATTCCGCCGAGAAGCGGGAAATTTCCATGCGCCGCCTGCATGAACATCTGGAAATTATCGATGCCCTTGAAAAACGAGATCCGGAACGGGCGGAAATTGCCGCGCGCAACCATATTGTTCGGGCAACCGAAGATGTGCTGAAATTTATGGTCAACCCTTATCAGTAAGATCACTCACCAACCACAGCCAGCATCGCAAAGGGGATATCTCCGCGCGTTTCATTGTTGTGCTTTCGCCGAGGCGAGAGAGGCAAGAATCCTCGCTATAGATTGATCGCTCCCCGATGGTTTGCGAACGGCCTGCCGCATGATCCGAATGGTTTCCTTGTTCCGCCCTTTCGCATGATTGCAAATCAACTCAATCGATTCCGATCCTTTTGGTTGCCCAAGACCGAGACGGATTGCATCATCATGCAGGATTGCACAGCTTCTTATCAGACTGTCGAGAGCTGAAAAACTGCCCGTCAGTTCTGCCAGCCGTGCACCGGTTCGCAAATCTCCCTCCCCGGCCAGCGTGAATCTAAAGCTTCCCTCTTCGGCAAGGAGCCGCCAGTCACAGAAAATGGCTAATGCCGCACTCAGGTCGCACACATCCCCCCTCACGGATGCGACCGAGAAATAAGGCGCATCCAGAAGGATATTGTGAAACAATTCAAGTCTGTTTGCCGACAGAACTGAGTCTGTTGTGCCGGTGTAATATTTCCCATCTCCCGCTGCGTTTTGAGTTCCCATGAATTCCAGAATCACCAGTTTGACGGTTGTTTCATACTGCTGGATCAGTAATTGACAGAGTCTGGTCAACATATGGTCCGATGTCCCGGAAGGCAGAACACCCGGAAGTCTGATCGTTAGGATCGTCTCCTCCGTCAGTTCCGTTTCAAGATATGTTGCAACTCCCTCTCGCAGCGCCATCTGTCATTCCCCATCTTTTTCAAAGATCGATTTCAAGCACCGGGGAACGGGAGCCAGAGCAGCAGATCATGATCACCTCTCCGGAGTTTTTTTCTGCTTCCGTCAGGAAATAATCCCGATGATCCGGCTCTCCCGCTATCACACGGGTCTCACACTCTCCGCATAACCCGGATTCGCAGGAATAGGGCGGATCCAGCCCTGCCTCCCGCAAGGCTTGCAGGATGGTTTGCCCCTCCCTGATCGGGATATCCAGATTGCTTTTAACGGCCCTGACGACAAAGCCGCCCTCACCGCTGGCCTCGCCATCTGTCTGGAACCGCTCCCTATGAAAGCGTGTCGCATCCATGCCTGCGGCTGCTTCGTCAAACCGGGCTATCATCTCCGCAGGGCCGCAGCAGTAAAACTCTGTCTTTTCCGGCGCGGCGCCGATAATTCTTTGCAAATCGTATCCCGCTCGCGGCGTTTCATCGCTAAAGCTCAGATGGACATGGCCCGACCGCTGGCCGGAGGAAACCTCCTCAAGAAAGGCCGCCCGCTGACGTGACCTTGCCCGGTAATACAGCTCCCAGCTTTTGCCAAGCGCTTCCAGCCGCTGGATCATGCACCAGATAGGCGTGATGCCGATTCCGCCGGCAACCAGCACCGTATGCTCGGCGCCCTCATTGAGTGGAAAGGCATTTCCCGGCGCGCTGACCTCTATCCGCTGTCCGACCCGCAACGTTTCATGAACCCATTTCGAGCCGCCGCGCCCGTTTCTATCCTTCTGGACGGCGATAATGTAGCGATGCCGCTCCGAAGGATCATTGACAAGGGAATAGGAGCGGACCAGCCGGTCAGCAAGATGCAGGTTGATATGCGCTCCCGCTGTAAATTCCGCGAGACTGTCACCGACAGGAGATCGCAATTCGATCCTGAAAATCTCCTCTGCCTCATAAGTGATGGAATGGACATATAAATCCTGTTTATTTCTCGACATCATTTACGCCCATGCACGTCGTTTCATTTTTACAATGCAGTTTTCAATTCATCATATGTGAAGGAAGCCAGGTCGAAATCGCCGGGAAGTATATGATCAGCCCGAGAGTGAACAGCTCAATGATGATAAAGGGGATAACCCCCAACATGATGACCTTTGACGGGATCCGCTTCTCCGATGCACCCATCACCGCAAACAGGTTAAGGCCGACCGGCGGCGTAATCGCCGCAATTTCTATCAGTTTCACAACAAGAATGCCGAACCAGATTTCATCAATTCCGAGACTTATCGCCACGGGAAAGAGAAAGGGGATCGTCACCAGCAGGATCGACAATGTATCCAGAAACATCCCCAAAATCAGATATAGAATAGACAGCGCGATCAGAAATTGCACCTGCGTGAGTTGCCAGTCAGAGACCAGCGCCGTGACTTCATGGATAAAACCGCCAAACGTCAGGAAGCGCGAAAAGAAAAGCCCGCCGATAACGATAAAGAACAGCGTCGCTGTCGATCCGGCCGAGGAGCGGATGACATACCATAGCTTTTCAAAATTGATCTTGCGCCGCATGACGGCGATCAGCAAGGCGCCCGCCGCCCCCACTGCCCCGGCCGAAGATGGAAACATCAGCCCGGTATATATCCCGCCCAATACAATAAACATCAACAGAATGGCAGGCCCGATGCTAAGCAGCGACTGTAAATGCGATATACCGCTGACAGGGGGACGCTCCGTCGGAACGAGCCCGGGTCTAACCCGGACAAGAATACCAATGCCGATGATATACATGACGGCCGTCAAAATTCCCGGCAGGATACCCGCAATCAACAGAGCGCCTATCGACGCTTCAGTCAGCAGACCGACAATGACCAGACTGATTGACGGCGGGATAAGCGCGGCAAATGTGCCGGCCGCGGCAATACATCCGGCACTCACGCCCAGATCATACCCGAATTTACGCATCTCCGGCAGAGCAATACGGGTAAAGACACTGGCATTCACAATCGTTGATCCGGAAATGGCTGCAAAAATCGCGGAGGCCACCACCGTCGCCATCAACAATCCGCCGCGCACCCGTGCCAGCAGACGGTTCGCAAAGGCATAAAGCTCCGTTGTGATTTCCGCCGCCGATGCCAGAGCCCCCATCAGCAGAAACATCGGAATAACCGCAAAAGAATAATTGCTCAATATTGAATAGGGCAGCATCTTGACGGTTGTTTGAAGAAAACTGAAACCGCCGACATACCACATGCCAACGATCCCCACGGTCATTAGAGCATAGGCGACCGGCACACCAAGCGCCCCAATAAAAAGAACCGACAAAATACCGCCAAGTCCCAGAAAAATGGCTTCTGACATGTCAGTTTTCCCCATCATCCATTGAGGGTTTCATGCGACCACCCAGCCAGTGCGGCCGGCCAAGACAGGCCAGAATGAACTGCCTGAATACCTCAATTGCGGCCAGGGTCAGGCCAATCGAGAACAAGAGTTTCCAGGGATAAATCGGGAAGCTGTGAAGCGTGATAGCTGTCTCCTTTTCCTGCACACTGGTTAGCGCCAAGAGCCAGCTGCCATATGCCAGAAACCCGGTGCAGAGCGTGGATAAGGCGAAGGTAACGATCTTCATGATCCGCCGCAACCTTGGTGAAAATCTCTCCGAAATGATATCCACCTGCACATGACTGCGCGAATAATGTGCATAAACGATCGCCATGGCAACGCAGACGGCCAACGCAATCTCAACGATCTCATTGGCTCCTGGAAAAGGCCGGCCGATCAGCAGATAGGCGAGAACATCGGCTGTACTAATGGACAGCATGAGAAACATGCAAAGCCCCGAAATGATAAGCGCCCCCCACAGCAGGTTGCTATACCCGTTTTTCATCTCTACTTCCGCTTTTGATCAACTTATGCGAACGGGACATACGACCCGCCATTTGCCCCGATTGATTGATTGTGTATTCGCGTATTGCAAACGCCACGCCCTGGCTGGCTGTCTTTTCAGCCGAAGAAAAACGGCCGACGGACGGAACCCGGGAACATTCCCTCCATCGGCACTCCTTTGCCCGATCGGCAAACAGGATCTTTTATTTCAGTTCTTCCGAGCGCTTTTTAATATATTCACCGACCCGCTGAGCGACTTCGTAGCGATCGGTTCCCTTTTGCTGCTCAACCCATATTTCAATGAAATCCGGCAGCTTTTCCTCCAGCTTGGCCTGTTCTTCATCGGAAAACTCGACAAGATTGACATTACGCTCCTTCATGGCTTCGAGAGCCTTGACCTCTTCCCTTTCGGCAACCTCGACGCTCCGCTGTTCCGCCTCCTTGGCCAGTTCAGCAACAACATTGCGTAGGCTTTCGGGCCATTTGTTGAAGTAGAGATCATAATTTACGACCAGAGGCCAGGTGGAACCCGCGCCAAAGCTCGCTTTACTCACAAACTTGGCCTGCTCATACATTTTTTGGCTGACGATCGCCGAATAATTATAGAAAACGCAGTCAATTCTCCCCCGCTGCAATCCTTCGTATATTTCCGCGGGAAGAACGGTCACTCCGACAGCATCGACTGCTTCCCAGACTTTCGGATGGTAGGCGCTGAACTGACGGATTTTCTTGCCCTTCAAATCCTCAACCTTGGCCACCGGTTCGGTACAGGCAACCCGGAAGCTCGGCACCGCATTGAAATATAACGGCCAAACGCCGAGCGCTTTCCATTCTTCCTGCATTTCCGGAAATTTTTCAAAAACTTCCCGCGTCAGGATGGATGCTTGCTTCGAATTCGCATAGGTCAACGTCCCCAACAGGGAGTTCGGCATGGTATTGAGGGGAAGCGCCGCCGGATAATAGCCTTGCGCATCCGCCCCCATTGGCACAGCCCCGCTGCCCACGGCATCGAAAACCTGTTTCGGCCCGACCAGTGATCCATTCCAGAAAATCTGCGCGGTGACCTGCCCATTGGTGCGCTTCTCAAGCTCGCTAAAGAACCACTTGTCCACCTGCTCCGACCAGACATAGGTCTCCGGCAGAGCGTGGGCGACTTTCATATTCATCTTTGGGTAATCCTCCGCCAAGGCGGCGGAAAACATAACCGAAAATGCAATGGCCGCCGCGCCCGCAAGACGGCCAAGATTTGACGCCAATTTATTCTGCATGTGTCTCTCCCAATCTTTTTTATCGCTTTTCTCTATGGCTCCGCCCCGGTTCCCTGATCCGCCGCCCCGCACTGTTAGAACAGAGGTCCATATCCGATTCTTTGAGCCGCCTTCCAACGAGTCTGCCTTTTCGTTTATATCGAATGCTCGCCAATTTCTTTCTGATACATCGCATCAAGAATTTTACGTCCCTGCGCGAGCGGCAGGTCCGATTTCAGCAGAACCTCTCGGTAGTCACCGTCGGGCAGTTCGCACATCTCCTGCTGCATTTCTATTGCCCAGATGTCTTCCGCAAAAACGACACTGAGCAATTCCTTTGCCCGGTCCACCGCCCTGACCGATGGATCCCGTCCGCTCATCTGCCCTTTCGGCATGTTGACAACATAGGTGTATTTATGTGAACGCCGGTCTATCGGCGTAAGGAAGTGATAGTTTTTCAGGCATTTAGGGTCTTTGTTATCTTTCCTACCCCCTGCCGGCCAAAGCGTTCTTCCCGCCATGATGATGCCCGGCCCCACCATGGTCTGAACGCTGTAGCTGTCCGCCATCTTGTGAGTAAGAATATCGGCAAAGTCATCGGACTGCGGATAATCATCCACTTGTCGCGTCACCGTCACACTCTCGCATCCGCAGGTCTCTCCGGTTGTCATATCAAACTCGATATTGCTGTCGGCGCTCTGCCCGATCGTATTGCCATGCAACGGATAGAAATGCGTGATATCCAGCGCATTCTCGATCATCAGAACGGAATTTCCCTTGATATGCAGTTCCCCCGTAATCCGCTCCCAGTCAGGAGATACGATTTCCGGTGTGGCCGGGGGACGAATATCCCCAATTTTTTTGGCATCGCCCGGCCAGACCCACACAACGCCATCCTGCTCGATCACTTTATAGGGTAACAATCGCGCCCGCTTAGGGATTGGTGCACCGGGAGCGGAGGGAACTTTCACACACTGCCCTTCGGAATTGAAGGCGAGGCCATGGTAGGGGCATTCCACAAGCCCCCCTTCCAGAAAGCGACCCGCCGATATCGGCATGCGCTTGTGGCAGCAGCGATCATCAAATCCAACCACCTCGCCCTCAGCTGTCCTCCAAAACACAAGCACCTTTTCGCAAATCACATGGCGTTGCAGGACTTCGGTTTTGAAATCTCCGGAAAAGCCGACCTTATACCATGCGTTGCGGATCATGATATCCACTGCCTTTGGTTCGCGCGCACTCATTGTAACTGCCTCCTCCTATGGCTTGTATTCAGTGATCATTTAGATCACGAAAGTCCCACCCTGTTCCGGCCTGTCACCGGTTGAGAATGATCTGCTATTTCCCTGTTGAACCGACTGTTTGATTTGCTTCACAACTGCTTTTGACATTGCCGCCACCGACGCTGCGAGCTCGCCTATGAACAGCTCCGCCTCTGCCGCATCAAGAAGCTGCGTGACGAGTCCGACGCGGCTCGCCTCCTCCGCGCCGATGCGCCGCGATTGCAGGATCATTTTCATGGCTTCATCCGGACCAATCCGTTGCGACAGGCGACTGTTGCCAAGCGACACGCCCATGAGATTGAAACCTGGAAAGGCAAACTTCGCATCTCTGGCCGCGACGCGGTAATCGCACGCTACAACCAAATCCGCACCTGCGCCAATGGCCCCGCCTTCTACATAAGCAAGCGTCACGAAAGGGGCGCTGGCGACGGTTTGCAGCATTGACTCAATCTCCATGCCGAGCAGGCCATGATCTTCTCTGCGCGCCTCTGCCATCATGGAACGGTCAAAACCGGAACAGAAATGACGTCCCCGACCCCGGATCACCAGTAATTTCGTCTCATCATTATAACTTTTGACAATCTCGCGGGTCAGGTCTGCGATCAAATCATGGTTGATGGCGTTAGCGATGTCTGGCCGATTGAGATAGAGGCATTTGATACCTTTCTCACGCCATTCAACCTGAACCGTATCTGACGCCATAATACTCACCGCCCGCCCTTTCCGATCCATTCCGCGACGACATCCCCGACCTGCATCCCCGACGCCGCCGGATCGTGAACGATATGAAAATCGTAATTGCTGAGAGAAACCGGGTTGCCGATCGTCGGAACCTGATTGCCATCCGGCAGGGTCATTTTGTGCACAAGATTTGTTGCCTGCACATGCTCTGAAGCGAGCGCTTCCGCATAATCATTGATTGGCGCCGCCGGCACCTGAGCCGCATCGAATTTTTGCAGCCAAACCGAGGCGGAGCTTTCGGAGAATATGCCCGCAAGCACCCCCTCAAGCTCCACCTGGTTCTCGGCTCTGGTGCCTGCCGTCTTAAATCTCGGATCGTCCACCAGTTCCGGCGCCCCGATGACATCGCAAACGCGATGCCAGAGGCGATCGCTCCCCGCAGCGAGAATGAACCACTTGCCGTCTGCCGCCAGATACGCCTGATAGGGAGATGCCTTAGGATGGCGGGAACCTAGGCGTTTGGGCACTGTGCCCCGACCCCAATATTCACTGGTTTGAAGATTGGCGAGCGACAACATGCAAGACAGCATGGAAACATCAATACGGCCCGGCTTTCCTGTCCGCTCCGCCCGGCGGAGTGCCGTGACGCAGGAAAGCGCCGCGAAAACACCGGTGCCATAATCAGCCAGGGCAACGCCACATTTCACGGGTGGCCCGTTTTCCTCACCCGTCACGCTCATCACGCCGCTGACGGCCTGAATGGCGACATCAAAGGCTCCCTTATCCCGCAGCGGCCCCGTCTGCCCGTAACCGGTCAGCGAGCAATAAACCACTTTGGGGTTCAGCTTCAATACTTCCTCATATCCAAGTCCCAGGCTTTCAAGAACGCCCGGGCGGAAATTTTCAAGAATAATATCTGCTCCCCGGCAGAGATCTTTTGCCTGCCTCAGCCCTTCCGGGTCTTTCAAATCCAGGCTGATACAGCGCTTATTACGATTGAGGACCGCAAAATTCATTCCGAATCCCTCACTCATCCCGCTATCGCCAACCAACGGCGGCCAGTGACGCATCGGCTCCCCTCCCGGGGG
>CEOG01037755.1_pt1 | contig 20024 bp, 19 predicted proteins | sample 530301 | NCBI WGS metagenome assembly CEOG01 (sample SAMEA2619903, study PRJEB7988) | marine metagenome | biome: marine biome (ENVO:00000447); feature: surface water layer (ENVO:00002042); material: "saline water (ENVO:00002010), including plankton (ENVO:xxxxxxxx)" | depth 5 m | reverse complement strand
CCCGCCGGCAGGCTTCCAACAGCAGCGGTGTTTTCAACTGCTCTTCGAGAAAGGTGTCAGCGACGCCCTGATCAATCAGTATGGGAAGCCGGGTTTTTGACTGCCCGACCAGTGCCACCGTATCAAGAGCCAGCCAGTCCTCCGGAGATCCTCCCAGATAATTGCTGAAGGCCTTCTGTCCCCAGGCGCACTGCGTCGGTGCGCAGATGGGCGAGAACGCCGACGCCGAAACAAAACTCTCGGGATTCTTCAAGGCAATAATAAGAGCGCCGTGACCTCCCATGGAGTGGCCCGAGATACTTGCTCGCGATGGATCAACCGGAAATTCGCGATTGATCAGAGCAGGCAGCTCGGAAACGATGTAGTCGTACATCTGGTAGTGACGCTGCCAGGGAGCCCGGGTCGCATTGATGTAGAACCCCGCGCCCAGGCCAAGGTCGTACGTCCCTTCGGGATCATCCGGCACCCCTTCGCCCCTGGGGCTGGTGTCGGGCGTAACAACGGCAATACCGTACTGGGCAGCCAGCCGCTGGGCACCCGCCTTGATGACAAAATTCTCATCCGTACAGGTTAATCCCGACAACCAATAGAGCACGGGAACTTTATTGCCTTCGGTTTCCGTTTGAGACGGCAGAAAAATGGAGAAAAACATCTCGCAGCCCAAGGCATCCGACTGATGCCTATAACGCAACTGCGTGCCAGCAAATGATTTGTGTGCGCTTACTTGTTCCATGATAACCCTGCCAACGTGCAGCCGAATGCCGAGGCGCGATCGACCCACCAGTGAATTGTAATAGCTACCGTAACTCTCACGCTGAACGGTGGTCGATCACCACTAATAGATGACGACTGAGCGGATGCTCTCACCAGAATGCATCAGATCAAACGCCTTGTTGATATCATCAAGCGGCATGGTGTAGGTGATAAGGTCGTCGATATTGATACGGCATTCCATGTACCAGTTGACAATCTTCGGCACGTCGGTACGGCCCCGGGCCCCGCCAAAGGCCGTGCCGCGCCAGGAGCGTCCGGTCACCAGCTGGAACGGGCGAGTGGAAATTTCCTTGCCCGCGCCCGCTACGCCCACGATGCAACTTTCGCCCCAGCCCTTATGGCAGCATTCCAGTGCCTGGCGCATGACATTGACGTTGCCAATGCACTCAAAACTGTAATCGACTCCCCCGCCGGTCAGCTGGATAATGTGATCCACCACATTGTCGACCTCGCTGGGGTTGATAAAGTCGGTCATGCCAAACTTTGTTGCCAGCGGCACCTTGGCGGGATTGAGATCAATCCCGATGATTCGGGCCTCGCCCACCATTTTTGCGCCCTGGATGACATTGAGGCCGATGCCACCCAGGCCAAAGACTGCGACGGTGGAACCCGGTTCGACCTTCATGGTGAAGGCTACCGCACCTATGCCTGTCGTCACGCCGCAGCCGATGTAGCAGATCTTGTCGAAGGGTGCATCCTCACGCACCTTTGCCAGAGATATCTCTGGCAGAACGGTATAGTTGGAGAAGGTAGAGCACCCCATATAGTGCAGGATAGGCTTGCCATCCAGAGAGAAGCGACTGGTACCATCGGGCATCACGCCCTGCCCCTGGGTGGCGCGCACGGCCTGACAAAGATTGGTTTTGGGGTTGAGGCAGTATTCACATTCACGGCACTCCGCAGTATAGAGGGGAATGACGTGATCGCCGCGCTTCAGGCCCTTTACATCCGGCCCCACTTCGACCACCACCCCGGCACCCTCATGACCGAGGATGGCCGGAAATGCCCCCTCGGGATCATCGCCCGACAGGGTAAAGGCATCCGTATGGCATACCCCGTTGGCTCGCATCTCCACAATGACCTCACCAGACCGGGGGCCGTCGAGGTCAACCTCCACAATCTCAAGCGGTTTACCGGCCTCAAAGACCACTGCAGCTCGCGTTTTCATGTCGACTCCAGAGTAAAGTGGTCAGTTTGAGTTCCTAAAGACAGTATATTTAATTTCCATTAAAGGATAACCTACGTATAAATGAAGTCAGTTTTTCTATATGGAATTTATAAAAGGTGCGGCAGAATGCACAAATGGGAAGGTATCGAGGCCTTCGTCCGGGTAGCGAACCACCAGAGCTTTTCCCGCGCAGCGAAAAGTCTGGGGGTGTCCAACTCCCATGTCAGCAAGCAGGTGGCGAAACTGGAGCGGCATCTTGATGCTCAACTCCTGAACCGTACCACCCGCAAGGTGAGCCTGACCGAAATGGGAAGGGCCTTTCTGATCCGCTGCCAGTACATTGTCAACACACTGGAGGAAGCCGAACAGGCCGTCATCGATCTGCAGGAAAAGCCCCGGGGCAGGCTGCGTGTGTCACTGGCCGGCGCCTTCGGCGAGGAATTCATTGCACCGGCCGCGGTTTCTTTCATGCAAGAGAACCCCGGCCTGCATATCGAGCTGAGTTTTGATAACAAGCTGGTTGACCTCGTGGCCGACGGCTATGACATCGCCATACGCGCTGGCATGTTGGAGGACTCCTCCCTGATCGCACGCCGCATCTGCAATCGCAGGCTAGTCACCTGCGCGAGCCCGCAATATGTCGATCGCTACGGCAGACCAGACACCATCGACTCGCTGATCAACCATCACTGTCTCATAGGCACACTCGACACATGGCGCTTCAGGGACGGCCAACGCCATTTCGATATGCGTGTGCGGGGGAACTGGCGCAGCAACAACGGGCGCGCCCTGACTCATGCTGCCATAGCTGGACTGGGCATCACCCAATTGCCCGACTTTTACGTGCGGGAAGCACTCGAGCGGGGAGCACTGATCACGCTACTAGGAGACTTCAATCCAACGGACACCGGGGTATGGGCGGTGTATCCACACAACCGTCATCTCTCGGCCAAAGTGCGTATGTTTATCAGTCACCTTGTGAATCAGCTTGCCGACTCCGCACTGGCTCTCACGCCAAAAGTCAATGCTTGAAAGACCAGCCGGGGCCTTAATTGTAGCCATGGCAGACTTTTGTAAGTATTCGGCTAGATACGGCCAATCATCAAAACGAACCAGCTGGCGGTACCGCGTGCGAGATTCATGCCGCCGTCGCTGCCGTCGTAATGCAATCGGCTATGGACAACGGCATTGATGAAATAGTCGCCGAATGTGGTGGCGCCTGTAGCTGCGCCACCTGCCACTGCTACGTAGAGGAAGGGTGGTTGGACAAGGTCACCGCAGCCTTGCCCATGGAGACAGAAATGCTCGAATGCGTGCTGGACCTATCTTCCAACAGCCGCTTTATATGCCAGATTATTGTGGACTACAGTTTGGATGGTCTGGTTATCAAAACACCCAGATACCACCATCAGTGGAGATACGCCGTACTTGCCACGGGGAGGCCGCAGCGCAGATCGCGCAGGCGCTAGCCTCCATTGCGCCCGCGGTGCGCGCGCACTGCGCGAGCAGCACTTTCGCCGTAGCAATGGCGTCGTACGGCGTTTACTATGCTGCCTCATAAACAGATCGGGGACGAGAGCCTGGACGACACATCGCCGGATTGATACGAGATTGGGCGAATCCGTCAAGTAGAAAGCGGATTTCAGCTGAATCGATCACTTCCGACCCGCAGCTCGGACCACCTTTCCACCGCGCTGCTTATGGCCATGCAGAATAAAGTGCTCCCAGTCCTCCATTAGCTGACGCCGTTTCTCAATCAGCTCCCCCCGAGCGTAAGCAGTGCGGTCGCTGTTGACGTGGGCGAGGGCGAGGGCAAGCTCCGGCACTTCCTCGACGTAGCCAGTATGTTCCCGGGCCCATGTCCGGAATGTCGCGCGAAACCCGTGGGGCGTCACATCATGCCCCATCGCCTTGGGCACCTTGCTGACCGCAACGTCAGAGACCGGCTTACCCGTGCGGGGGCCTGGAAAGACATACTCATTTAAGCGATGCTGGGATTTCAGCAGCTTTATGGCTTCCGCGGTCAATGGCACCTTGTGGGTTTTGCCACCCTTCATCCGCTCGCCCGGAATGGTCCACAGTTGGGCTTTCATGTCGATTTCACAGACTTAGAGACATCACCGAGCAATAGGCGATAGGCAGAAATTCCAGAAATTAGAAAGGCAACGGTCAAGCCGCTTGCCAGCAACTTGTGAGTCAAACGATACGGCATAGATGGATTAAATATGATGGCAGACCAACCCGTCGCGTGAGCTACACCTTCACGCATTTCAAATCCATCGGGTGTGTGCATCCAGGAATTCAGTACAAGTATCCAGAACGCGCTCATCATGGTCCCAAAAGCAACTAAAAAGGTCGCAAATGTATGCAGCCAATTGGGCACACGGCTATATCCGTAAAGCAGAATGCCAAGAAAAGCGGCCTCCAAAAAGAACGCAGTCAAAATTTCATAGGCAAGGGCCGGTCCGGCAATATTACCGACAGTTTCCATAAAACCTGGCCAATTTGTTCCAAATTGGAAACTCATGGTTAACCCAGAAACCACTCCGAGAGCAAAGGATAGCGCGAAGATTTTGACCCAAAAGAAATAGGCATAAAGCCATTTTTCATCGCATGTTCGGGCATGTGCTATCTTAGAGAAAAACAGAACCCAACCCAGTGCGATAGTAATTGTCGGAAATAAAATGTGGAACGATATGTTAGCTGCAAACTGTATTCTTGAAAGTATGAGAGCATCGATTTCGAACATATTTCTCTCCGCGGGATCTGTTTCTGGAATTACAATCCATAAGAAAATTGGAGACTATAAACGCCGACATCAGATAATCTTTCCACCGTCGAGCTTTCTCGATCCAAATATTCTGTTGTTACTGCGCAGCCTAGTTAAAAATCTTATGCTATTTGCAATTAGCAGGAATTCCGGACGCGTCAGAAACAATAGAGGTTAACCTCTCGAATTTACTAAAAGCCCAATCGTAATGCAGAGAGCCGATAGGGCCATTACGGTAACCTCGCGTATGTAGCGCAAACGGCACGTTCGCACGGCCTGCGGTTTCTGCGTCAGTTTCGCTATCACCGACATATAATGAGGCACCACCGCCCAGGTCATAAATAGCTTGAAGCAACATCTTCGGCTCTGGCTTTATGGTATCCAAAGCACCAGCGGCAACTACAACATCAAATAGCTTATTCATTCCCATGTGATTAATAATCGCTTGCGCAGCATCTTCCGGCTTATTAGTACAGAGACCCAGCCTATGCCCATCCGCTTTTAGCGCTAAAAGCGCGTCTAGCACCCCAGGGTAAAACTTTGTTTTTTCTACCGCGAATACATATCGCGACAAAAAATCATCGCGTATTATCGACTTAATAACCTCACCGTCACCAAGGGCGCGCGCACTCATCATTCTTTCTAAAAACAATTCAACTCCCCCACCGAGGAACTTGCGCGTCTCCTTGATACTCAATGGATCTTTACCCCATTGAGATAAAATGGAGGACGCTATATGCCTTATATCCCACGCGCTATCAATCAATGTTCCGTCAAGGTCAAATACTATATTCATTCCAGGCTCCCAGTACCGGTTAGATTAGTAGATATCCTCGTTACACCAACGAATAAAACCAAGACTAAACAATTGATCTTCTGATATTGGAATCTTGACCGCTTCCAGCTTACTCAACACATCATATCTTTCAGCAATAGGGCGTCTGTAAACCCATCCGGAATCATTTCCGGAATTAATAATAATCCTACAATAATCTTCATCACCTATTAGCTCAGCTCCGTACTCATCAAAATAGATCCAAACGAGGCTGCTCAAATAGTAACTCGGCCAATTTTCGTCAGCTGGCCAAAACTCATCTAAATGAACGAGGTCACGTGGTCGCTTTCTGAAAAGTAGGCTTTTGTACATTTCTCATATCGCCCTGTCATCATTTCGCAAATTGAATTACCGTCGATACGACACCTAACAGTATTAGGCAGAACGTGATTGTCAGAATCATACCGACGATAATGAAATGTTTCGCTTTGCCGCGATTAAAGTCTCGCTTTCTGTTTTTTGAACTTTGCACGCCAAAAAATGAGGCGAGCGTACTGCCAGTCACCTGCCAGATCGTCAGGTCACTGGCATTTTTAATATCCGAGTCTGCGTCAAGCTGCTGTCCCTCATTCTCATTATGAACGTTGCGCATTTTTTCAAATACCTTTTCATCTATCTCAATTTTGAAATGAAAGTGGTGGTCTCAGACTCACTGATGTTTTTACCAGTGAATATGAAATTCAGCTCTACGTTAGCCAACGAATGGCTGCGCGCGCAAACGCGATAAGATATCCAGCTGGTGCTGTTTTCACGTAAGTCGACCGTTGCTGGCCCAAACAACTCGAATTTTTCTGTATGAGCTATAGATACGCCAATCATAGGATCTCCACGGAGACCGCCTTCTATTTTGACCCGATAATTGTTACATATTGTTTCATCATCCAACTGCGTGAAAAGTGAATCACGATCACGAGCAACCTCGATCACAACAGATTTAGGGTCAGAAAATCCATACGCCAACCCAACCAACCCAAAAGCCAATACGCCTCCATAGCCTAGGAGTCGTGGACGAAGCCACTTTTTGGAACCGTTATTCAGCTCTGATTCTGAAGCAAAACGAATCAATCCCTTTGGACGTTCGAGTATATCCATCACTCTGTCGCAAGCATCGATACACGCGCCACAGTCGATGCAACCAAGTTGAAGGCCGTCCCGGATGTCAATACCGGTCGGACATACCTGAACGCACATCGTGCAATCCACACAATCACCTGCCTGCTCAACTGATTCTCGCTTACTGGCTCGCGGCTCCCCGCGCTGCTTGTCATAACTCACTGTCAAAGTGTTAACGTCAAACATTACTGACTGGAAGCGCGCATACGGACAAGCATGCAAGCATATTTTCTCTCGCACGAGCCCAGCATTCAGGTATGTCAGTCCACCCATAATTACAATCCACGTTAAAAGTGTCATGGACATATTCTGTTGTGCGGCACTGGAAAAAATTTCACGAATTGGAACGAAGTAGCCAGTAAAAGTGATTGCGGTGACGATGGCTAATACTAACCACAGCAAATGCTTACAAAGCCGTCGGACCAAACGACCACCGACGAGGGGCCCCTTGTCGACTTTAGAGCGAACAAAGGCTGGGCCTTCAACGAACTGCTCCACTCGAATAAAGAGCCAAGTCCAAATACTCTGGGGACAAGCAAAGCCACACCAAATTCGGCCCCAACCCACTGCGATGAAGAAAAGTAGAAAAGCACCGGTAATCAATGCTCCTGCCAGCAAAGGCAGGTCATGCCAAAGCAAATCAATGCCAAACAAAAAAATACGACGCTGTTCGACGGAAAACAATAACCAAGGTTGGCCGTCTATCTGAATCCAAGCCAGACCGAAAAACATCATTATTAGGGGCCAGCTGATCAACCGACGTAGATTCTGAAAACGGCCCTCAATCAACCTGACATAGAACTTTTCGTGCTTAGCATTCAGCGGCTGTTGATCTTCGCGGGCTGGTATTAGTTCCATCGTGAGTAGCTCCAGCAGGAATCCAATACAGACTAACTCTGTGCACAACACGGCGTTAGGTGTAGTATTTTTATAATTAATAGGCACAGATATGAGGCGTGAGACTCAACAGATGGACCAGGAATACCTCTATCAAAAGGTCGAACAGTGGCTTTTAAACGGCATTCAACAACGTCGTTGGAAGCTTGGGGACCGGCTGCCCTCGATCAGAGCAATTCGCCAAGAGCACAACATGTCGCGAGCGACCGTGCAGCATGCCTTGCAAAACTTAGAAGCCCAAGGCATAGTTGAGGCTAGACCCCGGTCCGGTTATTTTGTCACCGTACCCCCTAACTTCGAAGCAGAGCCAATCTACAATTCCTTCATCCCTCCGCCACGCCTTGCGACGGTTAACGACCTATTGCAAGATATTATGCGGAGGAGTGGAGCCTTTGACTTGCTACCCAAATTGGATACCGGCGATCTGGCTCCCGGTGTCATATCACTAAACCGCTCCATTGGCAGATCACTTCGTCGTCAAAGCGGAGACCTTTACCATCATTACGATGAGCCTGCCGGTGATCCCGGGTTAAGAGAGCAACTCGCCCGGCACAATGCGAGGCGTGGGTGGCAAGTAGATCCAAATGATGTCTGTATTACTTCAGGATGTCAGCACGCTATATTTTTGGCTCTGATGTCCTGCTGCAAAGCTGGCGACATTGTCGCGATAGAGTCACCAGGATTTTACGGTGTCCTTCAATTACTAGAGCAACTTAGTTTACGAGTAGTTGAAATTCCTAGTTCAATCACAACAGGGATTGAAGTCGGCCGATTAGAGGAGGCCCTCAAACGCTGGGATATTAGAGCTTGCGTAGTATCCCCTGCGTTCGCAACGCCCGGTGGCGCGCTGATGCGTACCGACGCTAAAAAACGTGTTTTGGCGCTAGCTGAGCAATACAACTTCGCTATTATTGAAGATGACGTATACGCGGACACGGCTTTTAGCCTCACTCCTGCTCCGCTTAAAGCACTAGATACTGAACAAAGAGTAATCCTTTGTAGCTCCTTTTCCAAAAGCCTATCTCGCGATCTAAGGCTGGGCTGGATCTCTGGCGCACGCTGGCACAAACGTATTCTAGAATTGAAGCTAGTCACCCAACTGGCCACCAGTCGATATTTACAACAGGGGGTTGCGGACTTCATAAAGGACGGTGCCTTCAACTCACATTTGCGCAGGCAGCGGAAAGAACTTCGAGAAAGACGCGATAATCTGCTCACATCTCTAATGACTTGGCCATGTGAGTTGCGAGTTAGCAACCCCCAAGGAGGACTAACAGTCTGGGTAGAACTAACAAGCACAGTCGACACAACTAGCGCTTACACCCAAGCGTTGAAGAAAGGTATAGTAATAACGCCAGGCACCTTATTTTCGACTACTGGCCAATTTAACAATTGTTTGCGAATTAGCTACGAGCTTCCCTGGACCCACCGGAGAACAAGCGCGCTTAACGATCTGTTTGATATATTGCACAATTGAGTGCCGCCCGTCAGACATCGCTAGTGCGCACTGGGGCGCAATAGCTACCCCATGCTTCCATCATGCCGCGGCGTTCCTCCAACAACTCGTTGCGGGCGTAGGCCGTGCGAGTCTGATCGCTGTTAACATGGGCCAAAGCAGGTTCGCTCCACTCATCCGGAAATCGACCACCCTGCCTCGCCCAGTCCTTAAAACTTGAACGGGCAGTACCGTGGGGCGTCGCAATGCGGTCCCGCTCCGGATCGTTATAACCGATTCCCCCCCTAACCAGATCCGCCACGTGGGCGTCTTTCAGTAGCGTGGAGAGCGCCATGTCGGATAGCTCAACGCCCTTGCTGTTGGGGAACACTAGACCAGCGCGGTTATCCCTTTGCAGGATCATTAGGAGATCCATTGCAGCGTCAGACAACGGAACGCTGTGCGGTTTTTCAGCCTTCATTCGTTCAGCGCTGAGGCTCCATATACGGGCTTTCATGTCGATTTCATCCCACTTGGCCAGACGCACCTCCCCGGAACGTGCGGCAGTTAGAATAGTGAACCGGAGGGCGCAGGCGCTGGACGCTTCTCGACTGGCAAGATCTGCCATTAAGCGGGGCACTTCCGCCACAGGCAACGCCGGATGATGCTTGCGAGCACGGCCAGTGGTCTTGCGCAACTTCTCCGTGTTCGGCAGCAGCGTATCAAGACAGTCTTTCCAGGCAGATGGGTTAGGGGCGGAACGGATCTTTGCGGCACGCGCCCAATCGAACACTGCGGCCATCCTTTGGCGCACCCTGCTGGCCGTCTCGGGAATCTCACCCCATATGGGTTGCAACACTGCCAGCACTTGCGGTGTGTCGATTTCTGCCACGAGGTGCCTTCCCAGCTCGGGAATCACATATTTATCAAGGGTGTTGTACCACTGCGCGGCATGCTTCGCGTTTTTAAACTCTTGAGCTTTTACAGCATGGCATCGTTTCGCAGCCTCCTCGAAACTCAGTCCCCGCGCTGTCGATTAAGCCAAGCGCTGACGCGCTGCTTTACGCTCAGCGACAGGGTCCAGGCCCTGCCGGATCATCTCGCGCAATGCGCGGGCTTTATTACGGGCCTCCGCCAGCGGAACTTCCGGGAACCCTCTTAGGCCGATCTCGCGGCGGCGCACCCCCACTGTGGCCCGCAAAATCCAGCACTTCGTACCGGTAGGCATCACCACCACATGCAGGCCAGGCACACCACCTACGGCAAAGGTTCCGCGCTTGCTAAACTTCCGCAGCTCCGTGGCAGTCATTTCTGGGGCTTTTTTGGGCATATGCGTGCTCACGGATTCGAACCAAGGATTACAAATGTGACTACTATCAGAAGGTTATAGAGACGCCGGCAAACCTCCCGCCAACGATTTCTGACACTAAGGATTCTAACCCTCGCACCCGCCAATCGTCCCGCCTTAAATAATGTGATTTTATGCTATTATATGATATGGGATAAAACTACGGAATTTCAAAAGGCACTGTAATTATAGCGTTTACGTGTCTCACCCCGTCGTATGGGGTTCGATCAATACCGTTTAGCCCGCTGCCCGATCAGCCAACCATGGGATACGGCAATGATCATCCGTGCCTGCTTCTTGCGAATATGTGTTCACACAATGCTAACCGGGCACCTAGGTTAGCAGCATTACTCGGGATGAAAAGATGGGGCTACCGGACGCTCTAGGCCTTATGTGATTTTCACGGAAATCTGCCCCCGGTGGGCACCACCAACTTGCCACAAGATTCCTCACTTGAGCCACAAAACTTTGCCCACGCTTCCATGATTGGGCGCCGCCTAGACACCAATTTGTCGCGGGCATAAGACGCTCTCACCTCCGCATTCTCGATTCTAAACTTGTGCGCCAACGCCAGTTCCGTCAACTCATCCGGGAAGGATGCAACGGTTCGCGACCAGTCCTTAAACGTCGATCGAAATCCGTGGGCCACCGCTCGAGGATGGTTACCGCGGATATCAGTTTGAGCAGAATCAACAAACCCTGGTCCGCCAATTGATATGTCGAAAGTGTGGTGAGCCTTTATCCTGATATTGGCAGTATTCTCTGATACTGGCTTTTTCCCGTCCCTGCTGAAGATATACACTCCTTTCCTCGGCATACACTTAAGTAAACTGACGGCCCTTTCAGAGAGTGGCACATCATGTGCTACCCCCGTTTTCATATCTTCAGCAGGTACCCGCCACAGCTTCTCGTTACTATCGACACTCTGCCACTTAGCTAATCTGGCCTCGCCAGGCCGAGCTGCCGTGAGTATCTGAAACAGCAACACCTTGGCACCTAACGTGTCATCCATTGACAGCGCAGAAACGAAACGCGGCATATCAGCAACATCTAGGGCTGGGTGATTTTTCTTGTTGGCTGCTGTCTCCAGCATCTTCATCTTACCGGATGGAGTGTCGGGCAGGAGATTCCTCAAAACACTCCTGTCTACCGGATTTACGTCGACCAATTTTCTCGCCTTCGCCAGATCCATGATCTTCGCAATATTCCGCCTCACTTGCGTTTCGGTTTCACGTTTACCATCCAGTCGCAGCGGACGAAGAACCTCCGCCACGTCCTCTGAGGTGATCTTGTCAACGAGTTGATTGCCGAGAAATGGGTACGCATATCGAGATAGCTGATTAGTCTCTTTATCAATTTTTTTAAGGCTGTGAGTTGCATGAGACTTGCCACAATAAGGTTGCCGTCTAAGCTCCATGTAATCCGCAGCAAGTACTGAGAACGCAACCGCTTTGGCTTCAGTCTTGCGACTCGCGCGTCGCGCCTCCTTCTTTAGTGCGAGAGGATTTTTCCCTCCATCTAAGATGACTCGGGCCTCTCTCGCCTTTTCCCTTGCGCGAGCTAAAGTAACTGCGGGGTATGACCCCAAACCCATCTCTTGCTGCCTACCGGCGAAGGTATAGCGCAATATCCAAGATCGCGCGCTGGGCACCCCTTTCTCACTAGGTGGCTGGCACATCAACACCAGCCCGTGTGCACCGTCCCCGCCTACAGCGTGGTAGCGTTTCGCATTACGCTCCTCACTGTAGGTGAGCTGGCGCACTTCTCTTTCTGACTTCGGTGCCACTCTGCGGCCCATGCGTCACAGACCCCCTATTAAACCCACAAATAGAACTGAGACTGGATGCTACAGCAAGCTATTAATGGCTACAACAGCACAGCCATAAAATACCTTTAAAACCTTATTTATATAGATTATTTCGCGGTTATTTGCGACGCATCGCTACTAGCTGAGATCCCCTCAATCTGTACAGGCCTCCGGTACCAAATATTCTCGGGCTCTCCCCAATTAACGGGGGATAGACCGGTTCTCACTAAACTCGATTGATACTGAAAACTCTGGTCAAGCCGGCCTATTCGATTCCGGCGCCCCAATGCGTGAAATTCAAGCGAGGCTGCCACCTGAGGGTTGCCTTAAAGTTGGCAGTTCTCGCAGCTATGCGATGACTACCCCAATAACTGCAGGCGCCCTAGTGCTCATCGGACAGAGCCTCGAGCATTGCCGTATATGGCAAGATCACACAGCCATGCCGGCTCTTGTGACGGCGAACTGGTTCGAACAGTATCAAGGCGCTCCAACCCTCGGGCACCCATTCGATTATGTCCTCACTCTGTAGCATGGTGGTGAGGCTGTCCCGGACAGTCTCGAACTCGACTTTTGACAGACCGATACCGAACCGGGCCAAGGCATTGGCCGCTGCACGGCACAACATGCAGCCACGCACCTGCAGCGCCACTGCGCTCACCCTCCCTTCCTCAAGATTGATCTGCAAATCAACACGGTCACCACAAAAAGGGTTGTCCACACTGGCCTGCCGATCGGGACTGGGTAGTAACGACGGCAGACTGTTAACCGCGGCAAGTTCCTTGAGAGCGCCTTCGTATAACTCGCGGCTCATCTCAGCACCTTCACGGCCTTGCGCAATCCCTGCAGCAATGCCTCTACATCCGCTGCATTGTTAAACAGCGCCAGGCTGGCCCTGCTGGTTGCCACCAGGTCAAGCGCATCCATTAGCGGCTGGGCGCAATGATGCCCGCCCCGCAATGCCACCCCGTAATCGTCCAAGACCTGGCAGACGTCGTGTGGATGGCAGCCCTCGATATCAAAAGAAAAAATTGGCGCACGCCCCGTTGCCCGCTGCTCGCCCAGCAGCGTCAAGCCCTCGATGGAAAGTAGTCCCTCCAGCAATGTATTTACCAGCCGCCGTTCATGGGCCTCGATTTCCCGCCACGGCAGCGCCTTCAACCACTGCAGCGCCACCCCCAGGCCAATGGCCTGTGCAACCGGCGGTGTGCCCGCCTCGAAACGGCGGCAGCCTTTTACATATCTCGTTTCCTGGGCGGTCACCCTCTGTATCATGCCGCCGCCTGTCAGAAAGGGCGGCAAGTCTTCCAGCACCGTCTCTCTCAACCACAATGCGCCGATACCGTATGGGGCGTAGCATTTGTGACCAGAAAAGGCGTAAAAGTCCACGTCCAGAGCCCGAACATCTACTGGGCCATGGGGGGTGGCCTGGGCGCCGTCGACAAATACCAGGGCGCCATGACGCCGTGCTGCGCGACTTATCGACGCGATGTCGGTAATCGACCCGGTGACATTGGAGACATGACTGACGGCAACCATGCGGCAGCGGTCACTGAGCAACTCATCCAGTTGCTCGAGGTCCAGGTTACCATTTGTTAGCACCGGTATCAGTTTCAACTGCAGGCCGTGTTGCTGGCAAAGGCGCTGCCAGGGAACGAAATTACTGTGGTGCTCTGCCAATGAAACCACAATCTCGTCCCCGGCACGCAGTGACATGCCGATGCATTGTGCGGCGAGGTTCACGGCAAAGGTCGTACCCGAGGTAAAGATGATCTCCTCGTCGTCGACATTGAGATAGCTCGCCACACTGGTCCGCGCCGCCTCATACGCATCGGTGGCTTCGATGCCCAGTTGATACATCCCGCGCTGCACATTGGAGCGACTGTAGCTTTCGAATCGCGCCATCGCCTCGCCGACGCAGCGAGGACTGAAGGTGGTTGCCGCGTTATCCAGGTAGTGCAGCGGATAACCATTGACCTCACGCTGCAATATTGGAAATTGCAGGCGCAGCTCGTGGGGCGACCAGTTCACCTCACTCATCCCCACCGACACCTCGCTCATTCATCTCGCAGCGTCGATTGGCCTCGCCCAGCGCCTCGGGTGTATCAACATCCAAAAAAATTGCGTCATCCCCCATTGGGACTTCCCAGACATTCGCGGCGAATTCATGAAGTAGAGGCCGGGCGCCAACGTCGCCACTCAAGTTCATCATGGCCGGGATATAACGGGCAGACCAGATAATAGGGTTTCCAAGGCGCCCCTCTCTTACGGGCGCCACGATATCGCGTTCAATGGCCGGATTGAACTCGGCTATCAACTCATTGAGATGAGCGGTCTCGATAAACGGCATATCCGCCAACAGTATCATGACCCCATCTATGTCCTCTGGCAGCGAAGATAAACCCAGCTTCAGGGATCCGGCAATGCCCTCACGGTAAGCATCGTTATGCACAATTCGGACATCGCGTCCTTGCAAAAGATGGCGCATCTCGTCCGCCTGACAGCCGGTAACCACCGTGACAGACGCAAGCTCAGCTCCTAGTGCCGCGTCCACCACACGCTGCAACATGGGGACACCGCCCACTTTCAGCAGCAGCTTGTTCACTCCACCCATTCTACTGGAACTGCCGGCGCCCAGTACCAGAGCCACCACCTTGTGGGGTGTCTGGAGCTGCTCGATCAGATTACCCTGTTCACGCATGCGCCAGCGGTGACTAATGTCCTTGATCAGCCCGCCTACCCCCATGGCCAGAATTTCTGACTTTCCCATGGGCAAGCCCGCCGCTATTCTCTGCATGACCCAATCCAGGCCATTGAGTTTGGGCGAGCGGCTGCACCCTGGCAAATTGATTACGGGGCAGGCGCCAACATGCCCCAGCAACAACATGTTTCCCGGCTCCACCGGCATGCCGAAATGATCTATCTCTCCGCCACAGCTCACTATCGCTGAAGGCACAATGTCCGACGGGTCCACACTGACGCTGGCGCCACATATCAATACGAGATCTACCTCCTTCGCCAGGGCTTCCGACAGCAGCGAGCTGAGTTCCTCCACCACGTGGGCACAGCGTTTCTCAAATATGATCTGCGCTCCCATAGCGGCGACCCGCTGATGGGTAACTGCTGACGTAGACCTGTGCAGGGATTCCTTGAAGCCAGCGGTTTCGGTGAGGAGAAGCGCTACAGTTCGAGGCTTGTAGCCCTGCAGGGCTATCGCACTGCCGCCCTCGCCAATCAGTTTTAGGCAGCGATCCATTTGCCGCCGTGGAATCGCAAATGGAATGACCTTGATACTGGCTACTGCCTGTTGGTGCAGGCACTCAGCATACTCGGGAAGGGTGGCGATAAAAATCCCCACGTCGCAGAGGTTAATGGCATCGACAACCGCTCGGTTTACCAGCGCCAGACCATCGCTCAGCGCATAAAGGTAGCAGCGCCCCGCCACCGGACGGCCGTGTGCCACTGAGGGCCCCGCCAGTGCCCGCGCTATTTCCAGCGCGGCCTGGTCCTCATCGACATCATCCGCATCCAGGCGCACGCCACTTATTCGGAGAATGCCGTTATCCTGAAGATCTGCCAGGTCCTCGGCACACAACACATGTCCTTTCTTAAGGGTCCGGCCAGGCATTCTCACAGTGTGTGCGAGAATGACCCCTTCAGCGTTGCTGCATTCGTAGTTATCGAAAACCACAGCTCACCCGCGGTACCTGGCCTGGACCACCTGGGCCAGAATAGCCAAGGCAATTTCGGCGTGTCCACGACCACCAAGATCCAGGCCAATCGGTGCTTTAATGCGTTCCAATTTGTCTTTCAGGCCCAGCTCGGTCAATCTCTCAATCCGCTTCTCATGGGTGCGGCGACTTCCTAGCGCGCCGATATAGAACGCCTCGCTGTTAAGCGCGCTGACCAGTGCCGGGTCATCAATTTTTGGGTCATGGGTCAGGGTTACCACCGCCGTTTGCGGATCAGGCGCCAACCTTGCAAGAGCTTCATCCGGCCATTCGGTGCAAAGCTCGACAGCGCGGAACCGCGCCTCGGTTGCAAATGCGCGGCGCGGATCGATCACAACCACCTGATAACCGCACTCCAGTGCCAGCGTGACAAGGGCCTGGGCGATGTGTACCGCGCCGATAATAAGCAGGCGATAGTCCGCCACATAGCTGCGTACAAAAAGCTTGCTGTTGGACAACATACCACTGCGTGCAGAGCGTAACAGTTCGCGCACCTGGTCGGCCTGGGTGGCGGAAAGTGGTAACTCCGGACTGTGCTGTCTGTCGGCATAAACCAGGCCCTGCACACCACTGTCAAGATCACTTACCACGGCCACCGGGATCTTGTTCCTGCGAGCCGCTTGTAGCTCTTTGAGGACCATAAGCTTCACGCCACGACCTCCAGGAAGATCCTGATAGCGCCGCCACAGGACAGACCAACGCCCCAGGCCTCTTCGTCACTGACGCCAAATTCCAGGACGCGGTGCTCACCGGCAGCCATAACTTCCAGAGCCTCGGCCACTACCGCACCCTCGATGCAACCGCCGGAGACAGAGCCGAGGAATTCACCCTGATCATTGACAACCATATGACTACCTACTGGCCTGGGAGAAGAACCCCAGGTACTGACAACGGTTGCCAGTGCGGCCTTGCGCCCCGCCGCTGCCCAATCGCTCAGGATAGTGAGTTCGTCGCTGTTGTTTGCAGCGCCCATATGCTGTCAACTCCATCCGAATTAGGCCGGGCGGCAAGTATAACAGCCCGGTGAGAACATCAGGTATAGATGTGTCCCCTTTGACTGGCTGGGGCGAACAATTCGAGCAGAAAGTGCTGCTAAACCCCTAAACCATATCAATACCCGGATTTAACTTGCTAGTGCAACGATCTGCCCACCGCGCCGTTGAGGTACAGTCGGCGACGTTCATGTGCTCTGCCTGCTTCCCACGGTGGCGGCGAATTGCCGACGCCATCAGCCTGAGGAACAATGGACGGCGATCATACAAACGACTATGCCTGGATTCCATTATCGATCATGATTATCGCATCAATTCGTGCCTTGAGGTCCCTATGAGCCGGTCAAACGCAGCGCAACCTGCCAACCCTGGACTCACGCTACCAACCTTGCTGGAGGCGCGGGCACAACGGCAAGATGTTTGGGCCGGATGTCACAAGCAACGCGCTCGTGACTGACCCGCTAACATCGCTTCGCCTCTCGCCCGACGAGCTGCTAGACAGTCTTCGGGACCCGGCCTGGCCGGACCGAGACGGGCTGGAATGGGTCGTGCTGGATTTCACCGGCTCGGCGAGCGCTGGTGTGGAAGCCGAACTGGCGTCGCGAATCCTGAACCTAACGATTCCGGTGGTCGGTTTCGGGCCTGCGACGGGACCTTTACAGAACGCGGTCGACCTGGCAGTCGATGACGAGCAGGAGCTGATTGCCGTTTGCACCGCCTGCCGGAAAAATCCGCAGGCCGCTGCGGTGCTCGTGCAGGTACTGCGTGCGACTGAGCGACTGCCGGTCGCCGACGCCCTGGCGGTTGAATCCCTCGGTTACGCAACGCTGCAGGCCGGCCCGGAGTTCGCGCGCTGGCTGGCAGGGCGCAAACCCATCACCGGCAGACTCGCCCCCGCCGAAGAAATCGTCCGGCTGGAACGTCATGACGGGCACCTGTCCATCCGGCTGAACGCGCCGGAAAACCGCAACGCGCTCTCCGCACCCATGCGTGACGCGCTTACCGAGGCGTTCAAGCTCGTCATGCTCGATCCCACAATCGAGAGCGTGGAAGTCAGCGCCAGTGGCCCCTGCTTCGGCGCAGGCGGCGATCTTAGCGAATTCGGCACGGTGACAGATCCGATGACCGCGCACGAGATCCGAATGCGCCGTATGCCCGCACGATTTTTCGCGGCCGTGGCCGACCGCTGCCACGCGCGCGTCCACGGCGCCTGTGTCGGTGCTGGCATCGAGCTGCCAGCGTTCGCGGGTCGGATCTCGGCCGAGCCGGACACGTTTTTCCAGTTGCCCGAAGTCAGCATGGGTCTCATTCCCGGCGCGGGCGGCTGTGTCAGTATTCCCCGGCGCATAGGCCGCCAGCGTACGGCGTTCATGGCCCTGACCGGCAGGCGGATAGGAGCCACGGAGGCGCTGGCCTGGGGGCTGGTCGACGTGGTGAACGGCTAAGACGGAATGGATGGCTGGCAGGGCACAGCTGCACTCTCTCGGCGCCAGGCGAGCTTTCCGTCAATGATTGTTGCGCCGACGTATCCCTCGGACAGATGCTGACGGGCCTCTCGCCAGTCAGCGATCAATAGGCACATATCCGCCTGCACACCGGGGCGGATCTCTCGAACGATGTGAGGCTGATCGGGCTCGCCCAGGAACAGAGCCAGCGCCTGCTCCGGCGTGACAGCCTCCTCCGCACCCAGCACGTGGTTGTTGGGCGTCCGTCTAGTGACCGCAGCGCGCATGGCCGCCCAGGGATCAGCATCGCCGAATGGGGCGTCTGAGCCTGCCGCCAGCGGTATACAAGCATCGAGGAACCCGCGGCCCCGGTACAACCAGGGTTGGTCTTCCGGTTCCACCTCTGCCAGGTAGGTATCGCCCCGTTCGGCGACGAAATTCGGTTGGGTCACAACGATCAGGCCAAGCTCTTTGATCAGCGGCAGCACATCGTCCGGCGCCACGGAAGCATGCTCGATGCGATCACCAGGCAATGACCCGGCTTCCTGGATCGCCGCCAGGGTGAACACGAGCTCGGCGCGGGTGACGCAGTGCACGGCGATGGCGCGGCCCTGGTCGTGGCTCTCGCGGATACCGGCCACCAGCGTATCGAAGGTTGGCAGGTCCGCTTCGTGGAGATGGAATTTGGTTTCGCCGGTACTGACGCCACCGGAATCGCCGGGCGACAGAGACGGCGCACCAGCCAGACGGATTCGCTGCAGCAGATCACCCTCGGCACGCAGCTGGCGGAAGATGGCCGCGGTGTCGTCGTCGTTCCGCGGCGTCATGTCCGTCAGCCCGATCAAACCCAGGGCTGCCAACTTTTGACTGGCGGCTGCAATCGGCGGCTGGGTGGCGCCCAGCAAATTCCGCAGTTCCCGATCGCGATCGAAGAGACGGCCGTCCGCGGGCAGAGAAGTGGTGGGATCGACGCTCGCGAGCACGTCTAGCGCAGCTGAGTTCAGGATCCACAGGCGCCCCGACCGATGCTGAATGCGGATGGGTCGATCCGGAGCGCGGCGGTCGAGCCAGGCGCGGTCGATGTCACCGGCCACCTGCTCCTGGTAGCCGATGCCGCGGATCCAGCCACGTTCATCTGTACCCCACGGGCGGCCTAGCGTCGCGGCGAGTGCATCGGCGTCCGTGACCGCCGGTGGCCCGCAGAGCAGAGAGTTGAGGGACGCCGCATAGGACATCAGGTGGATGTGGTGGTCGTGGAGGCCGGGCAGCAGTGCACCGCCTCGAGCCTCGATCACGAATTCGTCCGTTACCGGCTGCAGTCGTCCGATCTCGGCGATGCGGTGTCCGCTGACACGCACGTCCTGCCGTTGCCCGGTGGGGTAGATTTCGGCGTCGCGGATCAACATAGCGGTTCGAGGGCAGCCAGTACTTCAGCCGTATCGGCTCCCAGCTCCCGCACTGGCGCCGTGGCGGTCCGCGTGCCTGTGCTGGCATCGAGTCGCCGGCCGGTGACGGTGCACCACCACTGCCCCCACGTCTTCAGAAGCGCTTCCCGCCCGAGGTGCCGCAGCGCGTCCGCCTGACTGGCGCCGGCCACGTCCGCCAGCGCCAAGCCGATAAGCCGTCCACCGCCCTGGGTCCAGGAGCACCAGGCAGCCAGCGCGGCCTGGATACCGGTGAGCGGATCGGCGATGGCATCGCCTGCGAACTGC
>CEOG01037836.1_pt1 | contig 20242 bp, 17 predicted proteins | sample 530301 | NCBI WGS metagenome assembly CEOG01 (sample SAMEA2619903, study PRJEB7988) | marine metagenome | biome: marine biome (ENVO:00000447); feature: surface water layer (ENVO:00002042); material: "saline water (ENVO:00002010), including plankton (ENVO:xxxxxxxx)" | depth 5 m | reverse complement strand
ACCGTAAGAGCGTGTCGTCTCGGGGAAAATGCCGTTCTCCACATTGATTCCGAAAATAGCCGGATCATAATCGAAATAGAGCGCGACCTCCTGGTTGGCGAAAAGCTGTGCGAGGGCGGCAATGGAATTCGGGTAGGTAGTCCCTTCCCGCCAGAGATAAGGCTTCATCTCATTCAGAATTGCCCAGGCTTTTGGCGCCACCGCATCGAATGTCGCCTGATCAAAGGGACCCAGCAGCTTTTCGACCCCGCCTGCCGCATGATAAAAGACATGGCGAATAAAGACGCTGCCGTTGAAATCACTGGCCGCCGGATAGGTGAAGCTCCCTGGATTCTGTTTCACCCATTCAATTAGCGCGGCAATGCTTTCAGGTGGATTTTTCGTGCGTGCACTGTCATAGGCGAAGGCGAACTGCGCCCGGTTCCATGGTACTTCGCATCCGTCCACCGGCAGGCCGAAGTCATTGGCGATGGAGGGGTCTGTCCAATCAACCAGATGATTGTTCGGCAGCAGATCCGTATATCCGCAATACAGCAGATCACCCTGTTTCATGGTGCGAAAGTTGCCGCCGTTGATCCAGATCATATCAACCGACCCGTTGTTGTCATTCCTGGCCTGCTTTTCACCAAGGACAAGATTGACCGCTTCCGCCGTATCACTGAGCCCAACGCGTTTGAGTGTTATGTCGTAGCGCTTTTTAAGCTCTCCGCCGACATAGCCGGACACATAGGTATTTATGTTGTCGGCACCGCCCCACAGGAACCAGTTGACCGTGCCCCCCTTCGCCGCATCGATCACTTCATCCCAATTTTTGAACGTCGCCTCGCTGGCATGGGTCGCCAGGGGACATATCAGTATAGCAAATACGGCAAAGTGGCAGCAGTAGCGTCGGAACGTTCGGAATATGAAATAGATGCCTGTCATTGTCTTTCGGATAGTGTGTGATGCAATTTCTGTTTCGCTTATCCTAGCGAATAGTTGCCGGGGCGTCCCCCTCCAATTTTTCATGACGGCAAAACAATTTCAAGACCTGGTTGAAATGTGAGGCAAAACCCCGTCATAGGAATTTGCTGGGCAATATCGCCGTTATTTGATTAAATCGAATATGGTCAAATGAGAGCCCAGTACAGGAAATTAAGATGGTGGATCAGGGTCTGGACAGGACTGACTTCCGTATATTACGGGAAATTCAGGAAAATGGACGTATTTCCATGGTCGAGCTGTCCCGGCGTGTCAATCTGACCAAAACGCCCTGCGCGGAGCGGGTCAAAAGGCTGGAGAAAGCGGGCGCCATCCGCGGTTATTTCGCGGCGCTCGATCCGGTAACTGTCGATGCCGGTCATGTGGTGATGGTGCAGGTGCAGCTTTCCCGCACCACGGCGCCGGATCTTGAGGCCTTTAATGATGCCGTTCAGCATGTGCCGGAAATACAATCCTGCATGATGATGGCGGGCGGTTTCGATTATCTTTTGAAAGTCCGAACCCGGGATATAACCTCCTATCGGGAGTTGCTGGGCAATACGATTTCCCGGCTGCCGCATGTCCTGCAAACCCATACCTATGTCGTCATGGAAGTTGTGAAGGACGAGGTAACCCTGCCCATGTCCACGGCGTAGGGGAAATAAGGCATATGCAGAAAGCGATCCGGGGCCGCGCTCTTACTTATCGGGACAACCCCTTCACCCGACCCATTAAGGACTGTCTGTATTATGAGGAGGATGCCCTGCTGGTGATGGAGGCTGGGCAGATTGCTGGCTTCGGAGCCGCAGATGATCTGCTACACAGGCTCTCCCCGGAGGTGCCGGTCACCCGTTATGAGGATGCCCTCATCTGTCCCGGCTTTATCGACTGCCATGTGCATTATCCACAGACCGAAATGATCGGCGCCTATGGCAAGCAGCTTATTGACTGGCTCAACAAATATACCTTTGTTGCCGAACAGAAATTCGCGGATAAAGCCTATGCGCTGGCGACCGCCGAAGTTTTTTTGAAAGAACTGCTACGCGCTGGAACCACGACGGCAGCCGTTTTCTGCACGGTTCATCCGCAGTCCGTTGATGCTTTCTTTGAGACGGCCGCAAAGATCAATATGCGCACTATCGCCGGAAAGCTTTTGATGGACCGACAGGCGCCGGAAGCCCTGCGCGATACGGCGCAACGGGGCTATGATGACAGCAAGGCGCTGATGGAGAAATGGCACGGGGCGGGTCGGGCGCTTTATGCGGTGACGCCGCGGTTTGCGCCAACCAGTACTGAGGCGCAGATGGAACTCGCCGGTACTCTCTGGAGGGAGCATCCGGGCAGTTACCTGCAATCGCATATTTCCGAAAATCTGTCGGAAATTGACTGGGCGATGTCCCTGTTTCCGGGTCGCAAGAGCTATGTCGATATTTATGATCACTATGGGCAGCTCGGCCCGCGCGCCATTTACGGGCATGGCGTCCATTTCGCCGAGGAAGATTTCTGCGCCTTCGCCGAAACGGGAACGGCGCTTGCCCATTGTCCGACGTCAAACCTGTTTCTGGGGAGCGGGCTTTTCCGGCTGGAGCGGGCCATGACGGGCACGCCCCCCGTTCGGACCGGGCTTGCGACTGACCTTGGCGGGGGCACGAATTTTTCACAGCTGGTGAGCATGAATGAAGCTTACAAGACGGCCCAGCTCAATGGATTTGCGCTGAATGCCCATCAGGCATTTTATCTGGCGACGCGGGGTTCGGCCGAAGCTCTGTATCTGGAAGATAAAATCGGCTCGCTCGGCGTCGGGTTCGAAGCGGATGTGATCGTGTTGGATCTCAAGGCGACGCCGCTTCTCTCTTACCGCACCGGGTATGCGGAAAGCCTCGAGGAGTTGCTGTTTGTTCTGATGATGCTGGGAGATGACCGGGCCGTCCGGGCTACCTATGTGGCCGGGGAGAGGGTTTATGAGAGAGATCTAGAAATTGGCGCGGGAAATTTCTCCGGATTTTAAACGGCTGCATTCAGGCCGGCAGGCGACCGCCGAGAGCAGCCGTCACTTCGTCGGCGATCGTTCTGGTGATGTCGCCGAGTTCCATCATTCGTTCCCGTGAGATGCGAGCCGCCGGGCCGGATATGGAAAGCCCCGCCAGAGGTTCCGCATGTTCGTCATAGATCAGCGCGGCAACGCAGCGAAGGCCGATGGCATGTTCTTCGTCATCGAGAACAAAACCACGTTCTCTCGCCTCCGCCAGTTCAAGATGCAGCCGCTCGGGCTCGATAATTGTCTTGTCAGTCAGCTTTTCAAGGCCGCGCTTTTCAATAATTCGTTCGACATCATTTTTTGCCATGGCCATCAGTATAGCCTTGCCAACGCCGGAACAATGCAGCGGGACGCTGTTTCCGGGTTTGGAAAAGACCCGCATCATCTCGCGGCTTTCAACCTGCGCCAAATAGATCACCTTGTCGCCATCGGCAATGGCGAGGTTAACTGTCTCGCCGCTCAGCTCCATCAACCGTCGCATGTAGGGACGCGCCACGGTTGACAGGTCGCGCGAGACAAGGAAGCCGTTGCCGGTGACAAAGGCGCGCATGGCGATCTGCCACCGGCTGCTGTCCCTGTCATACTGAACGTAGCGTTCTTCCTGCAACGTTGTGAGCAGCCGGTGCGCTGTGGACGGGGGCAGAGACAGCGACTTGGCAATGGCGGTCAGCGACAGGCCGGGCGGGGCGTCGGCGATTATATTCAGGATGGAGAGCGCCCGCGTCAGGGATTGTACTTGACCCGACCGCGCGACGGGTTCGCCCCGTGCCGTTGCTTTCATAACGCCATTTATCCTTCTGCGAGATTCGTGATTTCCATAATATGAAAATATTTCCATTTTAGTTTATTCCTGGCGGCGGGCATGTCAATATTCGCTTAACAAATCCGGCGGACATGAGCCGCTGCAGAAAACTGATCCGGATAATGAAAGAGTTGAGATGGCCGAACATGTGATGAAAGCCGGGCTTCAGGTTGCCCCGGAAATTGCCGATCTTGTGGAAAAGGAAATCCTGCCGGGACTGGATGTTCCTGCGGAAAAGCTCTGGAAGCTGCTCGCAGATATCGTGGCTGAGTTTGCGCCGCGAAACCGCGCCCTGCTGGAAAAGCGAGAGATGTTGCAGGCAAAGATTGACGCATGGCATCTGGCGGCAAAAGGAAAGCCGCATGACGCGAAGGCCTATAAATCCTTCCTCGAAGAAATAGGCTATCTGGTGCCGGAAGGTCCGGCCTTCAAGGTAACCACGAAAAATGTCGATCCGGAAATTGCCGATGTGGCAGGGCCGCAGCTTGTAGTGCCGGTGATGAATGCCCGCTATGCCCTTAACGCGGCAAATGCCCGCTGGGGCAGCCTTTATGACGCGCTCTATGGCACGGATATTCTGCCGGAGGCGGGCGGCGCGGAAAAGGGTGCTGGATATAACCCTGTACGCGGCCAGAAAGTCATCGAATATGGCTTTGGTGTACTGGACCGGGCGGCACCGCTCGCGAAAGGTAGCCATAAGGAGGTGACGGCTTATCGATTGAGCGATGGGCGGGGCGGCCGGAAGCTTGTTGTCGAGCTTGCCGATGGCAGTGAGAGCACGCTTGCCAATCCGTCCCAATTTGCCGGATATCTTGGCGATGCGACCCTGACATCGGTGCTGCTGCGCAAAAACGGCCTGCATCTGGATATTCAGATTGATGCGTCTCATCCCGTCGGCAGGGATCATCCGGCCGGTGTGAAAGATATCCTGATGGAATCCGCTCTTTCCACTATTCAGGATTGCGAAGATTCGGTCGCCGCCGTCGATGCCGAGGACAAGGCGCTTGTCTATCGCAACTGGCTGGGGCTGATGAAAGGCGATCTTGAAGACAGGTTTGAAAAAGGTGGCAAGGTTGTCACCCGGACCCTGAATGGAGACAGAAGTTATCTGGATCCCGCAGGGGAAGAGTTCACGCTGCATGGGCGCAGCCTGCTTCTGGTGCGCAATGTCGGACATCTGATGACGATCGGGGCCGTGTTGGACGCGAATGGAAATGAAATTCCCGAAGGGATTCTGGATGCTGTGATGACGACAGCGGCGGCATTGCATGATCTCAAGGGGCTTGGCAGTTTCCGCAACAGCCGGGCAGGCAGCCTGTATATTGTGAAGCCGAAAATGCACGGACCGGAGGAAGTCGCCTTTACCAATGATCTTTTTGCGGCGGTTGAGGATGGCTTCGGATTGCCACGTAACAGCCTCAAGGTCGGGGTGATGGATGAGGAACGGCGGACGACCGTCAATCTGAAGGAATGCATTCGCGCCGTGAAAGACCGGATCTTTTTCATCAATACGGGCTTTCTCGACCGGACAGGCGATGAAATTCACACCAGCATGGAAGCCGGCCCCTTCATGCGCAAGGACGATGCGAAGGGCGAGCCCTGGATTGCCTCCTATGAAGACTGGAATGTTGATATTGGTCTTGAAGTGGGCCTGCCGGGCCATGCCCAGATCGGCAAGGGTATGTGGGCCATGCCCGATGAAATGGCCAAGATGATGGCAGCAAAAATCGGTCATCCGAAAGCGGGCGCCAATTGCGCCTGGGTTCCCTCCCCGACGGCGGCGACCCTGCATGCCCTGCATTACCATGAAGTCTCCGTGAAGGAGCGCCAGCAGGAGATTGCCTCCCGCGGGCGGGCAAGTCTGGACAGCATCCTGACGCCGCCTCTTCTGAAAGGGGAGAATCTCTCGGAGCAACAGGTGCAGGCTGAGCTTGATAATAATGCGCAGGGCATTCTGGGCTATGTGGTGCGCTGGGTTGATCAGGGCGTCGGATGTTCCAAGGTGCCGGACATCAATAATGTCGGCCTCATGGAAGACCGGGCGACCTTGCGTATCTCTAGTCAGCATATCGCCAACTGGCTGCATCATGGCATTTGCAGCGACACGCAGGTCATGGAAACCCTGCAACGCATGGCGGCTGTCGTGGATGAACAGAATGCCAGTGATCCGCTGTATAGACCAATGGCAGGTCATTTCGAAACATCCATTGCCTTCAAGGCGGCCTGTGATCTCGTCTTCCGGGGGAGGGAGCAGCCAAGTGGCTACACCGAGCCGGTCCTACATGCGCGACGGATAGAGGCGAAGGCCCAATAATCCCGCATTTTCTTGTCTTTCCGCTATCTCTGTGGCTATAACAGGCATATCAAACGGATAAGCTGTCTGTCATAGCCTGTAACAGGGGCGGTCGATATAAGATGTCGGGAGAAAAACTGAAGAACGGTCGGCACTCTGCCTCCGGAGTGGAAATGACGAGCCTTGACGGGATCGTCGGATTTCATATGCGCAAGGCGACCTTGAGGGCGCAGAGCAGCTTTGCAACCGCCGCAGGAAAAAAGCTGATGACCGGACAATACTCCGTCATGGCAATCATTCATGAGAACCCCGGCCGGACGCAGAGCGCCATTGCGGAGGCCGCCGGCCTTGATCGTTCCTCCCTCGTTCCAATCCTGAACAAGTTCGAAAAGGACGGTCTGATCCTGCGTGCGGCGGTGGCCGGCGACAAGCGCGCCTACGCGGTGCGTCTCACCGAAAAGGGGGAGGCGGAACTTGAAGCCCTTGAAGAGAAGGTGAAAGAGATCGAGGCAAAGGTGATTGCAGGTCTCGGGGCAGAGGATCATGCGCGTTTGATTGAGCTGCTGAAGAAATTCCACGATATCATTTAAGTATCAGCGACGGCATCTGGGCCTTCGGTCAGAACGGCTCCGGCTTGCCGGATGACGAGCTGGCGTCTTTATAATGGGCGAAATCATCCCGATTCGGCTGAATTGATCAACACTGTCTTCCCTTCATGCAAAAAAGCTGATTGCGACTTGTGAGGGGAGCGAAGGGGGAGGCTATATCTTGTGGTTGTTCTTTATTCTTTATTGGCACTTTTAAGGATGTATGTTTAAAAGTGTAAAAAAATCATCCGGAACAACCAAAACGCTAGTTCCAGTGGAGCCTGTTTCCTATACTTGATTTCGGAACGGAAATGGGTCCGTTACAGGGATAGGGGGGTAAGATGGGGATGATGTTCAGTGACATGGGCAAAACGCTTTCGGTGAAAGGCTGTTATTCAAAGCTTATCCTTTCGTCATCGGTTTTTCTGCTGACATTGCTATTGTCGGTTACTTTTTTTGTGCAGGAACGCTATCAGGACGACAAAGCGACGATGCCACCGGAAACGGCCGCGCTTCTCGATTGATCGGAAAAAACACTTCTTTAATCAAATAACCGTAACATTCTGTATTTGGCTGGATTGAACCGGCCGGTATCAAACGGAATGCGGTCGAGATGAATGTTGCGACAAGTGTGCGGGAAACCTTTCGGATCCGCGCCCGAAATACCAACATAAATGATATGACGCTACTGGCGACGGACTATCTCAATCATTTTAATGAAGCGCTGATGCTGGCTGAAATGGTTGGGGATATGCCGGAGATGCTGGAGGATTTTAGCGACTGGCAGCCCTGTTCCTATCTTGATCATTTTCGCCAGAGCGGTATTGCGGATCGGGAACTCGCCATCGACGCCTATCCCTATTCGCCGTCGGAATACAGGTTGGCCCTGGAGAGGGTCACCCATCAGCTTGATGACGAAATAAAGGGATTGCAACAATATTTCCGTGAGACATTAACGGCAAATGAGGCGAACTCCGAAGACGCGGCAGTTGTTGCGCGCTGTCAGACAATTCGCGGCCTGATCGACAAGGCCGGCGGGATAATCAATGGATATGTTCCGAAGGCCTCTCCAGCTCTTGTCCGAAAAGACGGGAAGGAAGGACCGCTTGATCAGGAGGCGATCAGTGCCTTGTTCGGCTAGATATTCATCTCGGCATGGCTTTTTATGGTCGGTCGCGATTGCGGCCATGATAAGCCTATGGAACCCACAACGCGCGCTTGCACAAGAAACCGACGACGATTGTCTCGGTATCTGGGTCAAGCCGGAAATCCATATTGAAGGCCTGATGGCGCCGCCGCAATTCGATAACAGCAAATCCTCTGACCAGATCGCGGAGGTTGCCCGGCAGAGCGGCTATGCGCGTTCCCTCAATAAGGCTAGCTTGCTGGGCCTGACCTATGCTTTTACGGGTCCGAATATTGCCGTTGAAACAAAATCCCGAGAGGGTCGGAACGGCAAGCGTTGCGTTCGGCTGGAGCGGGTGAAATTCAGCTTCGGCGCCCGATCAACTGATGTCTATGTGGCGCGAAAATACCGGCAGGGAAGTTGCGCCTATGATGCAATCCTGAACCATGAAATGGAACATGTGCGCATTAACGAGCGGATTGTCCGCGAGTATACTCCAAAGTTTGAGAAAGAGCTGGTCGCGCGGGCGGCGGCAATTCGGCCGTTTTATACCAGTGATGTGAAGCGGGCGGGACAATCCATCGGCAACCGGTTACGGTTTGAGCTTGATCCATTATTGGATGACTTCAATGCAGCGCGCCTTGCGGCCAATGATGCCATTGATACAACGCAGTCCTACACCGCTACATACGCTCAATGCAGTGATTGGTAAGATTCTCCCTATAAATTTGCGAATTTTTAAGAGTTTGTTGATTAAGTGATCAATGGTTTGCAATTGCGATTGTAAATGGCCGGGAAGTGGCCATCTAGGACAGAGAACTGAAATGATCATTGCAAATGATATCAAGAAAATGTTGAGAGCGCTCGATTTCGAGGAGGATCACAGATTAACCGGTACGGCGGCAGATCGACGATATCGCCGGGCCGACGTCCAGTGGCAGGCAACTATCCGGGCAGAGCGGGGCAATGCTTGTCTGCACGAGGAAGAACGGGAAGTCTGCGGCATTATCAAGGATATTTCGGCGAATGGTGCCCGTATTGATGTGGACGGGCTGTTCTTTGAAAAGAACAACCTTCTGCTGCATACATCACAGCTCGGCATCCTGCGGTGTGATCTGGTCTGGCGGCGCGGCAACAAGATTGGTCTGCAATTTTCGGAAGATCCGAAACAGATCCTTGCAAGGCTTCAGAGGCTCATCCCCGGTTTTGACAATCGTCCGGCCTGATGCCTGATCCGCGCTTTCAGACTGCGGCGGTTCTGTTGTATGACCCCGAACCCTCCATGCGGCAAAGTATCAGAAGCGCGCTTTTGAACATCGGCTTTGGCGAAGTCATTGCCTCTGGCGATGAAGCGGATTTTTCCCGCAAGCTCGAACAGGAAAAGTTCGATCTGGTTATTGCCGAAACGGCAAGTGCGCAGTCCGATACCCATCATATCATTCGCGATATCCGCCACAGCAGGGTCGGAAAGGACCCCTTTGTCAATGTTGTGCTGTCGATCTGGCATACCGGGCCGGATGTGGTCAGGGATGTGATAAATGCAGGCGCGGACGATCTGATCTTGCGCCCCATGTCCCGAACCCAGATATTTACGCGCCTTCGGCATTTGATCAATGCCCGCAAACCTTTCGTTGTGACAGCGGACTATATTGGCCCCGACCGGCGGGCGGCATTACGCAATCCGTCATCCCTTCCCACATTGATTGTCCCGAACTCGTTGCGTGCCAAGGTCGAGAATATGCCGGAACTGGCGGCAACACCCGAAACAATCAAGCTGGCGATGCGGGCGGTCAATGAACGGAAAATTGCGGCTTATTCCGAACATGTCCTGCGCCTTGCTTCTGCGGTTGTGCTGTTATCCGGCACGGCCGGATCACCCGGCGACCGCAAGGAGGTTCTCGCCGTCATGCGGGAGCGGAATCTTGCCCTGATGGCGGCGGTAAAAGGATCGGGGTATGAGCATATCCTGTCCCTTTGTGATGCCCTGGATGGCCTGTTGACCCGATTATACGTGGAGAAAGGGGCGCTCACCGGTAAAGATCAGGATCTGGTTTCGCAACTCCCTTATGCGATTCACCGAGGGTGTCAGGAGCTGCATCATTCATCGGGTCTCGTGTTCGATATACGCGATCTTTCCAGTCGCCTTCATAAAGCGGGGACCTTATCGCCCCGGCCGACAGGCGCCCGCGCCGCCATGAAAGGGAAACATTCCTTTGCCTGAGGCGTGTTTTTTTGCATTCCCCGCTTTGTTCCTGATATTAAAAGACTAATATTAAATTATGATCTGGCTGAACAGGGGGAGGGAGTATCTGTGTCTTTCATAAATGCAAGGAAATACGCAAGCCTGTTACTTTGCTCGCTTGTGGCCTTGATTTTTATGATGGGTGCGCTCAGCGCGCAGAATATCTCTTTCCTGCGGATTGGCACCGGATCGACGGCCGGGACATATTACCCCATCGGCACATTGATCGCATCCGTGATTTCCAGCCCGCCGGGCAGCCGCGCCTGTGAGGATGGCGGTTCCTGCGGTGTGCCGGGACTGATCGCAACGGCCCAGACAACCCATGGGTCCGTCGACAACATCAACGGGGTTTCCCATGGCCTCTTTGAGACTGCGCTCGCGCAATCGGATATCATTGCCGCCGCCTATAATGGCACCGGTATTTATGCCAAGAAAAAGCCGGTTGGAAATATTCGTGTCATCGCCAACTTGTACCCGGAAGATATTCATCTTGTCGTTCGGACGGATGCGGGTATCCGGACGGTAGCCGATCTCAAGGGCAAGCGAGTATCAATTGATTCGGAAGGATCGGGAACGCGTGTCAATGCCTTGGAAATTCTTAATGCATATGGATTGCGGCTTAAGAATATCAAGGCGGTTATAGCGGGTCCGAACAAAGCCGTCACCATGATGCTGAATGGCGAACTCGACGCTTTCTTCTTTGTCGCAGGATATCCTGCCGCGGCGGTCTCGGAACTCGCTGATCTGGAGATTGTCGATCTGGTTCCGATTGATGGAAAGGTTGTCGAGAAGCTGGTTGAAAAGACAGGATATTACAGCCTTTCGCATATACCGGCAGGCACTTATCGCAATATTGACGCCACCCCGACACTGGCCGTCAGCACTCAGTGGATTATCAGCGAGCATGCGTCGGACGAGCTGGTCTATGAACTCACCAAAGCATTGTGGAACCCGAGAAATCGCCATTTGCTTGATCGCGGCCATTCAAAAGGGTTGCTGATCCATCTCGATACGGCGCTGAAAGGCGTGACGGTTCCGCTGCATCCCGGTGCCGCATTATATTACAAACAAATCGGCCTTCTTGACCAGTAAACACGCCCGCGAACCGTTCCGTAAATGAGGCGGCTCCTGCCTGCCCGATTGCAGTTGTCGCTTATCAGGGGCTTTGCTATGGTCGTGTAAAATCAAAGGAGTTTACCGTGATCCCATATGTCGCGACCCGTGCCGATACCCCCCCGAAACCGATTATTGTTGTCGAAAAGGCAAATTTCGATAGCTGGCTTTCCGCGCAGCCGGAAATGCACAAGGGCTGGATTGCCGCACAAGGGTTTGAGGCCACGGGCGGCAAGAGCCTCTCACTCCCCGGTTCGGCGGGCGATATTGACGCAGTCCTTTTTATTAAAGACGGGGCATGGAATATCTGGTCGCTGGCTGACCTTCCGGCGCAATTGCCGCCTGGGTTTTATACGGTGTCGGCTGATTTTTCTGAGAAAGAAGCGACGGAGGTGGCGACAGGCTGGTCGCTCGCAACTTATGTCTTTGATCGCTTCAAAAAAAGCAAGAAGGAGTTCGCCACGCTGATCCTGCCGGATGCGGCCGATGAAAATATGGTCCGCCGGACGGTGAAGGCGATCACTCTGGTGCGAGACCTGATCAACCTGCCCGCTGGCGATCTGGGCCCCTCCGGTCTGGAAGCCGCCGCCTCGCAGGTGGCAGGTGAATTTGAAGCGGAGCAGACAAATATCATTGGCGAGGATCTGCTGACCTACCACTTCCCGATGGTGCATGCGGTGGGGCGGGCGGCGGCGGACGCACCGCGCCTTATTGACATCACATGGGGTGATAAATCCGCCCCTAAAGTAACACTGGTCGGCAAGGGGGTGTGTTTCGATACGGGCGGTCTTGATCTTAAACCCTCTTCCGCCATGCTGATGATGAAAAAGGATATGGGCGGCGCGGCAACGGTGCTGGGCCTTGCCTATATGATCATGGATGCCGGACTGCCAGTCCGGCTGCGGGTTCTGATCCCGGCGGTCGAAAATTCCGTTTCCGGCAATGCCTTCCGCCCCGGTGATATTCTGACAAGCCGGAAAGGAAAGACGGTGGAGATCGGCAATACGGATGCGGAGGGGCGCCTGATCCTTGCCGATGCCTTGGCCGCTGCCGATGAAGAGGCGCCGGAGCTGCTGATCGACATGGCCACGCTGACAGGCGCGGCGCGCGTTGCGGTGGGTACGGAAATCGCCGCAACCTTCACCGATGATGAGGCCCTTTACGCGGAGATTGCCGCCCATGCAGCGGCGGAAAATGACCCCGTATGGCGCTTGCCGTTATGGCAGGACTATCGTCATATCCTCGACAGCAAATTCGCCGATATCAACAATGCGGGATCGGGCGGCTTCGCCGGGGCGATTACGGCGGGGCTTTTCCTTAAAGAATTTGTCGAGACAGCGAAAAGCTGGGTGCATTTCGATATCATGGCCTATAACAACCGGGCCCGCGCGGGCCGTCCCGTCGGTGGGGAGGCGTTCGCCCTGCGCGCCCTGTTCGCCCTGATCCGGGATCGTTACGGTCGCTGACCGGAGAGTTAAACGACCTCTTCAGTATCCCTTGTTGACATCCACCGCATTCAGGAGTGGCTCGCCATTCTTGGTGCGGATGATATTTTCCGCGACCAGCCGGGCGACGCTTGCGGGATCGGAAATGCTGGCGACATGCGGCGTAATCCGGATTTTCGGATGGCTCCAGAATGGATGATCGGCAGGCAGGGGCTCTGTCCTGAAGACATCCAGCGTCGCAGCGGAAAGCTGTCCGCTGTCAAGGGCGGGGATCAGGTCTTCATCCACCAGATGCGGGCCCCGCCCGGCATTGATGATACCGGCCCCTTCCGGCAGCTTGGCAAAAAGATCCCTGTTCAGGATGTTTTCCGTTTCGGGGGTCAGAGGGAGCAGGCAGACCAGAATTTCCGTGCGCGCCAGAAACGCCTTCAACTGGTCATCGCCGAAAAAGCTTGTGACTCCTTCGATATTCTTTAATGACTTGCTCCACCCGGCGACATCGAAACCGAGGAATTGCAGGGCTTTGGCCGCGCCGCTGCCTAATTCTCCCATTCCCAAGACGCCGACCTTACGTTCGGTTGCAAAAGGGGCGAAATGTTCCTTCCAGACATGTTCCCGCTGCTGCGCGTCATAGGCGTGGCAGAAACGGTGATGGTTCAGGACATGCTGCACGACATATTCGGTCATGCGGCCGGTCAGGTTGGGATCGACCACGCGCGAGAAGGGCAGGTGCCGGGGGAAATCCGGGTCGGCGAGCAGATGGTCGACCCCCGCGCCGAGGGAATAAATGGCCCGCAAGTTCCTGAATTTCGCGAGCTCTCCATGCGGCATTTTCCAGCAAAGCGCATACTCGATTTCATCAGGGTCGCCAATATCCGGCCAGATGCGGACTTCAAGGTCGGGGACATATTTGTTTAACTCCCGCCGCCACCAGTCCGGTCGATCAATATTGCTTTTGAACATCAGGGCCATTTTTGTCTCCGCTTCTCAATTGGCGATAGTTTAGCTGCTTACAACGCCAGGGGTGGCGGCTTCCAGATCGAATGCCGCCTTCATCAGGGCTTTTGTATAGTCTGTGGCCGGATTGTCAAAGATTTCCGTGGCCGGGCCTTGTTCGACAATCTTCCCACGCTGCATGACAATAACACTGTCGGCCATGGCGCGCACAACCTTGAGGTCATGACTTATAAAAAGATAGGTCAGATTATGCCGGTTCTGCAAGTCACGGAGAAGATTGACAATCTGCGCCTGAACCGACATGTCGAGGGCCGAGGTCGGTTCGTCCAGCACGATGAATTTCGGCTTCAGGATCAGGGCGCGGGCAATGGCGATGCGCTGCCGCTGGCCACCGGAAAATTCATGCGGATAGCGGTCCTGTGCGTCCGTTGGAATGCCGACCTCTTTCAGGACATCGGAAATTCTGTCCCGCCGTTCCAGGCGACTGCCCCGCCCCTCATGGACGATCAACCCTTCCTCAATGATCTGACCGACGGAAAGGCGAGGGCTGAGACTGGAATAGGGGTCCTGAAAGACAATCTGCATCTGGCTGCGAAGCGATCGGAGTTCCGACCAGCGTTTGTCTTGGATCGCCTTGCCATCAAACATAATCTCCCCCTCGGAGGAGATCAGGCGCAGCAGCGCAAAACCCAGCGTGGACTTCCCGGATCCGCTTTCCCCGACAATGCCGACCGTATGCCCCTGTTTAACGTGGAGCGTAATGTCATCGACGGCCCGGACATGATCGACAGTGCGCCGGAGCAGCCCTTTTTTTATCGGGAAATAAACCTTCAGATTTCGGCAAGACGTGATGTCGGGGACGGCTGCATTCTTGCGGATGGGAAGTCCCTTTGGCTCCGCATCGAGGAGCATACGGGTATACTCATGGCGGGGGCGGAGGAATATCTCCTCGGCCGTATTGGCTTCGACGATCTCCCCGTCCGTCATCACGCAGACATTCTTCGCCATTTTACGGACGATGCCAAGATCATGGGTGATCAGCAGGATTGCCATGCCGAGACGCTTTTGCAAGTCCGCCAGAAGTTCCAGAATTTGCGCCTGAATGGTCACGTCGAGAGCGGTTGTCGGCTCGTCCGCGATCAGCAACTCCGGCTCATTGGCGAGCGCCATGGCGATCATGACCCGCTGTCGCTGCCCTCCCGATAGCTGATGCGGATAGGCATTCAGCCGTTCGTCAATGGCGTCCAGCCCAACCAGCTCCAGCAGCTCGCGCACCCGCGCACTTGCTGTCTTTTTACTCATCCCCTTGTGGATAAGCAGGGTCTCGTTGATCTGTTTTTCGATTGTATGCAGTGGATTGAGGGAGGTCATCGGCTCCTGAAAAATCATGGAGACACTGTTGCCGCGAAATTTTCGCATCTCCTTCTGCGGGCGGCCAACAACCTCCGTGCCATTAATCTTGATGGAGCCCTGCGGGTGCCTGGCAAGCGGATAGGGCAGCAGTTGCAGGATGCTGAGGGCGGTCACGGACTTGCCCGAGCCGCTTTCCCCGACGAGCGCGAGGGTTTCCCCCCTTTCGATATTGAAGGAAGCGCCTTTGACGGCCGGAACGTCCTTTCCGTCCGATTTGAAGGTCACCCAGAGGTCATTGACTTCGACAAGCGCCATTACTGAAAAGTCTTTCTTGGATCGAAGGCGTCGCGGATCCCTTCCTGCATGAAGAAGGCCAGCGTCAGCATGATGGAGAGGGTCAGGAAGGCGGTAATGCCAAGCCAGGGCGCCTGCAGATTGGCCTTGCCCTGCGCGAGCAACTCACCGAGCGAGGGGGAGCCGGGCGGTAGCCCCAGCCCCAGAAAATCAAGTGAGGTCAGGCTGACAATCGACCCGGTCAGAATAAAGGGAAGAAATGTCAGCGCGGAGACCATGGAGTTCGGCAACAGATGCTTGAACATGATGACGCTGTCGCGTACGCCAAGCGCGCGGGCCGCCCGGACATAATCGAAATTACGGGACCGCAGGAATTCCGCCCGCACAACGCCGACAAGGCTGGGCCAGCTGAACAGCAGCAGCAGGAAGAGTAGGATCACGAAGCTCGGTTCGATCAGGGCGGCAAGGATGATCAGGATATACAGGCTTGGCATGCCACCCCAAATCTCCAGCAAGCGCTGGAAGATCAAATCCACCCAGCCGCCGAAATACCCCTGCACCGCGCCAGCGGCAACGCCGATGATTGAACTCAGGATCGTCAGAATCAGACCGAAAGCGACGGAAATACGATAGCCGTAGATAACGCGGGCGAGCACATCCCGGCCCTGATCATCGGTGCCGAGCCAGTTTTCCGCATCCGGCGGGGAGGGGGCGGGGGACGTCAGGTTGTAATTGATCGTGGTATAGCTGTAACGGATCAACGGCCAGACCTGCCAGCCCTTCTCGTTAATCAGATCGGCAACAAACGGGTCGCGATAATCCGCCTCGGTCTCGAAATCGCCACCGAAGGCCGTCTCCGGATAGGCGATGAGGAACGGGAAATAAAGCTGATCATCGAAGGAAACGACGAGCGGCTTGTCATTGGCGATCAGCTCGGCGAACAGCGAAATGATGAACAGGGTCACGAAAAAGATCATCGACCAGTAGCCGCGCCGGTTGGCCTTGAAGTTATTAAGCCTGCGTCGATTGATGGCGGAAAGGGTCATGGCTATACCTCCCGCGCTTCAAAATCGATGCGCGGATCGACCAGTGTGTAGGTCAGATCCCCGACCAGATTCATGATCAGCCCGAGCAACGCAAAGACATAAACGGTGGCGAAAATAACCGGATAGTCGCGGTTAATGGCGGCTTCAAATCCCAGCAGGCCGAGCCCGTCGAGGCTGAAAATCACCTCGATCAACAGGGAGCCGGTAAACAGAATGCCGATGAAGGCGCTCGGGAAACCGGCAATGACGATCAGCATGGCGTTACGGAAAACATGGCCATAGAGGACGCGCCGTTCACTGAGCCCCTTGGCGCGGGCGGTCAGGACATATTGCTGGCTGATCTGGTCGAGAAAGGAGTTCTTGGTCAACTGGGTAAGGGCGGCAAAACCGCCAATGACCAAGGCCGTGATCGGCAGGGCAAGATGCCAGAAATAATCACCGATCTTGCCAATCAGGCTGAGCTGTTCCCAGTTATCGGAGGTGAGGCCGCGAAGCGGAAACCAGTTGAAATAGGAACCGCCCGCAAAAAGAACGATCAGCGCAACGGCGAACAGAAAACTCGGAATCGCATTGCCGATGATGACAAGACTGCTGGTCCAGATGTCGAATTTCGATCCGTCCCGGACAGCCTTGGCGATGCCGAGCGGGATGGAAATCAGATAGATTAGCAAGGTGGTCCAGAGGCCAATGGAAATGGAGACGGGCAGCTTCTCGATCACCAGATTGACGACGGTTTCATCGCGGAAATAGCTGCTGCCGAAATCGAACATCAGGTAGTTTTTCATCATCAGGAAGAAGCGTTCATGAGCCGGTTTGTCAAATCCGAACTGGACTTCAAGCTTTTTGATAAATTCAGGATCGAGCCCTTGCGCCCCGCGATACGCACTTTCGCCGCCAACCGAGGAGGAGGAGGCGCCTGCCATATCGCCGCTGCCGCTGCCGCCGATGCGGGCCGTTGCGCCAACGGCAGTTCCCTGAATTTCGGCGATGATCTGTTCAATCGGCCCGCCGGGGGCGAACTGGATAACCACAAAATTGAGAACCATGATGCCGAACAGCGTCGGTATCATGAGCAGGATGCGTCTCAATATATAGGCAAACAACGACTACTTCCCCCGTCCGAGATGTTGAACTATTTTCCCTGCCGGGCCGTCAGCTCCTCGGCTTTTGCCGGATCATACCACCAGCTTTGCAGAACCGCACGGTCAAAACCCGGTTTCTCTGCGTCAGGCCGACCAAATTTATCCCAATAGGCAATGAAATGCGTGTTCTTATACCATTGCGGGATGAAATAGTAATTCCACATCAGCACCCGGTCGAGCGCGCGGGCGGCGGTTACAAGATCATCTTCTGTTTTCGCCTCGATTATCTTTTCAATAAGGGCGTCGACCGCCGGGCTTTTGACGCCCGCAATATTCAGGCCGCCCATAACATCCGCCGAGGCCGAGCCCCACCAGTTGCGCTGTTCGACGCCGGGAATCTCCGGCTGCGGGAAGCGCCGGATGACGATATCGAAATCGAAGTCGCGGACGCGATTTTGCCAACTGGCGACGTCTATGATCCGCACGCTGGCGTTTATGCCCGCCCGTTTCAGATTGGCGATGAACGGGTTGATAATGCGGGTCATGGTCTGTTCATAGAGCAGAAATTCGACGGTCATCTGCTGTCCGCGTGCATCGATAAGGCGGTTGCCCTCAATCGTCCAGCCAGCCGCACGGAAAAGCTCCAGCGCCTGGCCGATCGGGGCACGCATATTGCCTGATCCGTCTGTCTTTGGCGGGGAAAATTCCGTCGTAAAGACGACCTCAGGCAGGGTGTCCCGATACGGGTTCAGCAGTTCCAGCTCCGCCGGGGAAGGGAGCCCGGTCGCCTTCAGCCGTGAATTTTCAAACGCCGAACCAAGGCGATTGTAAAGGCCATGAAAAAGATTCTGGTTCGTCCATTCGTAATCGAACAGCAGGCCGAAGGCTTCCCGTGCCGCGACATTATCGAAAGGCGCGTGGCGAGAATTGAGAAAGAAGGCCTGCAATCCGGTCAGGCTGGCATCCGGCAATATGTCCCGCTTGATAAAGTCCTTTTTAACGGCGGGCTTGTCGTCATACTCCGTCGCCCAGGAGCGGGCGGTGAATTCTTCGCGAAAATCATACTCCCCGGCGAAGAAGGCCTCCAAAGCGATGGTCCTGTCCCGGTAGTAATCCACCTGTATGACATCGAAATTGAAGCGCCCCTTATTGACGGGCAAATCTTCCGCCCAATGGTTTTTCACCCGCTCATAGACGAGTGTGCGGCCGGGGCTTACCCGAACGAGCTGATAAGGACCCGATCCCAGCAGCGGTTCCATGCTGGTTACGGCAAACTCCCTTGTGTCGAAGGAGGCTTTTGAGAGAATAGGCATGGTGCCGACCTGTGCCGGTAGATCGCGAGTGAGGGCATCGTCGCGAAAGTCGAAGCGGATCCTGTCCGGCGCGAGAACATGCGCGGCAATCACATCCCGGAGATTATTGGCATATCGCGGGTGTCCCTTTTCTTTCAAAGTATTGAAGGTGAAAGCGACATCTTCTGCCGTGATCGGGCTGCCATCATGAAAACGCGCATCGGGGCGCAGGGTAAATTCCGCCCAATTGCCAGCGTCATCCAGCGTAATGCTTTTCGCAAGCAGGCCATAAACGGCGTCCGGCTCATCGAAAGAGGGGGTCATCAGCGACGTGAAATTGAAATAGAGTTCGCCGCCCCGATCGCCGTTGATCACGCCCGGATTGCCCTTCAAAAGGAAGGGGTTGACGGTATCGAAGCTGTCCAGGTCGCGCAGCTTGATGGTTCCGCCTTTTGGCGCCTTCGGATTTACATAGTCGAAATGGGTGAAATCGGGGCCGTATTTCAACGCTCCGAATGCGGAAAAACCATGACTTGTTTGCGGTTCGGCGCTGACGCCTGTCGCCATAAGCAGGATGACTGCGATCAACGATGGCAGGGCTCTTTTCATCTCACCTCTCCGTCGGCAATCAAGCTACTCTTTTTCTTTCAGCTTTTTCAGCCCTTCACGCAACCTTGCTTCTTTCTCTGGATTGACCCACCAGCTCAGGATATCCGGGCCTTGTGAAGGGTTTATATCCGTATGGTCAAATTTGTTCCAGTAGGCGATACGGTCAAAGGCGGCGTGGAACTGGGGAATGACATAGAAATTCCAGCTTAGGACCCGATCGAGCGCGCGAACGGCAGGGATCAGCTTCTCATAGGTCGGGGCGGCGATCAGATTTTCAATCAGGGCGTCGATGACCGGGCTGTTGATGCCCATCACATTGCGACTTTCGGGTCGTTCGCCTGCGGCGCTGCCCCAGAATTCCCGCTGTTCGTTGCCGGGACTGATGGATTGCGCCAGAACCACGGTCGTTATATCGAAGTCATAACTGCGCAGCCGTTCCGCATATTGGGAGCTGTCGACAACGCGGGCTGAGGCTTCAATGCCGAGTTTCTTCAGATTTTTGATGAACGGGCCCGTGCTGCGCAGCTCGTTGGGATCATACATGAGAAACTCGATCGTGAGCGGCTGCCCGCTGTGTGGGTTAATCAGCTTTCCATTCTTCACATGCCATCCGGCGTCTTCGAGGATTTTCTTGGCGGTTTGCAGGGGTTCGCGATCCCGACCAGAACCATCCGTCACAGGCGCTTTATAGGCGGGCCCGAAAACACGCGACGGCAACTGGTCGCGATAAGGTTCCAATATGGCAAGCTCTTCCTCGGAGGGCTCCCCCTCGGCGGCCATAACGGAATTTTCAAAATAGCTGTTTGTGCGGCTGTATTGATCGAACATGATGTTCTTGTTCAGCCATTCAAAATCGTAGGCATATCCGAGCGCTTCACGAAGAGCGGGGTCCTGAAATTTGTCACGCCGAAGATTGAAGGCATATCCTTGCATCTGGGACGGCCGTTCATTGGGAATCTCTTCGAGAACGACAAGCCCATCCCGGACGGCCGGGAAGTTGTAT
>CEOG01013244.1_pt1 | contig 20308 bp, 18 predicted proteins | sample 530301 | NCBI WGS metagenome assembly CEOG01 (sample SAMEA2619903, study PRJEB7988) | marine metagenome | biome: marine biome (ENVO:00000447); feature: surface water layer (ENVO:00002042); material: "saline water (ENVO:00002010), including plankton (ENVO:xxxxxxxx)" | depth 5 m | reverse complement strand
GTGGATACGCCAAGTACCAATCTCGACGACCCCGGTATTGGCCTGCGCAACTTAAGCCAGCGTGGGCTGCGCCCACAGGGACACCGCGTGCTGACGCTGGCCGACCTGAAATCCATCGACGGTGTACTGGATGACCGCCGCCCGCCAGCGAGGGAGCTGGAACTACACCTCACCGGCAATATGGAACGCTATAGCTGGTCCTTTGACGGACTGGAGTTCGGCAAAAGCACACCGGTCTCCCTGCGCCACAATGAGCGCGTTAGAATCATTCTACAAAACGACACCATGATGACCCACCCCATGCACTTACACGGTATGTGGAGCGAACTAGAAACTGCCCAGGGCGAATTGCGGGTTCGCCGCCATACCATTCCAGTGCAACCGGCTCAACGTATCAGCTACCTGACTACACCTCACGATTTGGGTCGTTGGGCCTGGCATTGCCATTTGCTGTTTCATATGGATGCGGGCATGTTCCGCGAGGTGGTGGTGTCATGAGGCTGATTGCGATAAAACCCCTGACTATTCTGGCTTTTACTGTCGGTGCTTTTCCGGTGAATACCGTACTGGCGCAAATGGATCACAGCGAAATGCAAATGCAGGGCGGCAGCGCTCCTGCCGATGCCCGCGATCCCCATGCTTATTCCGACGGTTACACCTTGACCGAAGGGCCCTATGCACAGCCGGGGTCACGGCAACTGAAACTGGCGGACGAACACGCTTTCTGGTCCATTCTGGGTGATCGCCTGGAGTATCAGGAAGATAGCGATAGCACGGTTTACGATGTCCAGGCCTGGTATGGCACCACCTACGACCGCTTTGTCATCAAAGCGGAGGGTGATATCGCAGACGGCACGCTGGAGGAGAGTTCAACCGACCTGTTGTGGGGCCATGCGCTTAATGCCTATTTTGACACGCAGCTCGGCGTTCGACTCGACCAGTATAACGAAGGTAAGGATCGCCAGTGGCTCGCGTTCGGTGTCCAAGGCCTGGCGCCCTACTGGTTTGAGCTGGATGTGACTGCCTATGTGGGCGACGACGGTCGGACCGCTCTCTCCGCCGAAGCCGAGTACGAGTTGCTGCTGACACAAAAACTCATCCTTCAACCCAGAGCAGAACTCAACCTGTACGGCAAGGATGACGCTGAAAATGGCCTGGGCTCGGGTCTCTCGGATCTCGCGGTGGGCTTACGCCTGCGTTACGAATTCAGCCGTCAATTCGCTCCCTATATCGGTGTGGAATGGACAGACACCTATGGTGACACAGCCGATTACCGCCGCGCAGCGGGCGAAGATACCTCAGATACCCAATTCGTTGCCGGATTGCGGTTCTGGTTCTAACCATGGGCACATGCCTATCTCCATCACTTTTTCTTCAAGAGGAACACCGCTATGAAAACCAAACGCTTCACGCCCATCATCGCCCTCGCCGCTCTGGGCATCGCTTTATCTGCACAGGCCCATGATCCTAAAGAGCACATGAAAGACGCTGAAAAACCGGATTGTGCAGCCATGAAAAATATGGATCACAGCAAGATGGATATGAATGATCCCGTGATGCAAGCCATGATGAAACAATGCATGAATGACATGCATCATAACGACTCTGAAAAGGATCAAGCGCAGGCTGATCATCAGGACAACGAAAAAAGCTCAGGCGAGCAACATTCAGAACACCAACACTGATCAACCCAAGGAGTTTTCATGTCGGCGCTCACCACCTTTATCAAGAGTCTGGTCATTACCGCTGTCATCGTGCTGGTGGGTGGTGGGCTGTTTCTCTATTCAGGTCTCTACCCCATGGGAGCCGATGTACCACACAATCGGCTGACCTACTGGCTGCTGGAAACCTTGCGTGAACGTTCAGTTGCCCGCGCTGCCAGTGATATTAAGCTTCCTGGCGACCTAAACGCACCGGAGCGGTTATTGGCAGGTGGCGCCGACTACAATGATATGTGCGCCGGCTGCCATCTGAAACCCGGAAAAACCCAGAGTGATTTCACCCTGGGACTGTATCCCGCACCACCCAATCTAACTCTAGCCGGTGATAAACATGGGCACGAGCATGCCGATAACACCGAAAATGACGACCCGGCCATTAAGCGACAATTCTGGATTATTAAACACGGCATCAAGGCCTCGGGTATGCCCGCCTGGGGACCGGGGCACGATGATGAGCGCATCTGGAACATGGTGGCATTCCTGCAGCGATTGCCGAGACTGACAGCAGAGCAGTACCAAATATTAACAGCGCGCAGTAACTCTTCAGTGGAGCATGGCCACTAAAATGAGTGGGCATATTTCTGAATATCAAACAGAGGATAAATCGACAAAAAGATCTTCACATAGTTTTCAGGCGGTTGCTTTTTTACAAACCATTGACGCACAGAGCATCAGGGACGTTGATACACAATAGAGACCACGCCCATGCAAATTAAAACCCTGGAAGATGTCCTGCACTGGACCACCGCGTATCACGAGCTTTTGAGTGACAGTATAGCTCATGCCGTCGAACGGGCGGAAAATGGTGCCGTCAGTTTGTTGCTGGATTACCTGGCAAAGCACGAAAGCACGCTAGCTCAATTGATCCGTCTCTTGGAGCAAACAGCGGACGCTAAAACGTTGAGCACGCTCTGTTCCGAATATCTTGACTCACGCCCTGTTTTTCAATATCACCAGCGCAATGAAGATCTCGCTGAACTTACAATTAATGACATTGCGACAAAACTGGTACGCGAGCACCAGCAACTTATCGAGCTATACCGTTTCCTGTATTGGCGGGCCGAAACCGGATCGGCACAGGATCTTCTTAAACAGCTGCTGATGCTGGAAGAACATCAGGCCATGAAAATGAATCAGGCGGTCAACCGTTCGTAAAGGTCCCGAGTCGAGGTATCTTGCTGTGGCGTTGACGGCATGCTCTTCCTCGACTTCAGTGGCAGATCATTAAAGACTGAGGGCCGATGCCATGCGCTATGTTCCTTTGCTGCTCATTGTTGTTTTACTGGCTGCTTCCGCAGTTTTACCCTTTATCGCGTACCGTCCCAGCCATCACTGGAGCATCGTGGTTATACTGCTCATCGCCACCATCGGGATCTGGGATTTTCTTCAACGCCGACATACCCTGCTTCGCAACTATCCGTTGATTGGCCACTTCCGATGGCTGGCAGAAGCGATACGGCCACAGGTGCGTCAATATTTCGTCGAATCGGATACCGACGGTCGACCATTTGACCGCAACGAGCGCTCGGTGGTTTACCAGCGCGCCAAGAAAACGGCGGGCGTTGTGCCGTTCGGTACCGAACTCGATGTCACGGCAGAAGACTATGAGTGGATCGGTGCTTCCTTGGCTACCCCGGGTGACGTCTCCCCGTCACCACCCCGCGTGATGGTCGGCGGACCCAAGTGCTCACAACCCTACTCTTGCTCTGTTTTCAATATCTCGGCCATGAGCTTTGGCGCTATCGGACAAGCGGCAATACGTGCCCTGAACAAGGGCGCCGCCATGGGCGACTTCGCCCATGACACCGGTGAAGGTGGCATCAGCGATTATCACCAGGAGTTTGGCGGCGATCTGATTTGGGAAATCGGCACTGGCTATTTCGGGTGTCGCGATCGCAAAGGCCGGTTCGATCCCAAGCGATTCGCTGCCCAAGCCACCCTGCCCCAGGTCAAAATGATAGAAATCAAGTTGTCCCAAGGAGCCAAGCCCGGCCATGGCGGCGTCCTCCCCGCCGCCAAGGTCACCTCGGAGATCGCCAGGGCGCGGGGTGTCGATGAACACCTCGATTGCCTCTCCCCAGATCATCACTCGGCATTCACCACGCCGCGGGAGATGATTCACTTTGTCAGTGAACTTCGGGAACTTTCCGGTGGTAAACCGGCCGGCATTAAGCTCTGTATCGGCCATCGCTGGGAGTTTCTGGCCATTTGCAAGGCGATTGTGGCGGAAGGTGTCGGACCGGATTTCGTCGTAATCGACGGTGCAGAAGGGGGCACCGCGGCCGCCCCCATGGAGTTTCCTGACCATGTCGGCATGCCCTTGCGCGAAGGTCTGGTGTTTGCCCATAACGCATTGCTCGGTTACGACTTGCGCGATCAGATTCGGCTGGCGGCGAGCGGCAAGATTATTACGGGCTTTCGATTGGCTGCAAACCTGGCGTTGGGTGCCGACTGGTGCAATTCGGCGCGGGGGTTTATGTTTGCCTTGGGCTGCGTGCAGTCACTGAAATGCCACACCAACCGTTGCCCCACCGGTATCACCACCCAAAGTCGTGCTCGACAACGCGGTCTGCATGTCGAGGAAAAGTCACACCGAGTGGCGAACTTTCACCGTGAAACTGTCGCGGCACTTGTCCAAATCCTGCGAGCCGCCGGGGTTTCATCGCCCGCTGAACTCCAGCCCCATCATTTGTCTCGGCGCTTGTCGGCTACGAACATTCAACGTCTTGACGAGCTTTACCCCTCCCTGTCGCAGGGCAGTCTCCTGGGCAATCCGCCCCCCCATTGGGCCGCGGATTGCCGGGAAGCCAGTGCAGACAGCTTCCTACGCTCTTTATAAGCATTTCGTAGATATCAGCTGTACTTTCAAACTGTATTGCTCTATTGACAGCCGCCTGAGAAAAATGAGCCAACGTATCATCAGATATACGTCATCCGTCAACCCTCCGATAGGAAGGTAATTCATACCGCACAAGCAAAACCCAGAAGCCTTCGTTTGTTGCAAATTTGTCCGAAATATTTACCCAGATTGTAATCTGACAGAACTGTAATCTGACAGAACTGTAATGGTATTAATAATGATTATCATTTATAGTCGTTGTCAGCACTAAGCACCAAACCAATCACTTTTAGCGTAAGAAACAAATTTAACGGAAAGACATGACCATGAAAAAATCAGCGATAAGCGTCGCCTTCCCGGCAGCCATGTGCAGTTTAGCCGTCGCGGCCGCTCCAGCTCCCCAACAAAAGGAAGCTAATCCTTACCTAGAAACCATTACAATCATTGGTTCTCGGGAACAGGCCCAGAACATTGCCGGTTCTGGTGCGGTTATTGACGAGGAACAACTACGCATTGAGGCTGCCACTGACATCAACCAGTTGCTGAAGACCATACCCGGCACCTATATTCGGGAAGAAGACGGCTTCGGCTTGCGTCCCAACATCGGTATCCGCGCTGCGGGTTCCGAGCGCTCCAGCAAGGTAACGTTGCTGGAGGACGGCGTGTTGATCGCCCCCGCACCTTACTCCAACCCTGAGGCCTACTATTTCCCCACCACGATGCGCATGAGTACGGTGGAGGTCCTCAAAGGCGCACCCCTTCTGCGTTACGGCCCCCAGACCACCGGCGGTGTCATCAATATGGTCAGCACACCGATTCCTGAGGACTACTCAGGCAGCATCACGGCGGTGGCAGGTGAATACGGCAGCCGTGACATAAATGCCCATTATGGTGGTAAAAGCGGTAATTTCGGCTGGCTGGTAGAAACCGTCCAGCGGAAATCCGACGGTTTTAAGGACATTGACCGCAGCGACAGGGACGCTGACTTCGATATTGAGGACTACGTAGTCAAGTTGGGCTGGGAAGGCGACAAGCAGCGACTGCTTTTCAAAGCGCAGTATTCCGATGAAGTCTCTAATGAGACCTACTTGGGTCTTACCGACACCGATTTCGATCAAGACGAGAACCGCCGTTACGGGTTGTCCGCAATCGATCAAATGGACAATAAGCACGAAGGCTACAGCCTGGTCTACAGCCTGGATCTGACTGACCGGATCACTGCCACAACAACCGCCTATTACAACGAATTCACCCGAGACTGGTTCAAGCTGGGCGGTGGCGGCAGTATCGTTTCTGCCGCAAACACTGGCGATGCCACGGCACAGGGTGTTCTCGACGGTACCGTGGACGCCACTGGACTGGAGTACGTACACAATAACCGCTCCTACGAGTCTCAGGGTGTCGAGCTGAATTTTGCCGTCGACATGGATGCCCACCAGTTGGAACTCGGTGGTCGTGTCCATGAGGACGAGATGGATCGCTTCCAACCTATTGAGGTTTACGACCAGATCAACGGCAGCCTGGTATTCCAAAACGTAGTCCAGCCCACGGGAAGCAACAACCGTCTGGAAGAGGCCGAAGCGCTATCTTTATGGATAACGGACAACTGGCAGGTGACCAAAGCCCTGCGCCTTAATCTGGCGTTGCGCTACGAGGACGTGGAAACCGCCCGTGAACAATTCAACGATCCGGCGCGCACCCTGTTAGGCAGTAAACGCGGCAATACCACCGACGCGTGGCTGCCTGGGGCCTCCTTCACCTATGACCTAAACGAGAGCTGGCAAGTGCTGGCCGGCGTGCATAGGGGCTTCTCGCCCCTCGGTGGCGGCGCCCAGGAATTCGAGGAACCGGAAATCAGCATCAACTACGAGGGCGGTGTGCGTTACAACGGCGCCCCGCTGTTCCTGGAAGCCATCGGTTTTTACAGCGACTTCGAAAACAAGACGGAAAACTGCTCCCTGGCCAATCCCTGTAGCAACGGTGCCACCTCCGGCAGCTTTGCCACCGGCGAGGCGGAGGTCACGGGGCTGGAACTGCAGGCTGGTACGGCCTTCACCGCCGGCAGTATCATTGTGCCCGTGAACCTGGCCTATACCTACACCAAGGCGGAGTTGAGCAAGGACAACCCGGCAGAAGGCTTCCAGGACGGCGACACCCTGGCGGACATCCCGGAGAACACCTTCAGCCTGCGGGTCGGCCTGGAAAACCAAAATGGCTGGAACAACTATGTGGTAGCCAAGTATATCGACGAGATGTGCGTCTCCGTGGGCTGCAACCGCGCTGGCGGTCGGTTCGAAGAAACGGAATCCCTGTTCGTGGTGGATTTCATCAGCCGCTATGCCCTGAATCCAAAAGCGGTCGTATTCCTGAAGGTGGACAACCTGCTCGATGAGCAATCCATCGTGTCGCGGGTGCCAGACGGCGCCCGCCCGAACAAGCCCCGTACCGCCTATGTTGGCGTGGAGTATAATTTCTGATCTAGCGTGTCTTTCAAAATGGCTACCTAAACACATAAGGGGACAAATTTGAAAACTGTAAAACTGCAAATGAAACATATGCTGGCGGTATTGATCTTTCTACCCATAATTGCCGAGGCCCACTCGTCAGATAACCCGGTGGACGACATCGCCAAATACGATCAAACCGTCACCAAACGGCAGTCCGAATTTAAACAATCTCAGCAGACTGAAGAAAAAATACAGAACTTGCAAGATCAGATCAGCGCCCTCGAAAGCAAAATTCTCACCCTGAGAAACTTGATGGCCAGCGACTACCCTCATATCAAGGAAAAGATGAGCAAATACAAATTCGACTATATGGAAAGCGTTGACGACACCTTGGTACAGCTCAAAAAAGTGATAACGCAAACTGATACCTTGCTCAATCAGTGAAACATCGCGCTTCTTGAGTAACTACAGCGCCAATAAGGGAGTCAGGAGTTATCGCTAACAAATCGAACCGTCTTTTTTCACCTGTTGCCCTCGGCGCCATTCTAACCATGGCGTTATGGGCTATTTGCTACCCACTCATCACTCTCAGCCTGCCCTATGCGCCAATTATGCTAACCGCATTTATCAGAGCAGCGATGGCAGGCTGTACTTTGATTCTTATCGCTGTTCTTTTGGGTCGACCTGCTCCCAAAGGCATTAAAGAGTACGGTTACATCCTGGCTATTGGTATCACAGCGACCAGTATTGGCTTCTGGGGCATGTTCTACGCGGGCAGTTTAATTACACCTGGCCTGGCAACCGTGCTCACCAATACGCAACCACTGATTGCCGGTATTCTTGGCTGGCACCTTTTAAACGAGCGCATCGGAAAACAGGCATTACTGGGCACACTACTCGGATTTGCCGGCATCGTGGTCATCAGCGCGGAAAGCCTGCTGGCAAAGGAGAGCCAACCATTAAGCGGTGTTGTTTTTGTTGTCATAGCGGCTACAGGGATAGCAAGCAGCAATATCCTGTTGAAGAAAGCAGCCAACAGCATCGATATTCTTTTCGCCATGGGTTTCCAATTACTACTGGGATCAATACCCTTGGGCTTGTTGATGTTGCTTCAAGCCCCCTTGCCATCCCTGAATTTGAACTGGGAGTACACCTGGATATTACTCACACTGGCAATACCCGGTACGGCACTACCGTTTATTGTGTGGTTTTGGCTAATGGACAAGGCACCGCTTTACAAACTCAATGTCTATAGTTTTTTAACACCCGTGTTTGGATTGTATTTCGGCTACGCCTATTTTTCTGAAACGCTATCGCCGGTTCAGTGGCTGGGCATACTTCTGATTATAGGAGCAATTCCCATGGTGACCTCGTTGTCCAGAAAGCCGGAAGCATGAGTGAAATTAAGAACAGTTGATTCCTAAGGTAAAACCATGACCAAATCAGAGAAGACAAAACAGCCCTATAAAACACAGCTTAAAAATCTGCAAATTCAGCTCGTCAGGTTGCAGCGCCACATTATCAAGAACGATCTGCAGCTACTGGTCATTTTCGAGGGAAGGGATGCAGCTGGTAAAGACGGCATGATAAAGCGGATCACCGAACATTTAAGTCCGCGAGAGACGCGAGTGGTCGCGTTGGGTAAACCCTCAGAGAAAGATACCAACAGCTGGTACTTCCAACGCTATGCAGCCTTTTTGCCGAGCCGCCAGGAAATGGTACTCATGAATCGCAGCTGGTATAACCGTGCAGGCGTCGAAAAAGTTATGCAGTTTTGTACAGAAGCGGAATACGATCAGTTTCAAAAAACAGTCGTCCCTTTCGAAAAAATGCTCTGTGATTCCGGCATACAAATCATTAAATACTATCTCGACATATCGAAAGAGGAACAGCAACGGAGACTGGAGGATCGAAGAGTAAACCCCCTGAAACAATGGAAAATCAGCCCTATCGACGATACCGCTATCAAACATTGGGATGATTACTCGACCGCCCGCGACGACATGTTACAACACAGCCATAGCGAGCATGCCCCCTGGTATATTGTCAAAGCCGATAACAAAAGGCGCGCCCGCTTGAATGTCATACGGCATTTATTGTCTATTGTTGATTGCCCTGACAAAGATCAACATTTGACGAAAGCAGATGCTAAAGTCGTATTCCAATTTAGCAGGTAATTTATCGAGAATGAAACAGAAGATCTCAAGCCTAAAGCTTAACTTGTAGTGGTCAGTTACTGCCGCCACTACCGAGCCATAACCAGCATCATAGAAGTCAAAAATAGTTGGTATCGGAAAAATACATCACCAATTGGCCACACATGAGGATTTCATTACTCGCTAGAATATTAAAGGAGCTTCGGGAATTGTTACTGCAACCGACGTCGAAATATACCCAATGACAAAATCAACATTGGAATTGCGATGGCGATCAGGCATAAGCTTTCATCCCACAGATCCCTCCAGCCGACACCTTTTAAAAACACACCGATAATAATATCCATGTAATAGCGCAACGGACTCAGGCGGGATAACGCCTGGAGAACGTCTGGCATCGCCTCCACGGGCGTCAGGGTACCCGATAGGAACATCACCGGAAACAACCCAAAAAAAGACAATAACAGGGCTTGTTGCAGGGTTCGGCTATAGGCGGCGATCAGCACCCCAAGAGCAACGGCACTGAGCAGGAAGAATCCCGTAAGGATCAGAAACAACGCGAGGCTGCCACGCATTGGCACGTCAAAGGCACGCACAATCAACAGGCTGGGAAACACGGCCAATAGGCCTATGATCATGGTCGGGGCAATTTTGGCGAGGAACAGCTGGAACGTGGAAATCGGCGCAACTAACAGTTGCTCTAGGGTACCACGTTCCTTCTCACGCACAATCGAGGCGGCGGGATGAATGACGCCCACCATCATACCGGCCAGGGCAATCATCGACAGTACCATGAAGCTCGATGTGGTCAGTTGCGGATTGTACCAGACGCGTGTCACCGCGATTGCACCGGTGTTCGCTGCAAACGGCAGTTGTTCGCGGACCAGCCTGGCAAGAACACCTCTCGCGTTATACAGCGAGTTAGCGGCAATATTGGAATCGGTGCCGTCCAATAACAATTGTAGTGTCGTCTGCTCACTGGAACGAATCGACCGCTCAAATCCCGGCGGTATCACGAGGATGGCAGTCACCTTGCCGTGCGCTAAGTGCGTTTCCGCAACCGATACCGCGCTTTCCTGATACTGAAGGTCAAAGGATTCACTCAGGGCAAATTTTTGCACCAACTCGCGACTGATAGTACTGCGGTCCTGGTCAACAATGGCCAGCGGCACATCTTCCACGTCAAAGCTAAGCGCGAGGGTGCAAAACACCGCTTCGACGGTGTATAACCACAAAATCAACACCAGGATCACTCGATCGCGAAAAAACTGGATAACTTCCTTGCGCAGCAGGCCAATCATCGCTATGGACATATCAGGCCACCTTCTGCTTCATACGCCAGACAGCAAACACGAATACCACCAGGGTGTACCCTATCAACAGCAGCAGATTGGGCAACACTGCCTCAACACCCAGCCCTTTTAATAAAATCCCTCGCGACACCTCCATAAAATAACCGGCGGGGAATAACCGACTGTAGAGCTGCAGGCTGTAAGGCATTGTAAAAATGGGGAACAAAAATCCGGAAAACAGGAAAGACGGCATCAGGGTGACGATCAGGGTAATCAGCATGGCGGCAAGCTGCGTTCGCGCCAGGGACGAAACCAGCAACCCGATGCCCACCGTGGTAAACACATAAACCAGTGAGGCGACAAACAACAACGGCAGGCTACCGGCGATAGGAATCTCGAACCAGACAAAGCCGACCAGGATGACCATCAGGATTTCGAGAAAAGCCACCAGGGCATAGGGCAGCAGCTTTCCCAACACATACTCAGCGGAGCGCAATGGCGAGGCATAAATCTGTTCCACGGTGCCTGTTTCTTTTTCCCTGACGATGGCCAAGGTGGTCAGCAACGGCGGAAAAGCCATCAAAATCACCGCAAACAACCCGGGAATGACAAAGTTGATACTGTTCAGGGACGGGTTGTACCAAACGCGGGTCTGCATCTCAACGGGCTCGGGCCGCGGCGCGGGAAAATAAGCGATGACGGCGTCGATATACGCCATCCCCAACCCGGCAACCATTGGATAGCCGCCATCGACGATCACCTGCACCGGCGCCGGCTGATCCCTTAGCAGCGCCCGGCCAAAACCGGGAGGAATCACAATGCCTGCGCGGATACGGGATTGCTGCAGGCTGCGGTCAAGGTCGCGAGTATTGTGACGGTATTCGATGATGTCGAAATAGGGAGAACCAGCAAAGCGCGCCACCAGCGCACGACTGGCAGGCGTATTGTCCTGATCGTAAAGACCCAACGCCAGCTCATCAACATCCATATTGATGGCATAGCCAAACAAAAAAAGCATGACCAGCGGCATCACCACGGCCAGCGCCAGCGTCACTGGGTCCCGCACCAGTTCCCGAGTTTCCTTGAGCAGCAAGGCAACAATGCGACGCGCGTTCATCCCTCACCTTCGCTCAATGATGCGCTATCGGCCCGTGCAACTGCGGTGAGAAAAAGCGTTTCCATATCGGTATCGGGCGACAAGGCGAGAGATTCAATGAGTGCATCGCGGCTACCATGTGCGATCAGGCGACCGTTCATCATCAGCGCCAATCGATCGCAGTAAGCGGCTTCGTCAAGATAATGGGTGGTCACGGCCACGGTCATGCCTTGTGACGCCAATACCCGGATGACCTCCCAAAAGCGGTAGCGCGAGGCGGGGTCAATACCGGATGTCGGTTCATCGAGAAACAGTACTGCCGGCCGATGCAGAATACTGCCAGCGAGCGCCAGCCGCTGTCGGATGGCGCCGGACAAATCCCCGACCATGGTCCGAAGAGGCACCGTCAACCCTGTTACTGCACTGGCCCATGCCACGGCGGCACGCGCGGTATTGCCCGACAATCCGTAGAGGTTGGCAAAAAACGCCAGATTCTCCCCCGCCGTCATATCCAGATAGAGCGAAAATTTTTGCGACATATAGCCGATTTGCCGTCGCAGATTGCGATTTTTCAAACTCACTGCTTCGCCACCGACAACCGCCCCGCCCTCGGCAATTGCCGTCAGACCACAGATGGCCCGGATCAACGTGGTTTTGCCCGCGCCGTTGGGTCCCAACAGCGCCAGCAACTCCCCTCTCTCAATCGTCAGATTAATGCGATCGACGGCGGTGAATTCGCCAAAACGGATACTGAGGTTTTGCGTTTGCACGCCGTTGCGATCTTTATCCGCATCAAGTTTGGCTGCTGCTACAGGGAATCTACTGGCCTGTTCACCATTCCCCATAGCAGGTGGTTCAACACAGTCCATTTCAACCTCCGTACGGCTATCCAGCACGAACAGATCTTCAAGCTGTGGTTCAGCTGGCGTAACCACGGTATTGGCTGGCAGCTCGCGCATGGCTAGTTGTTTGAAATCGTCGGCATCAGTGACGCAGCGCAGACGATCCGGCAGCCGCTGTATGGCGCGCATCCCTTGCAGTCGACGCAGCTTTACCGAGACATCGTCAAGCGGCTCGGGCGATGTCGAAAATGTTACACTGAACACCCGCCCCCTGAGCTGTTCCAGCAGTGCCCCGGGTGTCCCATCCGCCAGCACTTGACCTTCCCGCAACAGAACCACACGGTCGCAGCGCATGGCCTCATCCATATAGGAAGTCGCAATAACGCTGGTGACTTGCCGCTGCTGAAAACGATCCAGCATTTCCCATAACTGGCGACGCGACAGTGGATCGACGCCCAGACCCGGCTCGTCCAGAATGAGCAGTTCAGGCTCATGAATCAGGTTGGTACAAAGGGAGAGCTTTTTGCGCATGCCACCGGAAAGCTTGCCCGCCGGCCGCTGCGTAAAGGTCGTGAGGCCGGCCATCTGTAGCAAGCTGTTGCGTCGCGCAAGGTATTGATCTTGAGGTACGTCGCGGATGCGAGCGGAAAACGCGAGGTTTTCATCCACGCTCAAGCGATCATAGAGGGTAAAGCCCTGCGACATATAGCCGATGCGAGCGGCAATGATTTTGGACTCGCGGCGTGTATCAAGGCCAAACACCCGACAGTCACCGCTGCTGGGGTCGAGGATGCCCGCCAGCATTTGCAACAGCGTGGTTTTCCCGGCACCGTCTGCGCCGACGACACCGACACGCTCTCCCCGTCGCACGGCAAAGCTGATATCACCCACTGCAACCGTCTCCCCGAACCGCCGCGAAAGTTGTTCAGTCTGTAAGATAAGTGCCTGGGGCTGTTCAACAATGGCGTCAGGCATGTTGTATCAACTTGCCGGAACCGGTAGCGAAGCCGGCCATTGTTGGGTGGCGTCCCAGCGAATCCAGGCATCGGCCGGCATCCCCGGTTTCAACAGGCCATCAGGATTGTCCAGTGCCAGGGTAACCCCGTAAACCATGCGCTGGCGTTCATCCGGCATATGTACATCCCGCGGGGTGAATTGAGCAAAATCATCAATACGGCTGACATTGGCGACAAACTCTCGATCGACACCATCGACGCGAATACGCGCCTCATCACCCAGGTGCAGGCGGTTCAGGTGGTTGGCGGAGACATAGACTTTCAACTCCAGACGGTTGAGATCGACAATCAACGCCAGCGGCTGGCCGGCGGCGACCACCTCGCCGGTCTCCACTGCACGAATCAACACCGTGCCCGACAAGGGGGCTGCCACCTCCAGTTTGTTGCGTTGGGATTCGGCCAACGCCAACGTAGCACCAGCGGCTTCCATCTGTGCGTTGAGCGCGTCGCGCTGCTTCTGCAACGCCTGCAAGCGCCCCATTGCTTCTTTAACAGCATTTTCTGCCGTATCGACATCCTGCTGCGTACCCAGTTTCTTTGTCTGCAGGGCGCGTACACGTTCCAATTGGCGCTTTGCAGTCGCGGCGTGGTGGCGCCAGGTATCACGTTCACTGTCAATTACGGCGATGTTCTCCTTAAGTGACTCAAGTTCGCCCTGGGCACCACGGATCTGTTCGTCGGCATCCACCGGATCGATCTCGACAAGTACGTCACCCGTAGAGACCGCTTCGCCTTCCAACAGGCGATGTCGCAGCACCCGGCCACCGCGTTCAGCGGCAAGCTTTACATCACGCCCCTCGATATACCCGTTACCATAAACGAAGCCCTCGGGTAGCGGTTTACCCTGGGTGAGCCAAAAGAGCCCGTAAGAAACAACGGCAACCAGGACTATCACCGCTAACGACCAGATCCAGGATGGATTTTTCATCTTTTTTCCTTGGTTCGCACATCAACTCAGTCGAGCAATAGCCCTCGTATCAGGGCGCCATAGACCACCATGCTAATTCTCACTCTATGGAATCGCTCTCTGAACAGGGCTGACAAAATTTCATCCGGTTCATCGCCAGCAACGAAAAAGAGGCCGACCAGGTGATCAGCACCAGTCCGTTAATGGCCTCCAGCCCATAGAGAATTTTAAACCATCCCGAGGCCGACAAATCGCCGGCACCCAGCGAGCTGTAGGCAACAAATGAAAAATACAGGGTATTGATCCAGTCTTCGAAGCTGGAGCCCGGCAGTTCGCCAAACCCCGGAATAAGATGCGCAAAATAATAAACAAAGGCATAAACCACTACTTCGACGACATGGGCAACAAACAATCCGCAAATGATGGCAATCAATTTAATCGACTGCGCCCATCCGGTATCCAATATTGCCATCAACCGCGTCAAAAACCCATAATGCACCGTCACGGTTAATACCAGTAGAAAAGGAAATAAAATTATCAGAACCATCACATTACCTTATCGAAAATAACCAGGGTTAGGATGTTTTTACACGCAACCAGTGTCGGTGTTCATAAAACGCGCTCCACATTGCGCCAAGGGAAAAGGCAAATAACAACTCCTCTACCGGAATCCCGGCAACCTGTATACCGCTGATATTGGCATGATTCCAATACAGCGCCACAAAACCCGGATGTGAGGCCGCCATGGCGCTAAAAAACAGAAAATACAATCCCGTAAACATCAGGGCACCTTTTATTGCCTGCGATAACAAATCCGGCCGGCAAACTATCGTTGTCATTGCACCTCCCAGCAAACTCAACGAGGCGGTATAGATGGCATTCCATGTGGTAAGTCCCTCAAGCCCGAGAAACAGCCACACCGGCGAGCTGAGCAAGAATTTATGGTAGCGATGACGCCTGCTGGATTTCTCGCAATCAGCCAGCGGCTTGAGCACGTATTTATCCGACACCCCAAAGAGACTACTTGCCAAACCACCCACCGCGAAGGAAAAAATCAGGCTTTCGATATCGAAGCCAGTGGCTTCGCCCAAACGAAACAAGGTCGGTGGAAACCAATAGTCCGGGTAAAACAGCGGTTCAGACAGTCCCAGCGGTGCCGTCCCGATACTCATCGTCATCATCTTTACATGCTGGCTCTTTTGCACAATAAAAACGACCAGCCAAATCAGCAACAGAATAAGACTCCAGACGAAGTAAGTGTATTGCATATCCATCATTGACCGTTTTCACTCCGGGGATCGAGATGATTCGCCAGCACCGGTATGACACTGGAGGCGATAATGGCGGTCGCCAGCGTCATCAGTACCAGCGCGATCATGGCGTGGTGGGACAAATGCCCTTGTTGAAGCCCTACACTGGCAACAACCAGCGCAACCTCTGCCCGAGGCAATAGCGCAAACCCAAGCAACCATCGTTCACGCAGTGACAGGAAAGAACCCATTACCCAGGGCGCAAGCAACTTACCGATAACCGCCGCCGCGATGACCAATAGCACGTACCCAATCAACTCATCGTCCGCCAGAGCGAGCTCCGTAATCTGCATACCGATGGCCAAAAAAAACAGCGGCGAAAAAAACCTGCTGACGCTGGCAAAAAATTCACTGTCCGTTGTTTTGGCCGCTTTTGTTGATTGTGCGAATCGCGTTTTAAATACGGCGGCAACCGCACCCGCCGCAAAACCACCGACCACCGGTGAGAGTTCAAAACTTGCCGTCACCCATGCAGCCAGCAGCGCCGTCAAAACGGCAAAAACCCTGCGCAAAAGTGTTAGTCGTCTTAGCGATGAGCGCACCAGCAAGGTATTCAACAGCCACAGAAGAACACTGAGTCCGGACAAGACGAGCAAACTCATTAACAGCGAAAACAAGATGAGGCCCAGACCATTGTCACTGCTCAGCCCCGCATGGGTGGCAGATAACAAATACAACACCAAAATGTCATCGACGATCGCTGCCGCCAATAATATTTGGCCCACCTTGCTCTCAAGCACCGCAGCATGATGCATCAGGGCGACACTGAGTCCGATACTCGTGGCTGACAACGCGATACCCACATACAGGGCTTCATCAATGTCCTGCGATACGATATAAGCGGCTGCAAATCCCGACAGCAGACTTAAGATTATTCCCGCCAACCCCACCAGGATTCCCGGCTTGATTGCAGCGGCAAAATGTGACCATTGAATATCGTAACCCGCTGAGAACAGGATCAGGATAACCGCCAGTTCCGATAGAACGTGCTCAGCCTCACCAATCCGAATCAGGCTGAAACCCGCCGGCCCCAGCAGCACGCCAACGACAATAACCACCGCCGCCTGCGGCAACCTAAATCGCTCAGACACCCCATCACAGGCGACCATCAACAGTGATGCGGTTAAAAACAATGTCAGGTTAAAAAACAAAGCTGAATTCCCTGTAGCGTGGTTTCATTGCTGTCTCAAAGATTGTCATAACGACTCACATCGAGCAGACCTTCGCCACCACCCATACGGCCTCGATAGTGATGAAGCTTATCCAGGATCAACCAAATTCGGCGGTCTGTCCTGCGGACACCATAACGCTCGACCCATCGATCCATAGTCACCGGGTCGGTGATTTTGTTTGCTTGGCTGGTAAATTTATCAAGCTCGCTGCGCTCTACCAAAAAAATAAAATTCGGATAACTGCCGATAGCCCCGTCCACCAACATCAACATATCTTCATCAGGTATACGACGATCTTCCTCGCCGAAAATAAATGACACATTCGCGTGAGCCTTATTGATAATCATCGACACCACCTGCTCAATCTCACCGTCTTCGTTATGAATCACCAAATAACTCAGTTCGGGCAGGTTGCGTATCCAGGCTGACTGCTTTGCCGACAGGTGATCCAGAGGTTTAAGCGCGTTGGGCACGCGATCACCGATGGGAACGGCTTTATCCCGCGTGAATGAAGATCGATCACGGATCATCTCGACCAGTTCGCTTTTGACATCATGACCGGCATATCGGATGGCTGCCGGGGTATCAATCAACAACTTGGAATGGCCGTAAAATACCTTGGCCTGTGCCAGCGCCCCCCGATACCAGCGTTTAAGAATGGGTTCTCTATCGGCAATGGGTAGGAAGGAGAGAAACAATCCCTCGCTTTCCATGCGCAGATAATCCATGTACATGCGAGTCAATATTTGGTGTGACACACTGCCGAACACATCGAAGTTCACCACCAGGTCGTAGTAAATGCGCTCCAGTGTCGGGTAATCAATGACCCAAACGGTATTGGGATCCTCGCCAATCAAACCCTCCGACACAGAAGCACTGTCGAAATGTCTGAACACGGTGAGCACCGGCGTTGATTGATTTTCACCCTTCCAGATGGCTGTGATCGGTAGGCCCTGCCGGGTGAGCTCGTGCGATCGATAGGCGTTGTCACGGAATTCCAGATAGCGCCGGTGGGCATGAAGTCCTTCGTGCCACAACGCGGTAAAGTCCAGAGGACCAGCGCTTGTCGGCGGGAGATCCAGAAAGGGTATTGTGTTAAAAAGATAGGCGTTATCGACCACCGACAAGTCATACTCCGGCGACAGGAAGGCCACAAAGAAATAATCGTTAATCACATTCAACGCGACCTGCCCGCGACAGACCGGACCTTTGATAAAGGATTCAACAAAAAATTGGACGTTATCCAGCATAAATCGATAACGAGCATCGGCGGGAATAGCACTGAACGTCAAGAACGGATTGGTCGCATTTTTCGTGGTGTAGCCAGCCGACTCAGAAACCTTCCAGTCACTGTAGAAAAACAGGGAGTTCCAGCGAGCCATACGACGCTGATCGAGTGGATAAACGCTATGTGTTTTATCCAGGAGTGTTTCCCTGACAGGAATGAGCCGGTAGTAAAACGGCTTTTCCCCAGGGTCACTGTTAGGTCGACGAGCCGCGATTTCATTCGGCGCAATAGCCGTCGGTGTCGATGATCGGATCAACCGAAAGTAATAAGTTTGCTCCTTATCGGAAATCGCCAAATGCCCCAGAAACAAATGTTCATACAAATAGCGGGAAACCAGTTTATGCCGGGGTGATTTTTCGTTGAAAAATGCCTCCCACTGGTCGACTTGCGCGATCACACTGGATGGCAGATCAAGAGGTGGATCAAAATCCGGATAGCCCTGCTTTATCCAGTTTTCCAACTGCAGTTGTTCCTGGCGCGGTAAGGGCGCCATGCCATAGGGCATGGCGGCCATCGGCTGTTTGGCAAGAAAATTATCAACTTCTTCGATTGTTGCCGCACAGGACAATTCACGGTTGATATCCAACGGAAAGTCCGTGGGCAATTTTCCTCCGGAGGGAAAGGTATTCTCGGGTTTGCGTGTAACAAGCCTGTATAACGCGTCGTCCAGATAGTCGGTATTTTTGGGCGAAGCTGAGGTGGCGGTAATCACCTCGTGAAAGCCTAGCTTGCGCCAGTCGGTGACGGAACGGCCATCAATAAAAAGCCTTGTGGTGACGTCTTCTGAGAATCTGGAGGGGTTATAGACAGTTTGAGGGGTCGCTCCGCGCAAGAGCCCCTCATAAGCACCAAGTTTTAATTGACAGGGGGCGTCATAACAGCCATGGCACACCACGCAGCGTGTATCCAGGATGCGCTTTACGTCGGTGCTTTCCGAATATTGGGTGGCGTCAGCCCAACCATTGCCGATCATCAACAGAAAGGCGGCGATCAATATTGATATTGTTTGTATTGGAATCATTGGCACCAACCTGTTCACAGCCAGCGTTTAACCATCATGGCAATCCGCTCCAACCATCGCGATACCCCATCGCGCCGTTCCCAATCCTGAGACTCGATGCTTTCCGACTGCGATAAATCCTGCAGGAACTGCACTTTAAGTTCGGCGGCCAATCCCCTATCGGCTGTTGCCAGATTGAGTTCGTAGTTAATAAATAAACTGCGGTAATCCAGATTGGCCGTTCCCACCATCGACCAGTTGTCGTCGACTACCACCGTTTTTGCGTGCAGCATTCGCGGCAGGTACTCAAAAATTCGAACACCGGACTCGAGCAAGGAGGCATAAATATGACGGGCGGCCCAGCGCGCAATACGCACGTCACTCTCACCGGGAACCAGTAGCCTGACATCCACGCCACGCTCAGCGGCCTGACACAATTGCCTGAGGGTATGACTATCGGGGACAAAATAAGGGGTGGTCAGATAAATAAACGTCTTAGCCTTGTCGAATGCCGCGCCGTACACACATCGCAAGCGGTGGCGACAGGTCAGCGTATGATTGTGCAGCAGTCTGCTACCCGCTTCCTTTTGCATGGGCTGCCAACGCAGACGACCTTGCCAAAATGCGTCAAACAATTGCGCGGCCACGTCGACAAGTGAACCGCCAAAACTCACATGGGTATCACGCCAGCGCGCATCCCCGTAATACTCCCTGGAATTTTCCTGATGTATATTGAAGCCACCGAGAAAGGCGACACGACCATCCACAATCAGCATTTTGCGATGATTACGGCGGTTATAGCGCCAGGGCCTGCGCCAGCTCCAGCGGTGAAACCAGCGCAATTTCACGCCGTTACAACGCAGGTGATTTTGCATCTTGCGCGAAAACCAGAACAGCGAGCCCGCCGCATCAATATGCACCTTTACCGCGATACCCGCCTGTGCCCGTTCAATAAGCGCCTGACAAAACCGATTGCCTACTGCGTCATCGGCAAAGATATAGCATTCCAGCCGGATACTCTCTTTAGCACCCGCTATCGCCGAAAGCATGGATGCATATAAATCATCGCCCTCGGTAAACAGCTGAAAGGTTTCCATAGCATGAACAGGTAATGTGGCGCAATCGTTGCCGTTACACTGGTTTTCCAGTCCGTCCGGCCTCACGTTCAACCCGGCGCAATATTCAATCATCAGAATTCAAACTGGAACTGCCGACAAACGCT
>CEOG01028029.1_pt1 | contig 20433 bp, 17 predicted proteins | sample 530301 | NCBI WGS metagenome assembly CEOG01 (sample SAMEA2619903, study PRJEB7988) | marine metagenome | biome: marine biome (ENVO:00000447); feature: surface water layer (ENVO:00002042); material: "saline water (ENVO:00002010), including plankton (ENVO:xxxxxxxx)" | depth 5 m | reverse complement strand
CAGACAATTATTCTGCAAAGCTCTTTGTCATGCCCGCTGATCAGCGGCGTGTTGAAGAAGTTGATCTGATTGCCCGTGCTGGACAGTATGCGCAGCGCGGTGTGAGCTCCGTGGTCCAACTAGAGTCGGGTGAAATTCTGGTGACAACCCTGGGTGCGGCCTCGGAAGCCAGTGGTGAGGTGCTGATCCTCGTCAGGGCAGACGAGGCGGACGTGGTGGAGCGTAATGATGAAGTCAAAGCGGTTCCTGCGGAGTACGACGAAAGCGCTGCGGCGGGCTCCTTTGCAGTTAACTGTGCACGTTGCCACGGTGTGAAGGGTGACGGCCAGGGCCCTGATGCGTCAATGCTGGGTGTGGACCTTCCGGATTTGACGTCGCCCCTTTACCACTTCCAGCGCTCGGCTGAAGACATACATGCAGTCATTGAAAAGGGCGGTGCTGCGCTCGGCATGAGCCCCATGATGCCGCCCTGGGGTGAATTCCTGCAGGCGCAGGAGATAGACCATCTGGTGATTTACATTCAGTCGCTCCCGGAGAAACACCACCATCACTAGAGTGTCTCCTCACCGATGCGCGCGTTACGTCGCCTCAGCCATCTTGGCGCCGACGAAGTGTGCCAGCGAGCCAACGGTTTCAAACGTTTCGCCGCTGATTTCATCGTCATCGATCTCGCAGCCAACGGCCTCTTCAATTTGCTCGATAAGTGTCGTGATTGTCAGGGAATCGAATTCGGGAAAACCGCCTACTAGATAAGTATCTTCGGAAAGGGGCTCCGCGGCATCAAGGTTGAGGCAGGATCGAACAAGATTACGTGTAAGCTCCATGGCTGTCATGCGGGAGACTCCAGCAAGGATGTTGAGGTTTAGTCTGGCGGTCGACTGATTACAGGCCAGCCTTTGGGACGCCAGGGTTGGTTGAGAACCGGGGTTGAACGTAATTGCCAGTGCAACGGTGCCTTGCTCTCTTGCAATGTGGAAGATGATAAATCCATTCAATCCCATTTTCCAATTTTACTATGTGTTTTGAGAGCGTTTTCCTGTTTTCTGGGGAAAAAAAAGCGGCCCTAAAAGGGCCGCTTTGATTGGGTTGCGAGAGGTTGAGACTCTCCTGCGAGTCGCTTTTCTGTAGCGGCTTCTGCTATTACGCTTGAATACCTTTGCGACGGCGACCCGCAAAGCCCAACGCTAAAACGCCGGCACCGAACAGACCGAGTACGGAAGGCTCAGGAATCAACGTCGCTGTGTAGCTCATTGCAATGTGGATCGAGCTGGTGCCAGGGTTGAACTCAGGCGTGTACACGGTGATCGTACCATCGTCATTCTCGACTACAAGAGAGGTGCCCGCTGGAACGCCATTGTCGGTGGATGTACCGGGCAGCAGGAAGAAGCTCAGGTCGTAACGGTAGCCGTCACGGTTGAACGAGACCGGTGCAAATGCGTCAGATGACGCGGTAAAAATATCATCACATTCGGTACCCAGCGGGTTCAGCCCTGCACAATCATCAACGTCTTGGTTCAGCGTTTCGTTGAAACGGATGCTGTTGGTGGTCGTGGGATCAGCGTAGGCCAGATCAGTACGCGCGGCATCAGCATAGATACGCAGGTTGGCCAGAGTGTCAACCACCCACAGCGGATCAACAAAACCTCCACCAAGGCTGGTAAGCGTGTTGTTGGTTTGCGTAATGGTGTCGATAACCCACCAGTCACCCTCGTTCCACTGGCCATCGCCATCCACGCCAAGGAAGTCCGCCGTGTAGCGCAGGGGCGTGCCATCCAGGTCTGCAGTCGGCGCGGTGCTGTTGTTGTAAGACACAATGGCGATGGACGACTCAACGGGGTCGTTAGCGCCTTCCCAGGCAAAGCTGGTCAACGTGCCGGCTGGCGCGAGCGGGTCGGTGTTGACGACATCGCTTGCAGGCTTGTATTGCAGTGCTCCGCCTGAGAATGTCGGCGTATCGAAACCCGCATGCTGGCTAAAGCCCAGCTCGGCAAGTGGTGCGGCTACCGCTGAAGCGCCAGCTACGGCCATCGCGAGGAGACTCGCTGCGCCTGCTGTCTTGATCATCGTTTTCATCATGAATCTCCTGATATTGTGTTCCGACAGTGCCCTGGGGGTATCGGAGTGTTAGCGTCCGGCCAGTGGTTGTGGCCTGGCCGCCGTCGCACGAGAGTTAAAGCAAGGCACGTGCCAATAAAAATAAATTCAATAAAAACAATGGGATGAGTTTTTTTCTCTGTCTCTCGGCGGCCCACATCGCACCCCGGTGTAAAAATTCCTGACAGCCGCTTTCCGCAGCCGCCGGGATCTCGTAACATGGCGCCGGCCTTGGCGGGATGCGACGGGGCATTTCCACAACATCTAGCGGTAATATGCCACTCTGAAGGCCACATTTTGCTATGACCAATTCCAAGGCGTTCCGTCCGGAGCACTGGCTGAGTACCCGTATCGTCAATCACCCTCGGGAGCTGCGCCGGATCCATCGCCTGCGCTATAACGTCTACTGCGAGGAGAGGGCCTTCCTGCCCACGCAGGACTACCCTGACGGGCTTGAGCGCGACGATTACGACCTTCGCGCCACGTGCTTTGCGGCCTTTGATCGCGACGATGAGGTGGCGGGGTCAGTGCGGCTGGTGCTGGACGCAGCGGGCGAAGGCTTCCCCTTCCAACGGCATTGCCTGCTCTTCGCGGAGGTCTCCCTGCCGGCGGCGCATACCGCCGGCGAAGTGTCGCGCCTGGTGCTTAACCAGAACTGCCGGACCCCGCCCGGCGGTGGCGACACCGGTACGGTCATTCTCACCGTGTACCGGGAAATGTATCAATATAGCCTGCAACATGGCATCGAATGCTGGTATGCGGCCATGGAACGGCCTCTGGTGCGCATGTTGAGCCGCATTGGGGTCGAGTTCGAACGTATCGGCCCCTCTGTTGACTACCACGGCCCGGTTGCGCCTTACATGCTGGAGCTCACCGCCCTGCAACGGCGGCTGGCGCAGGTGAATCCCACACTGCTACACTGGCTGGATTCGACGCTTTAGCTTTACCTTAGTTGTCGTTTGTCTTCGGGCATGCCACCAATTGGTGCTATGCTCCAAGGATAAAGAAAACACCTTAATGGAGACAGCAATGGATCGCGACGCGGCAGCATCGCTGGGAGCCTTGGCGAAATATTTTTCGCTTCACTCCTATGATCGAGGCAGTGAAACCGCGGAGCTCTCTGATCTCTATGCATTGCGCTACCAGATTTACTGCCTCGAATGCCATTTCCTGAATGCGGCTCGTTACCCCGATGGCCTCGAAACGGATGTTTACGATGCGCGCTCCGCGCATTTCTCTGCCACCAATGCCGAGGGTGTCGTCGCAGGTACTGCGCGCCTGGTGATGCCAGTGGAGGGCGAGCGGTTGCCTTTCTTTGAGCATTGCCCACCCTTTGCCGACTTTGAACCACCGCCCGCAGCGGAATCGGGTGAGGTGTCGCGCCTCGCGGTCAAGCGCGAGTACCGGCGCCGTGCCGGTGACAGCCTGTGGGGCATCAACGAATCGCACCTGAAGGGCCCGGGCGCCGTCGACGAATCGCCGCGAGGCGAAAAGCGCGTCAATGCGCCCTTGCTGGTGCTCGGTTTGTACCGGCAGATTTACCGGTTCAGCTGTGAAAACGGCATCCGCTACTGGTACGCGGCCATGGAGAAAGGGCTGGCTCGCGTACTGCGGATCTACGGTTTCGATTTCACGCCTATCGGCCCGGAAAGCGACTATTACGGCCCGGTAACACCCTACCTTGGCGACTTGCGCAAGCTGGAGGAGGCGCTTGAAGCGTCCAATCCGGCCTTGATGTGGTGGTTCCGCAGCGGACCGTGATGATGCGCCTGCCAGCGACTCGACCCTCTTCATGTCACGCCTGAGCCGACTCAAACGCACCGTACTGTTGTCCCTGCTTGCGCGGCAGACGCCCGAGAAGCTCCAGGCTGTGGGTCGCAAGCGCTTGCCCGCGGTGTTGCAGCGCGCGGCGCGTCATTGCACGGCCTATCGCACCCTGCTGGAGGAGGCTGGGGTGCCTGCGGAGCACTGCACCAGCGGTGAGCAGGTGCTGCAGCGGGCGCCCATCCTCACCAAGGCCGACCTCTTCGAACGCTTCCCCATCCAGGAACTCATGGTCGACAACGTGTCGCCAGCGATCCTGGCCGGAGTGCTCACCAGCTCCGGCCACGGTGGCAGCAACTTCGCCTTTGGCGTCAGCACCCGCCGACAGCATCACCTGACCCCCGACGATATCGACCTCGGTCTGCAGCAGGCGTTTGGCATCGACCAGCGTTCCACCCTGCTGGTGAATTGCCTGCCGATGGGTGTGGTGTTTACCTCCAATACGGTCTGCGTGGCCAATGTCAGTGTCCGCGAAGACATGGCGCTGGCGATTCTTCGCCAGGCGGGCCCGCTGTTCGACCAGGCGATCCTCTGTACCGACCCGCTGTTCTGCAAGCGCCTGCTGGACCATGCGGCTGAGCAGGCATTCGACTGGTCGCAGTTGCGCATGAACGTCATTCTCGGTGAAGAAATGTTCTCCGAGGATTATAGAAGCTACCTGGCTGCCGCCTTGCAGGTGCCCCTGGACGAGCCGGGCGGCACGCTCATTGGCAGTTCCATGGGCGTGGGTGAACTGGGGCTGAATCTGTTTTTTGAAACATCCGAAACCATTGCCCTGCGCCGTGCACTGCATCGACAGAATCCTGATCAGCCTTTGCCGTCGTACTTCTGCTTCAACCCGCTGCGCAGCTACGTGGAGATTGTCGACACTGGGCCGGACGGGGTGGGTGACCTGGTGATCACCATGCTCGACCGCGAGGCGCCCGTGCCCATGATCCGTTATCGCACCGGCGATCGCGCGCGCTGGCTCACGGAGGCCGACCACGAGCCCTTGACGGAGGCCGGGCGGCGCGCGCTTGCAGCGGTGCCCTTCCCGATGCTGGCGATGCACGGGCGTGCTCGGGATCGGGTCAACGCCGACTGGCATGTGGATCATTTCAAGGCCTTGCTGTACCGGCGGCCGGCGGTCGCTGACCAGCTTTCGGGGGCTTTTCGTGTGCTGGCAGTGGACGAGGGCGGCCTGCGCCTGGACGTGCAGCTGGCGCAGATCGCGAGCCGCGGGCCGGAGGCTGTGGGTGCAGAGCTTCAGTCCTTGATTGCCGAGTCCGCCGCGCGCCGCGGTGCTGAAGTGCCGGAACTGCGCTGTTTCTCCTATGCCTCCTTTCCCCACGGCATGGGCCTGGATTACGAGCGCAAGTTCCGCTATTTCCCGGGGGGCGTCTGAGTGCCCGGCCTGTTGATGGCCTTGTTGCTGGCCCTGCGCAATCTGCGCCGGCAGTTTCGCCGCAGCCTCACTGCGCTGCTGTCCATCGGCTTTGGTGTGGCGGCCCTGCTGGTGGCGACCGGCTTCAATGAAGCCATGTTCGAGGAATTCCGGGAGGCCACGATTCGCTCGCAGTTTGGCCACCTGCAGATCACGCGTCCCGGCTTTCAGGAGCGTGGCCGCAGCGATCCCTGGGCGTATCTGCTGCCCGCCGAAATAGCGTTGGACCCGGCGCTGCTGCCCCCGGGATCGACCGTCTCACCGCGCCTTCTGCTGAATGGCCTGGTGAGCTTTGGCGAGCAGACACTGCCCTTTATGAGCGAAGGTATCGACCCGGCACGTGACATGCTGGACGACCGCTCCCTGCGCATTGAGCAGGGTCGTCGCCTGGCGCCCGCGGATCACCATCAGGTGGTGCTGGGGGAGGGGTTGGCGCGGCAGCTCGAGGTGGTGCCTGGCGCCTCCGTGGTGCTGCTGGTCACTACACCCGAGGGCCAGCTGGGGGCGGCGGAAGCCGACGTGGTCGGTGTCTTCAGCTCATTCAGCCAGGAGTTTGATGATGCGGCGCTGCTGCTGCCCCTGTCCCTGGCGCGTGAGTTGGCACAGGTGGACGGCGCGCATGCCTGGCTCGTTTTCCTGCAGGATACGGCAGCGACGGACACCGCGCTGGGCCCGGTGCGCGCCGCGTTGCCACCGGCCGCGTTCGATGTGCAGCCCTGGCACGCCCTCGCCGAGTTTTATGCCCGGGCTTCGGTGCTTTTCAAGCAGCAGCTGGACCTGGTCAAGGGTATCGTGGTGTTCATCATCCTGCTCGGTATTGGTAACACCATGATGATGAGTGTGCTGGAACGCACCGGAGAAATCGGAACGGTGATGGCGCTGGGCAATACGCGGGCTTCGGTGCTGCGCGGGTTCTTGCTGGAAGGTGCCCTGCTTGGGCTGCTGGGCGCCGCGCTGGGTGTACTGGCCGCTCTGGGTGCGGGCCAACTGTTGGACCTGGCGGCGATTGAGATGCCACCGCCACCGACCTTTGCCCGCAGTTACCATGCAGCGCTCCTTGTCACGCCGGCGATGGTGCTGGAGGTGCTGCTGATCGCGGTGTTCACGACCACGCTGGCTTCTCTTTACCCGGCCTGGCGTGCATCGCGCATGGAAATCGTGGAGGCCATCCGCCATGCGCGGTGAGTCGTTTGCCGGCGGTCGCCGTAATGCTCGCGTTCGCTGGCGCTGCCCGGGAGCGTGGCAATGAAGGAGCTGCTGCAACTCGCCACTCGCAATGTCCTGCGACAGCGCGGCCGGTCGTGGATGACCCTGTTGGCCATTGCCTTCGGTGTGGTGGCCCTGATCCTCGCTGGCGGCTTTATAAAGGACACGGTGGACGAACTGGGCGAATCGATGATTCGTTCCCAATCCGGGCACCTGCAGGTGAACCGCGTGGGTTACCGTGAGCAGGGTAGTCGTGACCCGTCTGCCTATCTGATTGAGGAGCCTGAGGCGCTGCGGCAGGCATTGGCATCGATTCCCGATGTCGAGGAAGTGTTGCTGCGCTCGGTGTTCAGCGGTTTGCTGAACAACGGGCGCACGGATTGGGCCATCATTGGCGAGGGCGTGGAGCCTGACGCCGAGACGCGCCTGGGCACCTACATCAATGTTTCCGCAGGGCGTCAGCTCACCGACGCTGACCCCTTCGGCATGATGCTGGGTGCCGGGGTGGCGCAGGCGCTTGACCTGCAGCCGGGGGACTGGGTGGACGTACTTACCAACACCACGGACGGCGCGGTCAATGTGCTGGAGTTTCAGGTGGTGGGCATTTTCCAGACCTTTTCCAAAGATTATGACGCCCGTGCGGTGCGTATTCCGCTGGCGGCCGCGCAGGCGCTGCTCGGCGACGCCGGAGTGCATCTGGCGGTGTTGCGCCTGAGCCGCACGGAAGCCACGGCGGCCACAAAGCAGGTGGCAGAGGCCGCGTTGGCGGAGCAGGGCTTCGAGGTTCTGGACTGGCAGCGCCTGAACCCGTTCTATGAGCAGACCGTAGCACTGTATCGGCAGCAGTTCGGCTTTCTGGTGCTGGTGATTCTGCTGATGGTGAGCCTGAGTGTGGGCAATACGATTAATATGAGTGTCTACGAGCGCGCTGCGGAGTTTGGGACCATGCAGGCCTGTGGTGCGCCGCGGCGGGAAATCGCCCGCCTGATCCTGCTGGAAAGTGCCCTGTTGGGCCTGGCCGGTGCCACCCTCGGGGTGGTCGCGGGCAATGGCCTGGCGCTGCTGATTTCCTGGATTGGCATTCCCATGCCGCCACCCCCCAATTCTGACATCGCCTACATCGCCCTGATTCGCCTGGCCTGGTGGATCACCGGGGTCTCGTTCCTGATCGGGTTGCTGGCGCCCGTCGTCGCGGCCCTGCGCCCCGCGCGGCGCGCGGCCCGGGCGGACATTGCGGAGTCCCTGCGTCAGGCGGTGTAGCTTCCGCGGGGGCGTTGCCCGCTGCAGTGTGTCGGAATTCTTTACAGGCGCTCTCCGTTGCCCCCTCGCTGGGAGTAAAATCGTTATTTAAAACAAGCACTTAAAGTTATTGGCTCAAAATTTGCTTAAATTTCCGCAGTACGAGTGCAAACCTTCATCTGCAGAGACTGGCGTAAAATGATAGCAATCAGATCGGTAGTGGCGTGTGTGGCATTGCTGGGTTCGTCCCTGGCGTTTTCGGCGCCGATCACATGGAGCGGCGCCCAGAGCACGACGGGCGCAACGGATGTCGTGGTCAGCGGGAACCTGATCGAGGCGGTCAATGCGGGCCCGAGTAGTGTCGGCTCGGTCACCGTAAACGGTGTCGTCTTTGCCAACAGTGCCGCGCTGCTGCCCCAGTCAACGGCAACCAATCCGCTCAGTGGTGCGTCAACCGGCGATGCCGATTACGACCTGCTGCTGGGTCGCTTTGATTTTGGTGGGGGGACATCCCAGTCACTGAGTATCGGTGGTGGCAACCTGCTGTCCGGCATGAATTACATCGTGCAGGTCTGGTACACGGACCTTCGCAGCTGCTGCTCCGGCCGCAATATGACATTCGGAGATGGCTTGGGCAATAATGTGAACCTGAACGCCAGTGCCCGTGGTCTTGGCCAGTTCGCCGTGGGGCAATTTACGGCGGGCGGCACGTCGCAGACCCTGTCCCTGGCGAGCAACGGCTTCGCCAACGTTCACATCACCGCCTACCAGGTGCGTGAGGTGGAAGCCGTCTCCGAGGTGCCGGTGCCCGGCCCCTTGTTCCTCATCGGCCTGGGCCTGATGTTGATTGGCGCTCGCCTCCGCACGAAAGGCTAAGGTCAAGGCATAGATCTCGACCCGGCTGGGCCCTGTCACCGACAACCGCGCACCATGGATCACGCTCCGCGGAGCACCCGACCGTCTGGTCGCCCCTGCAGCGAGCGCGGTGGGTGCTGTCGATGTTTTTTACAAATCGAGTGCGATGTTGTGCAGCAAAGTTTCCTCTTTGGATATAACTCATTGATTTAATTGATTAATATGTTTTCTGGCAGGAAATGTGCTTTAGATCTCCGGCCTATGGAATTCACACAGGAAGAACGCATGAAACACAATACTCTTAGAAATGTTATTGGCTCGGTGGCGTTGCTTTTCGCTTCGTCGCTCACCATGGCCGCACCGATTGTGATCGACTTTGACGTTGATGGTCTCGGTAATCCTATCGCGCCGAATACGCCGATCACGGATCAGTACGCGAGCGTGGGGGTGACTTTTCTGGGGCTGGAAGATGGCGCCCCGGTGGATATCAACGCCGCACCGGACCCTGACGGGGTGACAGCGCCCAGTGGTCCGAACGTGCTCACAAACTGCGCGAATGCGAGTCTTTCCTGCCCCGGCAATCGTGCCGATGTTGTCCGCATTTTGTTTGATATACCGGTTTTCGACATTAGCCTCCAGCTCGACAGTCTCGGCTCGCGCTCGGTTACCTTCAACCTGTACGATGCCGCCGACGCGTTACTCGAAACCCTGACGATCACCTCGGGTAGCAGTGTGTTCATCCCCGTAGCGTTCACGGCCAGCGATGTCCGGCGCATTGACGGTGTGCAGCCCGATGATGGTTGGGCGTGGGCAATGGACGATTTGACTTTCAGCCGTGCCGAGGCAGCGGTTCCGGTTCCGTCAACATTGCTGCTCTTCGGTCTTGGCCTGCTGGGCCTTGGCATCCGGGGGCGCCGTAACCGCTAGTTGTTTCCCTCGCACTTGTCTTCAGGCGCTCTGGACCAGAAGGTTTAGAGCGCCTCGCTTCAGCTTCATCTCCTGGCAACGAAACGGGGTCTATAGCCTCCGCAAGTATTGCTGTGTAAACATCCGCTCCGGCAGGTCCTTGATGGTCATGGTGTTGTACTCGAGCACGGAATAGTCGCCGTCCTTGAGCGCGTCCTCGATGACGATGCGGGTCGGACGCACCTGTCCGGCCATGTCCTGAAATGCTTCATAACGGCTGGTTTTCAGCAGCCGACCTGAGACGGCATAGAACTCTGCCCTGATGGGCCGGTCATCGGCAACCGCCACCCAATAGCGCACCCTGGCGTAGGTCACACCGCGCCCGGCCGCGGCCAGATCCAGCACCCAGGCATCCTCGCCATCCACCTGTTCTTTTCCCGCCAGTGCCGCGGTGTAATCTCCCGCGAAATTGGCTCGGGCCAGGTCGCCGTTCGCCACCTGCCCGGTCAGCCGCTGTGACAGCGACAGGCGTACGGGCTGGGAAACGGTGGGCATGAATATCCACAGGTCGCGTCCGCGCATCAGCAGGGCCTGGCCGCGCTCGGAAGCGGGTGATTCGGTGAGCACGATGGTGTTTTCATTGCCGCGCGACATCACCTTGTACTCGCGCACATCACCGGCCTCGCCGCCGCTGTAATTGGTCACGGTGATCAGGGTTTCAAAACTCTCGCGGGGGAAGCGGATGGCATCGGCGCGCTGTACCAGGGCGGTAGCGTCCGGCGCCTCCGCAGCCGGGCTGCTGCCGGCGCCGTCGGCGGCGGTCGACTGTTCGATATCCGATGGGGTGTCTGCGGTGGCTCCGGTCTCCGCCAACACCGCGCCCTGCGTCAGCAGGGAGGCCAGCAGTACCCCCCCCAAAATGGTCAAAAAGTCAGGATTTTTGCGAAGTTGCCGGAACATGGGTGCTATCCTGTGGCCACGTGTAACAGCATTCTGGCGCTGTGTAATGGCTATTGTAAAGGTTGAAAAGGTCTGTAAACGCTATCCACTCGGCGAGCAGATAGTGGAAGCGCTGCGCGATGTGTCGCTGGCGGTCGAGCCGGGCGCGTTCCTGGCCATTGCCGGGCCCTCGGGCAGCGGGAAGTCCACGCTGCTCAACATCATCGGCTGTATTGACACGCCAAGTGCGGGGCGCGTGTTGATTGACGGGCAGGATGTTTCCGGCAAGACGCCGGATCAGCTGGCGGACGTGCGGGCGCGCACCCTGGGCTTTATCTTCCAGACCTTTAACCTGCTGCCGGTGCTCTCTGCCGAGGAAAATGTCGAGTATCCGCTGCTGCAGCTGCGGGAGCTGTCACGCGCCGAGCGTCGTGAGCGGGTCGCGCACTACCTGGACATGGTTGGATTGGCGCGCTATGGCTCGCACCGGCCTAACCAGCTGTCTGGTGGTCAGCGCCAGCGGGTCGCCATTGCCCGCGCTCTGGCCACCCACTCCCGGCTGGTGCTGGCAGACGAGCCGACCGCGAACCTCGACCGTGAGACCGGTCGCAGCATTCTGGAGCTGATGCAGCGCATCAACAGCCAGGCCGGTACCACCTTCGTGTTCTCCACCCACGACAGCCACGTGATGGCCATGGCAGATCGCCTGGTTCATATGGAAGACGGCCGTATTCTTCGCGAAGAAGCCGCTGGGGCCCTGCAGGCGGAGGAGGCGGGCGCGTGAACCGTATGCTGTCCGGCTGCCGGGCAGTGCTTCTCGCCTGTGCAGCGCTCGGGATGTGCTCAGCCGTGCCTGTTGCAGCGGCCGGTAGCGACGCTGCCGAGGCCAATCGGGCTGCGCCAGCCAGCGCGGGTATCCGGGTCGGTCGCGAGGCAGGGCGCACGCGCATGGTGGTCGATCTGAACGCCGCGCCGCAGTTCGACCTGTTTGAATTGTCTGGCCCCGATCGCATCGTGGTTGATATCAAGAATACACGGCTCGCCGACCACCCGGCGCCCGGCCTGTTCGCGGCGACGCCGGTGGCGGGTTTGCGCACCGGTGTGCGTGAAGGCCGCACGCTGCGCCTGGTGTTGGACCTGGCGGACGGAGACCTGCGCCACGAAAGTTTTGTGCTCGGCCCGGATGCCAGCGGTGGCTACCGTCTGGTACTCGATATCTACTCGCGTGAACAATCGGTGGCGCGCGCTGCCGCGCCGGCGGCGGAGCCCCCGGACCGGGCGCCAGCGCCGCTGGCCGTGGCCGATGCTGCCCGGCCGGGGTCCAGCGTCTCCCGGCCTCAGCGCCGGGAGCTCGCCCAAACGGCTGCGGCACCCCAGCCAGCGGCGAGCCCACAAGCGGCGCCGGCGACGGGTGTCAGCGACCTGCTGGTGGGCGGCTATGGCGAACTGGCGGCGGCCTACAACACCGCGCAGCCGGAGCACTGGTCAAAGCTGCGCGCCCGGCTGGAGTTGGGGGTAAGCGGCACGCTTGATTGGGGCGCGCGTTTCAAGGTGGTCGGGCGCCTGGAAGGGGACGCGGCCTACAGCGTAGAGGACGACTTCTACCCCCTTGCAGTACGTCGCGACCAGCGGCATGACGCTTCACTGCGAGAGGCCTACCTGGATTTTGGCGCTGGCGACTGGGAATACCGGCTGGGGCGCCAGCATGTAGTGTGGGGGGAGATGGTGGGGTTGTTTCTCGCCGATGTGGTGTCAGCGCGTGACACCCGGGAGTTCTTCCTGGAGGAGTTTGAAACCATGCGTATTCCGCAGTGGGCGGTGCGCGCGGAACGGTTTGCGGGGGACGCGCATCTGGAACTGCTGTGGGTGCCGTATCCCAGTTACGACAGGATCGGTGAGCCGGGAGCGGATTTTTACCCGTTTCCAGTAGCGCCTGGCACCCCCGTTACCGAAATCAGGCCAAGCCGCAGCAAGGTAGCCAACCACGGCCTGGGTGGGCGTTTTTCCTACCTGTTGTCCGGCTGGGATCTGAGTGGCTTTTATTACCAGAGTACCGACGTGGCGCCCACACTGTACCAGACAGACCTCGGTCTGGAGCTGCGCCATGACCGCATCCAGCAGTTCGGCGGTACGTTCTCCAAGGACTTCCTCGATTTTGTCTTCAAGGGCGAGGCAGTCTACACACGCGGCCGCAGTTACTTCTCGCTGGACCCGGACGCGGCCAACGGCCTGCGGGAGAGCGATGGTCTGGATTACGTGGTCGGTGTCATGCTGCCGCTGGGTGACTGGCGCTTCGATGCCCAGGTGTACGGCCGCCACCTCGCGGATTATGACTCCGCGCTGCTCTCCGATCGCAATGAAACAGGTATCACGCTGCTGGTAAACCGGCGCTTTGGTGAGCGTGTGGAGGCCGAGATGTTGTATCTCACCGGGTTGAACCGCAGTGACTGGTCATTGCAGCCTCGCGTGAGCTGGAACGTAACACAGGAGTGGCGCCTGCAATTTGGCGCAGACCTGTTCGGTGGCAGCGAAATTGGCTTGTTTGGGCAATATGACGCCAGCGACCGCGTTTTTATTGAACTGCGTCGCTGGTTCTAGCCTTTTACCCGCCAAAGTGTGAGCCAGTGCCGCATTTGCGCCTTGGCGGCTTCCCTTTCCTGCCTTAGAGTGTGAGAAAGAATAGGATGTTACGAGGCGTTACCATGCACATGTCCGTTGCTCGCAAGCTGTGGCTGCCCGCTATGGCCGTTCTGGCTATTTCTGCCTGCTCCAAACCGCTGACACACGATGAACTGCTGGCCCGTGCCCAGCAGTCGTTCGCGGAAGGGAAACTGAACGCGGCGGAGATCGACGCCAAGACGGCGTTGCAGCAGGACAGCCGCAGCGCTGAAGGGCGGCGCGTACTGGGGGAGGTGTTCCTGCGTCAGCGCGCCATGGCTGAAGCTGCGGTGGAGTTTGAAAAGTCGCTGGAAGCGGAGAAGGTCGGGGAGGTCGCGGTGCTGTACGCCGAGGCGCTCATTGGCGCCGGCGAGGCAGAGAAGCTGCTGCAGCACTTTGCTGACCCCGGGTATGCGTTCGCCGCGGAAGAGCCAGCCTGGCTGGCGCTGGTGGCACGCGCGCAGGCCGCCACGGGGGACACGTTCAGCGCCGAGGAGACCTTGCGCAGTGCCATGGACCTCGCGCCGGAGAACCCCCAGGTGCGGCTTGCACAAGCCTTTGTTTCCGTGACCCACACCGGTGAGCGCGAGGATGCGCAGGCGATCCTCAAGGACCTGACCGAGAAACATCCCGATTTTGCCGAGGCCTGGAGCCTCTACGGCAGCGTGTTGCAGGCGCGGGCTGACTATCCGGCGGCGGAGCAGGCCTTTGCCACGGCGAGTTCACTCAACCGCTTCCGCCTCAACGACCGCTTGAGCATGGTGGCGGTGCAGGTGGAGCAGGGCAAGCATACGGAAGCCGCGAAAGAGTTGGAACAACTCGAGAAGATCATCCCCGATCACCCCGGTGTGAATTACGCCCAGGCCCGCATCCAGATCGAGCAGGGCAACGCGAGTGCCGGGCTCGGCGAGCTGTCCAGGGTGTTGAATGTTGCCCCGGACCACCTGCCGAGCCTGTATCTGGCGGCGAATGCCAATTTCCGCGAAGGCAACCTGGCTACCGCCGAGGACCAGCTGAGCCGCTTCCTTGCGGCGCAGCCGCGCAATATCAACGCGCGGCAGATGCTCGCAGCGGTGTACCTGCGCATGGGGGAGCCCGAGCGTGCTGAAACCATCACCCGCAAGTTGCTGGAGGAACTGCCCATGAATGTCCCCACGATGAACATACTCGCGCTGGCGCTTACCGCGCAGGGCATGCATGGCGCAAGCGCCGCGGTCTACCAGGATATGGCGTCGGTTACGCCGGACTCGGCGCAGGTGCAGATGGAACTGGGCACCTCACTGGTGCGTTCCGGTGACCTCGATGCTGGTACCGCAGCGCTGCGCATCGCGCGTGACCTCGATCCGGCTGACGGGGAAATCCGCTACCGCCTGGTGCGCGCCCTGTCCGCCGGCGGTGATGCCGAGGCTGCTGACGCCGAGTTGCAGGCGTTTCGTGACAGCGCGCCCGAAGACCCCCTGCCCAGCGTGCTGGCAGCGCAGCTGGCACTGGGTGCGGGCGACCGTGCAGGTGCTGCCGAGAGCTACCGCGCGGCCTTGGCTCTGGACCCGGGCAACGCACAGGCCACCACCGGGCTCGCATCGCTGGCGATGCTCGCTGATGATTCCGCCGCGGCACTCGATATTCTCAACGAAAGCCTGGCGGCACAGCCCGATGACCTGCAGGGCATGATGAACCTGGCGGCCGTACACGAGCAGCGCGGTGAAACCGCCGAAATGGTCGCTGTGCTGGAGCGCGCCATTGCCGCGCATCCCAAGGCGCTGGAACCCCGTTTGATGCTGGCACGCTACCAGTTCATACAGCAGCGTCCCGGTGAAACCGTGGACTTGTTGACGGCGGTGCGCGATGAACACGATGGGGACCCCCGCATCCATCAGCTGCTGGCAGGGGCGTTCCTGGCGCTTGACCAGCCCGGCGCTGCGGTCAATGCTACCCGTCGCCTGCTTGAGTTGATGCCCGACAACGTGCGCGCGCTGCGCATGGCCGCGCAGGCTGAGCGGGCCAATGGCGACTTGCCGGCGGCGGAGCGCCGTCTGCGTCAGGCAGTGGAACTGCAGCCGCAGGATGTGGATTCTCGCAAGCTGCTGGTCGAGGTGCTGTTGCAGCAGAACAAGCTGGCGGAAACCAGCGAGGAACTTGCGCAGCTGCCGCCCGGCGTGGTGCCAGAACCCCAACTGAACCTCGCGCGGGGTCGACTGGCCCTGACCCAGGGGGAACTGGAGGAAGCCGAGGCGCTGCTGCGCAAGGCTCACGGCGCGGCGCCCTCCAGCAACTCGCTGGTCTTCCTCTCCTCGACATTGTTGCAGCAGGGCAAGCGTGATGAAGCCTACCGGATGCTGGAGGGCTGGCTGGAAAGCGCGCCGGAGGACGTAGTCGTGCTCAACACCCTAGGGCCACTGTACCTGTCCCAGGGCCGGGATGATGACGCAGCGGCCGTGTTTGAAACCCTGCACCGTCTGGCGCCGGAGGATGTGGTGGCCATGAACAACCTGGCCTGGGCGTATCGCTCGTCAAACACTGCGCGTGCGCTGGAACTGATACAGAAGGCGCTGCAGAGTGTGCCGGATAATGCAGCCATTCAGGACACACACGCGATGATCCTGCTGGAGAAGGGTGATTTCGATGAGGCGCTGGCCGTGAACCAGAAGACACTGGACGCCGCCCCCGATTCACCGCAGTTCCGCTTTCACCGCGCCCAGATCCTGGCGGCGGCCGAGCGGCCCGCCGAGGCGCTGGAACTGCTGGACCGTCTGCTGAAGGGCCCCGCGTTCCCGGAGGCCGCGGCGGCCAGGGCCCTGGCGGAAAAGTTGCGTAACGGTTGATCGGCCAGCTCCGATATGTGTCACGCACAGGCTCCACGCCGGTGCCTGTACCCGACACCCTGTTGTTTCTGGGTTTGGGGCTGCCCGGTCTTGGTGCCACCGCCCGTGGACGTCGCAAGGCCTGGTCGCGAAATCCGACTGTACAATCCAGACCAAAAGGGGAAGGAGCGTGAGCTTCTTCCCCTTTTTGGTTTCCGCAAATTTTGTAGACTTTCTTCGGTCACTCAGGGCGGAGGGCACCCCCGTACCTAGTTCATGCCAGATACGGACCGGTCACTTGAGACCTGGCTGTCGAGTTCACCGCAAGCTATAGAGTAGAACTGCACATTGGCAGCCATGTTGACCGCCGGGTTTTGTGAACCAGTGCACAGTGTCTTTTGCAAGGCTGTGCTAGGATTTAATCTCGCAGTGGGGTTGTGTGGAGTACATGCGAGAGCGGGCCAGCCAGTAGGCACAGCAGCTGTCGAATATTTTTACAGACCTGAGGTCGTGCCCTGCAGACCTTGAATATTAACGTAGAAAAATCAGTTAGTTGCAAATTTGGCGTGTTTTTTGCTTTGTAGTAACCAAGGCATGTTGGCCGTCATAACAGGAGTAGTATCGTGGAGAATCAGCAAACAGGTGACAAGAGGTCGGTAAACGCTACCCGGCGCCGCCTGTTGAAGGCATCTGCCGCGGCCCCCTTGCTCGCTTCACTCACGCCGAATGCCGCGCTCGCCATGTCCAGCGCAGCGCAGTGCTCTGGCGGAAACTTCTCGAACATGAAATCAGCCAGCCGGGGCAATAGCCTGCAAGGCGACACGGCCGTGCGCATGGAAGTGCCGTATTTCAAGAAGAAGGGCCCAAGCGTACAGGGCTTGGCGAACGATCTGTACGACATCAATGGTGTCTACTACCACAACAGTGGAACCGCATACGCTACAAATCGCGATGAGTTGTTGGGCCATGGGTACAAGGAGTCAACGCGGCACGTTCTGGTGCTCTTTGATGTCAGCGGGGGTAAGCCTGAGATTGTTGGGTACTGGCCGCAGATCCCGGAGTCCAGCTTCAACGACATGCACGCCACGCCCATGACGGGTTCCTGCTGGACCTCGCTCAATCCGTCGAACCTTCTCTCGTATAACTGAGTAAACCTGAAGCGTTCAGAGCCGTGGTAGACTGCGGCAATGCAGCAATGGCAACCCGTATCAGCTGATTCACTCCTTATCGAGCACGTGGGTGATTGTTATGCCGTGTACTCTGGCGCGACCGGTGACACGCACCTGCTCGACGCCCTGCCTGTGGAAGTTCTGAAATTTCTCGTAGACACCGCGCCGTGCTCCGGTAGTGAGATTGCCGCGTTGATTGCCGATGTTATGGATGAACCGGCGGACGCCTGGGTGGCGCAGGTCAGTGAAGTGCTCGAGCGTCTACGAGCGATACAACTTGTCGAGCGCGTAGCACATTGAAGCTGGGCGAGCTGGCTGGCGAGGAGCTGCAGGTCAGGCTGCGAGAGCAGCGATTGTGTGTCGCCAGTGGGCCGTTTCTGGTTCGTTTGCGCAGCGACATTCCCACCTTCGCTGCCACCTGGCAGCACTGCTATGCAGAACTCGACGTGCTGCCTGATGACACGGTCTGTCATTTTCGCATTGCCGTAGAGCGCCAGCAGGGTGTACGCCGCTGGTATCGCCCGCAGGTCGTGTTTCGCGTGGAAGAGCTGACGCCCTTCGACCCCTATCCCCTGGACCAGGCGTTCCCCATGTTTGAGTGGGGTTTGAACTGGTGTATCGCCATGTCGGCCCACGACTACCTGATGTTGCACAGTGCGGTGGTGGAGCGTGATGGCTGTGCGGTGGTTCTGCCGGCGCAACCGGGTTCTGGCAAGAGCACTCTGTGTGCGGCGCTGGTCGGGCGTGGCTGGCGCCTGCTGTCAGACGAATTTGGTATTCTGCGCTATGCGGATGGCTGTTTTCTGCCTCTGCCGCGAGCTGCTCCCCTGAAGAATGCTTCGATTCCCCTGCTGCGCGACTTTGCGCCGCATCTCGCTTTCGGTCCCCGCTTCGACAAAACCCGCAAGGGCGATGTGGTGCACATGTTCCCGCCCTCAGAGAGCCTGCAGCGGCAGGCGGAAGCCGCCCGGCCGCAGCTCATCGTGTTTCCCCGCTATGAGGCCGGTGCCGCCCTGCAGGTGCAACAGCAGGCCCCGGAAGTGGCCATGACACGTCTCGTAAACAACTCATTCAATTACCGTGTGAGCGGCGCCGAGGGTTTTCGCTCACTCTGCAGGCTGGTGCGTGAGTGTGGCAGCTATCAATTGACCAATGGCAGCCTCGATGAAGCTGTGGCCGCCATTGAACGCCTGGCACAGGAGCGCCTGCCTTGAAGGCGCTGATTGCGGCGTTGCGCGATCCGGCGACTGCCCGTCACTTCACGCCAGCCGATTGGGAAGCCCTGCTTGGCGAGGGGCGGCGCACCCGGATGCTGGCGCGCGTGCACCACCTGCTGGCCCAGAGCCTTGCCGATGTACCCCTGCCTGTGGGGGCTCGGGATATGCTGTCCGGCCACGCACGCTACGTTGCACATATGCATGTACTGGTGCGCAACGAACTGCGCCGGATTGGCGCGGTGGCCGCGCAGGTGGATTACCCCGTGATCTTGCTGAAAGGGGCGGCATATCTGATGGCGGAGCTGCCGTTTGCGGCGGGCCGCGGGCTCAGCGATATCGATGTACTGGTGCCTCGCGATGCGCTGGATGATTTCGAGCGCCGTTTGCTTACGGCCGGCTGGGAATTTGATCCGTCCCTGTCTGCCTATGATGATCAATATTACCGGGCGTGGTCGCACGAACTGCCCCCCATGCGGCACCCGGATTCGTCACTGGAACTCGATGTGCACCACAACCTGATTCAGGTGACCAGCCGCAGCGCGCTGGATGCGGCACCGCTGATCGCACGTGCGCAGCCCGTGTCGGGAACGCCGTTTCATGTGTTGGCAGCGCCGGACAGGGTTCTGCACAGCGCGCTGCACCTGTTGATGAGCGATGAACTGCGGGGGGGCATTCGGGATCTTTACGATATTTACGCGCAGTGCCGACAGGCGGCTGCGGAGGATGACGGCTTCTGGGATGCGCTGGTCACTCAGGGGCGCGCGCTGCAGCTGTTGCGGCCACTCTACTACGTCCTGGCTGCTGCCAGGGACCTGTTCGGCCTTGAACTCCCGGATAGCGCCTGGTCAACGGTGCGGGAGGCGCGGCCGGTGTATCCTGTCGATCGTGCGATGACCAGCCTGATACGCTGGCACCTTGCGCCGCGGGTCGACCAGCCCTGGCGCACTGCAGTGGCTGAGCAGATGCTGTACCTGCGGTCACACTGGGTGCGCATGCCTCCGGGGATGTTGCTGCGCCATCTTGCTCACCAGAGTCTGGTTGCCCTGCGTGGACCTCAGGGGGTGTAATCAATCCCGCCCTTGTCCGCGACGGCCGCCTCAGGCTGCTCCGCTGTCAGTAACCCCTCGCGCACCTCAAACTGGCTCATCCCGGAACTGATTGCCATCTGCTTGCCCAGGGTGACCGTGCGTTGCTCCTGCCCGCGCTGGAGCAGCAGGTGATGCCCGGGTGCAAAGCCACTGCGCGGTGTAATGATGGTCTCCCGGCCCTGAGACAGGCGATTTGGCGGCAGTATCATGACCCGGAGGGAAGAGGCCTGGCTGGCGCCGTCGCGCAAGGTCTGGCAAGCCCAGGATTCCGCGCGAGAGGCCAGCACTTCCACGCCGGTGGTTGTGCTGCTGGCATGGCGGCGACGTGTCCAGCGGATGACGCCAAGGAGCCAGGGGTCTTTCTGGTCTTTACGCAGGCAGAGCAATTCTCCGTTGCGCACGGTGTCGGGTGCATTTGCGCCCCAATCCAGGCAGTAGCCTCCGGGGCTGGCGTCAACGGTGGTCACGCGTAAAACGCTGTAATTCGCGGGTAGTTCGGGGGGCGCTTCCCGCTCTGTTCGGGCCCGCGCCAGGACGTTGATGCTGCCGTCACGGTTCAGCGATGAGTGGCTGCGGTCTGTGTCGTGTGCGGCCGCCCAGGGGTCGTCATCTTTGCGTTCGGTCAGAAACGGGTTTTCCTTGCTGTTGCTGGCAGACCGGTTGCGGGGCTTGGGGGCCAGGTCCTCAAGTGTACGCTCGCCGGCGAGATGGAAGTGTGCCGCACTGAAGCCCAGCACAGCCTGCAGGGGTTCGCTCACGATCACCCTGCGACTTGCCCGTTCCCGCTCGTTGCCAAGACAGTCCAGCAGGTGGTCGAGCAGAGGCAGGGGTACGCGGGTTTCACCCAGCAACACGGCGCTGCGGCTCGCCTTGCGTGCCGTATCCCTCGCGCTTGTCGCCGAGGCGATAAAGTCCGACGTGTCCAGAAGCCTGACCTGCTTGCCCGGCATGGCCATGCTGCTGCGATAGACCGGAGGGCTGGTGCCGTTGAGGTCGACGGCAAACAGGCCCTCG